>Ga0114962_10003899_pt1 | contig 11989 bp, 23 predicted proteins | sample C_130820_MF_Meta_FD_87017 | JGI IMG/M metagenome (GOLD analysis project Ga0114962, IMG submission 87017) | Freshwater microbial communities from Lake Croche, Canada to study carbon cycling - C_130820_MF_MetaG | ecosystem: Environmental > Aquatic > Freshwater > Lake | place: Lake Croche, Canada... | reverse complement strand
TTCTCGTGGCTCATCAGGCTCATCACTAGGCAATGAGATAAACCCACCTCTTCTGAATCTTAGCAGAGCCTGTGTAGTTGAGTCCACAAAGTCGTCATGGTCTGAATTGGGAAATGCAGCCACTTCCTCAATCACTTCTTCAGCCCATCTTTTCCTTGGCGCCCACACCCGCCCGCTTGCAAATAAATCTGTCACCGCATTCAATCTGGATATCTTGTCGTTACCCCTGGTCGGCGTGAATTCCTGCACAGGAATGCCCATCCTTCTTAGCTCAAATATCAATGGCGCACCAGACGCCTTTGCTTCGACAATAAACGCATCAGGCTGCCATTCTTTGTACATGGATTGCGCCCTATCTTTTAGCGTAGGAAACTCCATGCGCTCCTTAAAGGCATCGAGCAAAATAACATGCGGGTCCATTTCGTTTTCGTCTTTGTAGAAAACGCCCCAAGTCGTACAAGCCGAGTAGTCGGCACGTTCTGATTTTGTAAACGCCGTGTCCCAAGACTGAATAATGTAAGTACAAGGAGGAGGACGCTCTGCATCCCAGACTTGCCACCATTCACGTTTGACCAGCGCACCCTCTTCACTCGTTGGGTCTTGTTGATACTGCGCTTGCCATTTGGATAGCGGAAGTTCAATCCTTAACTTTGATAATTCCTCAAAGGACCAAAACTCAGGCCAGAGAGGTTTCTCATTTGGAAGAATTGCTGGAAGGCTAATAATCTCCCATTCATCCCCGTCCCTGTCCACCATGGCTTGGCAAATTTTGCCCGTCAAGTCCCTCTTGGACCAGCGGGTCATCACAACAATAATCGAGCCGCCTGGCTGCAAACGCTGCCTTGGACCAGAGGTGTACCACTCATACACCTTGTCAAAAACGCTAGGGTCGTTGGAGGCTAGTGCCGCCTCTTGCTCCGAATGGGGGTCGTCAATAATAAGTAAATCAGCACCTTTACCAGTAACAGTACCCCCCACACCAATAGCAAAATACTCCCCATTAGCATTAGTACTCCAGCGCCCAGCCGCTTTAGAGTCTGAACGCAACGCCACATTAGGGAAAATTTTTGCATAAGTATCCGAGTCTACTAAGTTCCTGACCTTACGTCCAAAGCCCACAGCCAGTTCAGCCGTGTTGGAACACTGAATAATCTTCTTCTGGGGAAACCGCCCCAAGAACCAAGCTGGCAGCAGATAGCTGGCAAACTCCGACTTCGTATGCCGAGGAGGCATGTTAATAATTAACCGTTTAATTTTTCCCTCGGCTATCTCTTCAAATTTCTGAGCCATAAGCGCATGGTGTCTACCGTCAATAAAGACAGGCCACATCGTTTTTACAAAAGCCAGAAAGTCTATTTGGCCTTTTTCCCTGGCCTTGGATGCTTCATACAAACGCACATCATCATATATTTTTTCCTGCGCCTCTTTGGGCAGCATCTTTATGATGTCTTCTATATTCACACAATGTTCCTCAGCTTGAGATACGCTGGACGAATACTCCTAGTCCTCTTCGTATCCCCTTTGCAAACCCCTATTTCAATAAGCGCTTTCATTTTCCGCGCCACATTTCCACGGCCTTTCTCGCCAGTCATAAACATAATGTCATCAATAGTCGGCCCAAACCCATAGGAATTCCACCAGCTCTCAATGATATGGAAAGTCTCCTTCTGCGCTGGCGTCATTGTTGCTCCCACATAATTACAGGAGTCCCCAATCCCATATACGCACCCTCAATATTAAACTCAATATACTCCAGCGCCTCTTCATCCGTCATCCCATCTCTCTCCATCAACTTAGCCAGGATAAGCTCTCCGCTATACACAAGCACATCTACCCGTGTGCCATCTCTCCACAGCAAAGACTTCCCAATAATCGCATCATCATGTCCGTCAATTTTTAACATATACCCCCCTACCCTTTTTTATTCAAATCATCAAGGGGGGCCATTTCTACATCCTCCCCTAACACTAACATTCCAGGATTTTGTACCCCCTCCCCCTCGTAAGTTATTGATTCTAAAGAAGAAAGTGGACCATTAACATGTGTTAATGGTGCCTCTGGGTTGGAAAAATTTGGTGATTGACTGTCGGAAATACTATGCAAATGCCCAGCATCAGACGCGGGCAAAAACGGGTGCCTGCCCCCTCGTGGGGGGTCGCTTTCTGGGAATTCAATGCCCTCACCCCCTTCAGCAATGCTACGAGAATCCTCAGATACATCTCGCACAACCACATCCTCTGGCTCTGTGCCAGTTATCTCAGCCAGCAATGACTGGGCGCTCCTCTTGGTCTTGGCTTCTATGGTGTTACTCGCCATGATTGCCATGCGAATAGATTCCATCAGCCTGTCTCGCATCACGCTACTGTCCACCTGATGCACCACTTCCCTGCGTTCAGAGAACAATGCAACCTCAGTCATCTTGCCTATCAGCTCCAGCGCCTTGAGTTGCTGGGCGGGTGCGACTTCATCATCAAGTGCCAGCTTGGTTAGCCGATGGATTGCAACTGTCCTCAAACGAGTGGGTAAAAGATATTCCTCTGCTTCTTTTGCCATCTGGAGAGCATTCGCATAGGTAGCCACATTGGGATTGTTCGCCACCTTCTGTGCATCCCTTGCGTGTGTCTCTCTCTTACCCTTGGTGTCATACGCCCGTCTGTAGGCTTCTGACTTATTACCTGTCTCTACGAACTGCTCTGCGAAAGTCTTCTGTTTCTTGGTGAGTCGCAGGTTGGACGGGTTAGCACCCAGCAGTATTCTCTCTATTGGGACTGCCTTCATTCCTTCCTGTATTTCCTTCTTGGATAGCTTCTTCATGTCTTAGGTATGTCTTGGGTATCTAGAAGGTTAGCATCCTATATGGTTATCTGTGCAATGTCTAGACTGTTTCGCTTCGCTACTAACGGATTGCGTCAATCCTGTGCCGATTTATGCACCCAGCACCACCAATATCGAAATAAAACCCAGCTCGCAATGCCCCGCAAACCCGCATGAATCCTAGAGAAATGAAAATAGTTTAAAAAAACACTTGACAAACAAGTAGCAGTCCACATCTAATACATAGGCGGAAAGAAATCCGTTTCAACTACTAGGAGTAATTCACCATGATGCCAATGACACTTAACTGCCACTACCAGAATCCATTAGATGTGAAATGTATCCATGACGCCTATGGCAAACGCTACACCTTCTGGTATCTCACTGAGGAATGTAGCTGTTCTGTCTCTCGTGCCTTGTATCTAATGCTTATCTCAATCTAGGTCAACTGAAGAGTCTTCAATAGACGAAACCGCAGGGTATGCGGTCTTGACCAACAAACGGAGTAACTATGCTCAAAGTGACACAACGCAAAGTAGAAGGTAAGCCAGTAATGACTTTCCCAGACGCTGGTCTTGAAGGCGTGGTAATGCAAATTACTGGTGCTGGTAAGACTGTCAAGAAAACCATGGAAGCTATGGCAATCATTGCCCAGCTCAAACGGGGCGAGAAGGTAACAACACAATCCCTAATCTTGGAGATAACCGAATGATTACTCTCACAATCAATACAGACAATGACGCCTTCCAAGAAGACCCATGGGGCGAGGTGGCGTCAATCCTTGAGTCTATCGCTACCAATATGCGAAATGACCAACAACTCACCCACTTCAGCATCTACGACAGCAACGGAAACAAAGTAGGCTTTATTAAGGAGATATCAGAATGAAAGCATACGAACACCTAGTGGACTTCTCCCTTCTGCGTGGTTGCACTATCAGCGTCTGGGACGGAGAGGAAATGCCAGTTCTCAAATCCACCGACAAGGAAAAGATTCTCGACCATATCCGGTCAGTTGAAGAAGCTGAAATCTGGATTTATGAGAATGATGAGAAGGTCGGTTGGGCATTGATTATTCCCTTTGGTCTGGAAGACAACGAGACAGTCGCAGACTTCACCATGACCGACTTTATGAACTACTGGGACGAGGAATACACCAGAACAACTGATGAGACTTAAATAGTCGAAACCGCAGAGATTGCGGTCTTGTTCAACTCTTAGGATTACTATGGAAAAGACAATCGACCTCACGGGATTTATCGGGTCTGAGAATGCCTACAAATCTTGCATATTTGTGCCTGCCATGCGTCATACGGATGGTGTGGAATTCTTCTGCAATGAAGCTGGTGCCTTCTGGTTTCTCGATATCGTTGCAACCGAATACTTCAAACTCCAAAAGAAGTATCCCTTCATGTCAATTAGCCTGTCTTCACTCAATGGCAAAGCCACCATCAGCGTGGAAGACGGAGACTGCAACACCATCAAACAAAAGAAAATCGAATACACCGATTGCCCAACTGGCATTTACGGGTTTTTCCTGATAGACAACATTCTGATGCTGAAAGGGGAATATTGAAATGACATACATAGAGTCCCAATTCTTCAGAGTCGCACCCTATCCCCTGCACACCGAATTCAACGGGGAATTGCTGGTCAAGGTGCATTCTTCACACGGGGAAACCAACTGGTTGACTGTCACCCCCCAAGCCATGCGCCAGATTGAAGACATTATCTACGCTGAATACATGAAACGCTACCACGGGGGTGAACATTGATAACCAAAACCCAGATAGTCAACGCTGGGTATCGAGTCCTGCCCCAAGGGGCATGGATTCGCATAGACCCCGAAACAATCCCAGAATGGGACGATATCGCCAACGAGCTGGGATTCAATGCCCAAGCCAAAGAAGTAATTTTGTGCATAGCTGGAATAAAGGAAATTGACAATGACTGATGACTGCGAACACACCAGAGAAAACTCTTGGTGGGAATATGACGCCCAAGGGATTGAATTAGCCAAAGTCTGCGACAAGTGCGTTGACAAAGTGTTAGCTCAATACCGCCCCGCAATCCTGACTGGTTACAGCCAATCAGATGTTGACGAACCAATCGAGGAATAAGCCATGGGATGGACTGGAACATTAAAAACAATGCCCACACGGGATTTTTTGATTAAACAATTCTCTGGGGAAAACGAAACCCACAAGTGGGAATTGCACGACCTGACCATCAAAGGCGGTGTGGCTTACGGGCTATTCCTGCAAGGCGATAAGGAGACAAATATAGTGATGGCGGAAGCTATCGTTATCCTGATTCGCCATGAAGACGGGCAAATATTCTTCAAAGACATGGGTGAGTCTGCCATGCCTTACTACTATGGCGCACCAATAAAACTGCTTGACAAGCTAGACCAGTTTTATCCGCCAGTCAACGAGAACGCAAAGAAATGGCGAGAGAAATGCCGTTTCTATGCGGAGAGAAACAAGATAAAAGTTAATGATGGAGACATTATCAAGTTTGCCAAACCCTTCAATTTCCGCCTGTTTATGGAAGACACATTCAAGGTTGTTAAAGACGGGAACAAGGTTTTATTCCGCACGAAAGACGGGACTATCTGCAAGATAACCAAGTGGAAAGAAAAGGAATTCCAACTATCAAACTGATGAGTCCTGTAGGACGAAACCGCAGAGATGCGGTCTTTGATTAACAACTGGAGTAACTATGCCTAATTGGTGTGACAACAATTTAGTTTTAAAACATGACGACCCTGCCATGATTGACAGAGCTGAGAAAGCATTCAACGAAAGAAGACTGCTGGAAGAGTTTGTGCCAGTCCCAAAGGAGCTAAAGGATACGACTGCTGGGTTTCTTGGTGAAGGCACTTATGCCCAGCGCCTGCTAGAACTGCGGGAAAAGCTAAACGAAGAATTCTTCAAGCATAAAAACTGGTGGGACTTCTGCGTCAAAGAATGGGGAACTAAGTGGGATGTTGGTGGAGATGATGGTTTCTGCCAACGAACTGGCACAAACGAATTGACCCTTTCATTCAATTCTGCATGGAGTCCGCCAGTCAATGCCTACGAAAAAATGGCAGAGCTGGGGTTTCATATTGCTGCTTATTATTTTGAAGGTGGCATAGGTTTTTGCGGGAGCTGGGATTCTGAAAACGGGGATGCCGAATTCAGCATGGAAGGTATTACTTCTAAAAATATCCACAAACGCATTCCCTCAGACATTATCGAAAACTTCAACTTGAAAGAAGAACTGGAGCATTACGAAGAGGAGATGGAAGATGAATAATTTGCAAAAGATGATTGAGCTGGTATTGCCAGTCTTCAAAGATGAGATTCTCAGCTCTGGTGACTGGTTTTTTAACCTAGACGATTACACCCTCAACTATCTCCACCTTGGAGATGGTGTTATCAAAGTTGACGCATACAGCGCAAAAGATAACTCTACCGATTTCAGCGACCAAGTATTTTCAATCACATTTAAAGGAGTCCGTTAAATGGGTGCTACCACATTCGCTACCTTTGCAGAAGGTAAAACTGCCAATGAAGCATTTGCACAAGCCAGAGAAGATGCCTTCTACTACCACGGACACGCTGGGTATACGGGAACCATTGCAGAGAAAACAACCTTTGTGATGATTCCAGTCCCAGAAGGTGCAGACCCGTTGGAATACGCCAACAAGCTAATTGATGAAGATGATGAGCGAGTCACAAAGAAATGGGGTGACGCTGGTTGTATCGACTTGAAGAACGATAGATATTATTTCTTTGGATGGGCGTCATGCTAAAAGAAAAGATTATCGAGCTGTTGGAAGAATACAGCCCCCACGAGCTAGACCACCTCACGGGTGAACACCAAACGACTTGTCTAATGATTTGCCACGAAATCATTGTTAGAGACAAGAAACTCAACAAACCCGAATACTGGAAAGTAGAAGAGGTTGATACAAACCTCTGGGGAATCTACGGAGATGCATGGGGGGAATGGATAGACCCCAAAGGCGATTTTCTCTGCTTTGATAACCCAGAAGATGCCCAGCAATACATTGATGAGGAAATTCCCAAATGCAACTAAATGCCTACGAAAAAATCATTATGACCACCGACCAATTAGACAACGGCTCAATCGTTGTCAACTTTGATTTGTGCGACATGGAAGAAGATGAAGTAACACAACAAGGCGGATACGCCCAGATTATTCAAGATGATGAGAAACAAGTATTCTCTATTTTTGTATTTGACGCAAACGGAGATGTAGTCTCTGAAACTAATCTTCCCTTTAAATTCAGTCCCTTTGGATGGAGGTCAAGATGAGCATAAAAGTAAACCTAACCTACATTGACAGCGTGTTTACCGAAAACACGGGCGGTGGATGCGTTGTGGATTTTGTTGAACTCAAAGACGGACGGGTGCTAGGAATTAGTGACGAATACCTGTGCGTCTATGAATCGTTTGACCACTTCTACATAGCTAGTGGTGTAGACCATTTGCCAACCATTGCATTCGAACCCAAACTGCAAGAAAAGAAAAACTTCATTGTCAGAGCTACATATTCGACCATGTGCGAAACAACGATAAAAGCCAGAAACTCCGCAGAAGCATACGAGATAGCCAAGAAATTGGACGGCTCAGTATTCGACCATGGCGGTCTGGACGATTGGAACATTGAATCAGTAGTGGAGGAAAAATGAAAACATCAGAAGCATTTGCCATTGATGAATGGCTGACCGAAACTCCAGACTTTGCGTCCTATTGGGACATTATGGAATCCCTTGAGAATGCAAAAGGTTGGGACGAAATAGAAGATATCGTGCCTTGGGAAGTGGTGGAAAACTATCCCCCTAGTCAGGTTGCTGAGTTCATTGACATGACCAGAAAACACTTTGAAAAAACAGTCAAGGAGCAGCCGATTGTTATTTGAGGTGCAGCACTACACATTGGGAGGTGGTTGGACAAACTGCTGGACTGATACAAACGAACTGGGCGAGGAATCTCTCGCTCTTTTCACAACATATACGGATGCCCTACAAGCCCTAACCGAACACCTTGGCGAACAACTGGACGCCTACTCCAAGGGGCTAATGGAATCCAAATACAACATTAACGAATTCAGAATCATGGAGGTAAACGAGTGAATTTAAAATCCTGCGGTGGCAGAGTGCCAGTATTCGTAGGGGGGGAAACCCCCTACATTTTTGTCGATTTCCCTAGTCGAGATAGCTTTGACGATTGGAATAGGCGCTGTAGTGCAGACAATAGAAATAAGTATTGGTCTATGCTGGTTGACAGAGCCAAAGGAGCCAGCCTAATCGAGTGTGCCAAGCCCTACGGACTCTCCCGTGAGAGAGCCAGACAGATTGAAGCTAGATTTTTGCGCCAAGTAAAAACTTCTTTAAAGTCTGACTCGCACGAAACGAACCGACCCTAACATGGTAATCGTTGAAATCTTCCCCGACTGTTTCGCTAATCCAGTAAGGGTAGCCTGTTTCTTTGGCGCAAGACTCTCCGACACCATTGGCATCATTATCAGCAATGATGATGCCCTTCCCCTTGTTCCTCGCTACGAACTTCATATTGCTTGCACTGAAGCAGACATTGATACAGTAGCTGAGGTTGCTTGTTTTCATAATCTGTCTGACGGAGAGAGCCGTGGCATACCCCTCGCAGAAAAAGGTAGTCCCTTCTGCGCCTATAACAAAGGTTGCGCCTTTAGACGATTGACCATGCAAGAACTTCTTTTCCCCTTGTTCAGTAACCAACTGGCAACCCACCAAGGCTTTCCCCAAGCGCATAGGGATGACTAGGATAGATTCTCCGTCCTTCTTCCATACATTCCCCTCTTCATTGGGGAATCCCTTCTTTTCTAAATATGGATGGGTCAGCAGCTCGGTCTGCTGGAGAATCCAATCCGCTTTGGCGGACGCCTTTTGCGCCATAAGCTCTCTTTCTCGGTTTGATGCATCTATTTGTTTCCTAAAGTTGGTTGACGAAGGCGAACTGCCCTCTGAACGCCACATGGCTGGCTTTTCCATAGTTGCCCAGTTAATTACCCAACCGACATCTCCCAGCAATTTATAACGACCATTCGTAGACCTCGGATGGTCTTCTGTCGGTGTGGATACCCATTTATTCAGACCATTAACAGTGTTAATGATAAGCCCGTGATTCCTAGCAAAGTTAATAAAGTCCATCACATTCCAAACTTAGGCGCACAGGATACATCTACCACCACTTCAGACACCTGACCATTGATTTTGCGTCTGGAATAGACCATAACTGGGCGCAGATTACCCGATTGACACTCTTGTATGGCATTGATGATTTGGGTTCTGGTCATGGCAGACATCTCTTTGTCCACCAGCATTGTCGTATTCGGCAAGTCTGAGTTGTCGGTGTATTGGTTCTTGGCGCATGACGCCAGAAGTAGAAGAATTAACAGATATCTCATGTTGCCCTCATTTTGTTTTGACGTTTACCAAACGCAATATTGCGGTGCCTTACCCACTTCTCGGTGTCGATTGACGGAATCCTTGGATACTCTTCCAACCCTCTAGGCCACACGCCAAACTTCTCCCGATATTTGTGACTTGCCCAATGGATGTTGTAGTTCTTGTTCTGGGCGATATACAGTAACTCTGAGTAGAAGTTTTGCTTCTGCTGCTTGTTGTTGCTCTTGTCAAAGCCAAGCTCCACCAGCTCTCCGTTGACGGACTCAATCTGCTTTTTCTTCTTGACATAGCCACAAGCTGGGCAAGAAATGCCGTTCTTAGGCCAAAGATGTGAGCATTGCGGGCATTTGGAGTCCTTTTTCAGCCTGTCAGTAGGTTCTTTCTTGGCTTTCTCGCCAGAATTGGACAAAGTTTTGACCCCTTCTGCGTAAACTTTCTCCCAATCGTCCCTAAAACGAAGGAAATTACCAGAATGGTCAAGCCAAAGTGCGAATTCCTTGCCCTCATACGCCCTCATTACCCGTCCCATCTGTTGGACATGGCTTGAAAAAGACTTGGAAAACGGGCGGGCAGAGACTCCAATCAAGACGTCAGGGACGTCAAACCCCCTGGTCAATATGTCTGTGGCAATCAGGCCATGTATCTCTGTGTCTGGCTTGCTGAAGTCCTCGATAACTTCCTGTTTGTATTCGGAATTGTCCTTGTAGGAAACGCTTACAAAGTTGTAACCTTTCCTCGCAAATTGCTCCACCAAGTCCTGCCCGTGTGCCACGCCAGCGCAAAACACAATCGTTTTAACTGGTTTGCCAAAGACTTGATGCGTCTTCAAAACCCATTCTTCTACGATATCCCCAGTAATCTTCATGCCCCGCTCGGTTACTTGGTCTGGACTCCACTCGCCAGCAACCTTCTTAACGCCTGTCATGTCTATCTCTTTGGCAATGTAGACCTTTAACGGGGTTAGCCATTTGTTCTCGACCAAGAACTCTGTCGTAGACGCACACACCACATTGGTGTAGAGGTCACCCAAGCCCTTTGTAAAAGGCGTAGCCGTCAGGCCAATAACTTTGAGCTGCGGGTTGTCTTTGATGATGTCGCTAATCTGTTTGCGCGTTACATGGCACTCGTCAACGATAAGCAAATCTATGTCAGGGAACTTCTGCCTTCTCTCCAGCGTTTGGGCGGAGCAGACTTGGATGCGTCTGGTCTTGTCAAACTTCCAATGGTTCGCTTGGTAGACGCCATGGGGTAACTTGTATTTGGATAAGCGCAGACTGGTCTGTTCGACCAAGACGATTCTGTCGAGAATCATGGCGCAGCGCTTGTAATTGTCTGATGTGGCTTTCATCAGATAAATGGCAACCTCTGTCTTGCCAAAGCCAGTTGGTGCGTAGAGCAGTTGTGACCTGTGTCCCTGCTTAAAGCCCTCACGCAATGCATCAACAACTGATGTTTGATGCTCTCGTAGCGTCAAATCCATATCAGCTCCGTTAGATGCCTAGTTTCTTTTTGAGTGAGGCTAACGAGCGTATCAGCTCTGCATTCCTTGACTGGAACATATCTCGGCTGTCCCGCAAAGCCTTGTTATCAATCTCCAGCACCCGAATCTGCTCCCGCAAATTCTTAACTGTGTCGTGGATGTCTTCTATCTCGATGTCAGAGGCATCCCACTTCTGTGATGCAACCATGTCCTTGAGCCGTATGTTTTCCTCGTCCAGACTGCAAATGGTGTCTGATAGCTCGGCAATCTTCTCTTCTGGAGTTACCTCTGGGGGCTGGTGCTTGACCTTTTTCTCTGGCTTGGGTTCTGGCTTGGCTGCCCGACTGAGCTTCTTGGTGGGGACTTTGACTTCTTTGCCAGCTCTTTCGTAGACCTTTTCCTCTGGTTCTTCTTGGGCTGGTTCGGACTTAAGAATGCGTCCGACTGTCATGGATGAGATACCAAGGTGCTTGGCAATCATGGTGTTCGTCCAGTTAGCCCACTTCTTCTTGATGATGCCAACTGCGTAGCGGTTATCTTCTGGGGTAGTCTGGATGCCGTGGTCCCTGTTGGAGCCTAGAGAAAATATTAAGGCGTCATCTACTGTGCCTTCTTTTATCTCTACATCTATCGCTGTTACGTTGTTTTTCTTCTGGGCAAAGTAGCGGTGGAATCCTGCAGCCAACCAATAATCCGAGCCGTCATGGAAAACTGTTATCGGCTTGAAGGATGTCCCTTCCTTCATCAAATCAGCGTATTCGTTTACCTTGTCTGTGTTTAGTTTTGCCCTTGATTGAGTGCCACCATCAATGCGGATGGTGTCAATGTGTATCTTTTTCAAATGTTACTCCTAGCAGTGGGATGGGCAGTTTATCAAAATCTGCCAGCCCGTCAATTGTTGACAAACCATAGGTTGACCAAGGGTGATAGGGGCATCACACCTGACCCATCATTAACATTGTTAACGACCAGTCCTACGCTGAGTTAATGTTGAATCGATGGAAAGTTTGTCTCACCTCGGCCTTTCCGTCTTGTGCAGTCGCCATTTAACGCTGCGAGGCGAGTATCGGGTGAAGACCTGCCTATGTTCTCTTCCACGCAACCCATGTAGGTTCTTACTAACGTGCGGAGTACGGTTGGCGTAGAAAGTACAGACGAAAAAAAGCCGCTTACAACTGCGTCCGGTAGGAACCTTACCTAAATACACCACTCGGTACTTAGGTAAAGCGGAACGCA
>Ga0114962_10003898_pt1 | contig 11996 bp, 8 predicted proteins | sample C_130820_MF_Meta_FD_87017 | JGI IMG/M metagenome (GOLD analysis project Ga0114962, IMG submission 87017) | Freshwater microbial communities from Lake Croche, Canada to study carbon cycling - C_130820_MF_MetaG | ecosystem: Environmental > Aquatic > Freshwater > Lake | place: Lake Croche, Canada... | reverse complement strand
TGCAGGTCGGCAAGGGCCGTATTAACATCGGCGCTATCAGGAAGGTGGAGGGTTTTACCGTTGGTTAACGGATGGGGAGTCATCCCCTCAACGTCCATGCCTTGAGTGCGCAAGTCATTAATAGCCTGCTGCCGGTCAACATCTTTAGGGACAGTTAATATCTTGCCGTTAGATAACGGGATACGCTGGAAATCAGCTGGATTGATTTGGGGCTGCTGTTCAGGTGCCTCCCCTCTAGCCCCGAGGAAGCGTTGCGCTTGGGCTATACGATTTTCATAGTTAGCATGTTTAGCATTGGGCCTTTCATACCCTTCGCCAAAGGCACGGGTAGCTTCTTCAACAGTACGCGCGGCCATCACATTCTGAAGGGCTTTGCGCTCAGGCCCTTTCATCTCATGCATCATGTAATCGAGCTGAGTATAAAGACTTTTAGGGTCCACACCCTGCGCTTGAGCAAACGGAAGGAGGCCGGTATATCCGTTACCACCGTGAAGCCGTTCACGATTCCATTGTGCAATACCGATAGAACCGCCACCGGGTAAAGACAAATCGCCGTGAGCACCGGTATGCCCACCGGACTCTTGAGCAATATTACCAACAATACCTGCCGCTTGATGCGGAGCAAAGCCTTTGCTCAGAAAGTATTCGTAGGCTGCACCTAAATTGCTGGTATCGCCCCCAGAAGCAGGTCTACGCGCAGCGCTTTGAGGGGGTGCCCCCCGTGGTATGGTAGGGCTTATGCCAACAGGCGGGGCGGAGATCGCATCGAAGTCATACTTATCCCCAAAGTCTAGGGGATTGGATTCCGCACTTGCCATATGTCACCTTATTCTTCGTCGTCAGAAAGAAACCCCGTTTGACCGCCGCTCAAAGTAATTGGAGTGCCCAGTTGGGGGAAAGGTCTTGAGCCTGCAACGGTACCCATCTGTTGTTTCAATAGGTCCGCCATTTCTGGGAACGCTTTTTTAATCTCATCCCCCTCATATCCCTGATCAAGAAAAGCCTTCAAAACACCAGCAAGATCTGAACCTTTAATTTGCGCTGGGTTAATCCCCGCATTTTTCAGCATAGCCGCCCTAGTGTGGGCTTCAGCTTGGATGCGCGCTACATTCTCCGCTGACTCCGATGCCATTCCTCGCTCGGTAATATCGTACTGTTTCTTCATAGCTTCGGTGTCTCGCCCAAAGCCCAGTTTTGCCATTTCCAACGTAGCCGCACGATGCTCTTTACCCATTGCCGTATCCGAAGCAATAAGTTGATCCAGAATATTTTTACGCTGCTCATATGGCAGCATCATAGACTTAGCGCGGTACGCATCTAGCGTAGCTTCTTCCTTGTCTTCATCACGACGATGTTCACCCATGGTACCCAGCATAGAGGCAATACCCGCACCAACACGATGTTGTCCAGAGCCATATGTACCCAAATAGCCCGCGAGGCCCGCGGCAATATTCTCAAAGGTATTCATTTTGCTACGCTGGGCATTGTTGTGCTCATGCTTACTAAGCAGTTCAGCCGCGACATCTGGAGGGACACCATATAGCGTTTCCATGTGCTGCAACCGTTCTTCATAACTGGCGTTATGGGAATCTCCACCGCTTACATGACGCGATGTAGTTTTTGGCGGAGCCGTTAAAGCCGTATCTGAAGGGGGGGTAGCCGGTGGCCTAAGAAGATCTAATTGGTAAGGCGTAGTATCAGGTGCCTCAGGAACATCAGGCATACCCGCGCCCCATGCATCAGACAAACCGCCATCAGCAAAAGTACGAACAGGACCACCATGAGCTAAAGCTACAATACCACCGGTAGCCATACGCTGTGCAGCCTGCTGCTGCGCCATTTGCTCGAGACCCGGAGCGGCAATACCCGCCATACTAGGATCAAATTGAGGAGCTGGCGGTTGCGATTGTGCAAGTACGTGATCTACCACTGACCCTTGTGGAGCTGGTGGAGCCTGTTTAGCTTGATCTGCTTTGTTATAAGAGTTCAAAATGGCGGTAGCAATACCCCCTTCAATCCCACCCGACTGCTTACCTTGCGCCGCAAGTTGGCCTAGCTTTTGCTTCCCTTCTGGGCTATTAGGGATCATGCTCAAGCTACGGTAAATCTCTTCAGGACTTGGGGCGCCAACATTTGGGTACTGCATTATGATTCTCCTTAAGGTGTCGTCTTACTAGCGCCGACCTGATACCCAGCGTTTCCACTACCCATACCTTGAAGTATATCAACACCTTTATTACCCAAATTGGCAGGGCCTCCGTATATGTTATTAGAGTTGTTATAATTTTGATTGGCGATATTGCCACCAAGGGTCTGCCATGTACCGCCCGCTTGACCCAACAGATTTGCAACGCCCATATTGTAATTGCCGATCTGCGTACCGGTAGAAGCAAGACCCGAAGCCATATTGCCCATGTTAGCTAGCGCACCGATACCCTGCTGGTTAGCTTGAAGACCCGCGGCTTGGTTGGCTTGTTGAGCCGCCAACGCATTAGATGCACTAGCTATATTTGCCTGCGTTCCTAATTGCGCATTGGTAAGCTGCGCTTGATTACCTGCACCTGCCGTAAACTGTGCCGCGGCATTAGACATGATGGCATTCTGTTGATCGGTAGTAAGCTGCGCTGATTGGTTGGCTTGAGCAGCAGCAAGTTGATTTTGTACATACTGTTGCATCTGAGCGTTCTGCGCGGCCATGTTGGCTTGGTTAGTTTGGAAGCCGCCTTGACCATAAAGCTGATTAACCTGTTGTGCCGTCATACCTGCTTGTTGATTTGCAAGGTTAGCTTGCATTGCGGCGTTAAGATTTGACTGTCCAGCTTGAAGTCCTTGACCCTGCGCCGTGTTGAACTGACCCATACCCGTTTGGTACGCTTGAGACATACCCTGAGCAGCCATATTTTGGTTGGCTAGATTCTGATTTAACTGCGCGTTCTGTTGTGCCAATGCCGCCCTAGAACCCCCAAAGGCTTTGCTTCCCGTGGCCTGACTCTTAAGCTGATTCTGTTGTTGAGCAAACTGGCGGTTGGCTAGGTCCTGTTGTGAAGCAAGTGCCGTTTTAATGTAGGGGTCCATGTACTGCTGTGCAGTACCTTCTGCAGTCCAAGACGCGGGACCGGACATACTTGCCGCTTGAGTGTTTACAGCATTGACGTTAGGACCACCCTGCATCTGTGCAGCATCATAGCCTTTAGCGCTGATCTGTTGTGGGCCACCCATAGTAGACGCGGAGTACCCTTGAGAAGAGGCCTGTTGAGCGGCAGCATTTTGTGCCGATACTTGCTCAGGGGTGTAGTTTGCTTTACCCGAAAGACCAGAGATGGCTTGATTATAGGCATCAGTCGCTTGCCCAAACTGAGACGGCGCCGTTCCCATCTTGTCTATGAGATCCGTTGCCTTATTAAAGTATGGGTTGGTTACATCAAATTTACCCGTAGCAGGATCATAGTTAGCTGTACCGGTGTATCCTGCTTTATTTATGTAAGCAGAAGATGGTGTAACCCCCTGATCGGCAAGATCTTTTAAAATTTGACTGTTAGGGCTGTTAGGATTTGTAGGGCTACTTTCGTAGGCTTTAGCCGCAGCATCTACTGATTTTGCAATTGCAGGATCTTTAGGCGCCACAGTGCCGGTGTTTGTGTAAGGCGAGATATTACGCCCTGTAGCTGTCTCGATACCGTTAAGTTTATCAATTTGAGCTTGCGTGACCGTGTTGTTTTTAATGGCCTTATTGATTTCTTGTACAGAAGCTTTTTGCTGGGTAGTAAGGGGTTTTGACGCAGTAGACCCTGTTGCAAACCTGCGCCGTGGATCGCTCCCACCTTCGTTGCCTAACGCCATAATACCGCCTTGAGCCGCCGTCTTAGTAGGTGGTGGAGGATTAGACGAAGTAGGCGTTGGGGTATGGTACCCACCAATTTGGCTTTTCATTGCCGTGCCAATATCCGCGGTGGATGAATTAGACGGAAGGCCGAAAAAGGCCGCGGTCTGTCCGGGGTCTCCTTGCTGTACGCCTAATAGCATGGCCTGTTGGCTTTTAAGATTACCCAACGCAGGTTTCAAAAGAGGCATTGCAAGAGCGGTAGCTTGGGGAGATCCCCAAATACCAGTTGCCATTTGCTGGTATTGTGCGGTTTGGGATGGAACGGATGCGCTACTCATATGCAAGTCCTCTTAAAGCGGTGCATTAATTATATGATATTTTGGTTCAAGACCATATCTTTTCCATAGCCTAAGTATTTGGTCTCTTGCCCCTGCTTCAACGCAAGTGGCGCCATTGGCCCGAAAGATATTAAAAAGTTGATCTGCGTTCTCTTCACCAGTTACCAAACGTCCACCGAGAGCGATGATGAACGCTACCCTATCTCTAGGGCGGTTAAAATATTGTACGGCTGCAGCGCCTTTAAAGTTACCGGGCTCATCAAAAGCTACAATCAAAGACCATGCACCAGAAGTTATAAATACCCGCGCTTCTTCAAGAGTGTAGTCGTCCGTATAGGCAAGGGCTGAATCTATAAACCCTTCAACATGCGGAAGAACTTGATTAACTAATTCTACAGGAACGGGTTGAATGTTCACGCCTTGTGTCTTTCTTGCGTTCGGCGCTTGGCTAGGCTACCTGCTTTTGGAGGAGGGCCCGCAGATAACGCGGTAAATAAGTGATCTAAATACTTTGCCCCAGCCTTGGTCGAGCCATTACCGATAGCGCTGACTACATCTGCAGGGATGATGAAAGCATTGTTTTCTAAACGTATGGAACCACCATGAGCTTTACCGGTGGGTGGCGCCCAACCACGATGATATGCTTGATTAGCATTCATAAGTCCTAGCTGTTGTTGCTCATCAATAGTTTGCTGCCCGCTACTATCATAGGTCGGCGTAGGGTTCATAACAGAGCCAGCCATATTCAGCAGCTGTGGCCCACCTACTTTTTGAAGGGCATTGCCAATGTTACCTGAGAAAATAGACCCGCCTTCAGGGGAAGCTGCCGGTACAGGCGCTGCTACTGGTTTAGGTGCATTTGCCAATGTGGGCATAGCTTTAGGTGCTGACTCTGTAGCATTAGCTACTTGGTTCATGGCATTACTAGCGACTTCATCCCCAACGGTTGCGGCTTTACCCGCAGCTTGCCCTGCTGCTTTACCAACAGCTTGCCCAGTAGAATCAGCAACCACTTCAGATGCCGTAGCCCCTACCTCACCAGCGGCGGCGCCGCCTAAAGCTCCAATACCTACACCAAGAGCACCACCTGCGGCACCAGTAGCCCCTCCTAGCAACGCGCCTTTAAGACGATCTTTAGGATTAGTCAGAGCACCAATACCGGCGCCAAGAAGTTCACCTGCCCCTACTGTAAAAGCCGCTTCCGTAAGACCGGCGATACCTAAACCTGCGGCAATAAAACTCATTTCGGTGCCTCCAACAATCTGTTGTATTCTTCCATCGTGCTGCACACGAGGGCTTGCTCTACCCTATCTAGGGCCTGCTCTTTACATGCATGAACTGTAAGCCATTCTACTTCATCTAGCACATAAATGAAGCGTTGTGTGCCTTTAGGAGTTATGAACACATCAGGGGCTTTAACCTCAAACCGTTCGCCATTTTCTTTAAGCACAACGATATGCCCTCGAAGGCATACTGCAATATGATCTGACTTATGTACCTTGGTAGTGAACACCGTGCCGGTAGGGACGACAAGCCTTCGCCCATAAAGCTCATCTGTATGATAATGCGTAGGTTCAGGATCTACACGTTGGACGTTATGCGCAGCAATGAAAGACTCTATAGACGCTGTAATCTCATCAATGGCTGGGACTTCTTTAACCACCGCGTTCATTTAGATACCTAACTCCTTTTTAGCCGCATGTAATCCGGCATTTTCGTTGATCTGATCTTCGCGGCCATAAGAGGCTCTACGTACTTTTCTAAGTAGTTCATCCAACCGATCTGGGCCAAGCATCTCTACAATGTGCTTAGGTACTACATACTCGCCGTCAGCTACGCGGACTGGCTCTTGCCCATCAATGTTGGCGTCAATGTCATCACTCATCCCATCGCCTTCGCCATCAATTAGGCCACCATGCTCAAAGCTTGCACCATGTGCAAGGGTATTAACTACACTATTAGGCGCAGCTCCCGCATAAGGTTGGGCACTTAAAATATGCGCTTGAGGGTAGAAAGATTGAGGGCTAAAAGGCGCTGTATTGACATAACCACCGGTAGCAAAATTATCTGCATCTCTAGCTGAACTTTGTAGGAATGCGCTTAACCCGCCAGAGTTTATTACTTTCTCAACCATGTGTTCAGGAATCATCACCGATGTGGGGATTAAACCATCTTTATGCATAGTGATAGGACCGCCGCCAGCGTAGGCGCTATAGGCTCCTGAATAAGCCTCCCGAGCAAGCTGCTCTCCCCGTAGCTTCGCTAATAGCCGTTGGCGCGTTACAAAATCTGTAGCTTCATTTGCCGCCTTGTTGCTTTCCTGTTGGTTAGTAATGGTGTTGCCAATCATCCCTGACATGAACAAGGGGGAAGTGTAAGGCTCAAGCTGTTTGAAGCCGCTATCAGACACGGCGGTGTGGGCAAGGGAGCCTAAATTATCAAAGAATCCGGGTTTGTCCGCGGTGCTAAGACTTTGCGCCCTATGCATCGTGTTGATTGTATCGGTGTAGTCAGGCGTCTCGTGGCTAAGGATATCTGGTTGGCCCAAATGTTTCTGGATCGTAAGTGACATTTGTGAAGGCTCACCGACGTTACCTAACTTTTGGTACTCAGGGGTGCTCGATAGGGCTTCATTCGGCTCAGGTAATTTAGTAGGGGCTTCAGGAGCATAAGCCTGATGTGGACTTCCCAATAGGTCATTGGATGCATAGGCCCCGATACCGCCGGACATAAGTCCTTGAGCCGCGCCACCCATAGCGCCTGCCTTTCCTCCCGTAGCTCCACCTACCGCAGCGCCAACACCTGCACCGGCCAAAGCGGGAATAGCTTTACGAAGGACATTACCCAGCAACCCTTCCTCAACCATATCACCAATTACAGGCTCAAGGGCTGCGCCTACACCGAAACTACCTATACCGCCAAGGATGCTACCAATAGCACTACCCCAGCCAAAGGCTTCAGGCAAACCCGTATGAGGGTTCCGTGTCACCGGCCCAAGAACTTTACTTAATGTAGCCACTTCACTAGGGTTCACATGCATAAGCATTGTGTCCCCATGCCGCCCGAGAGAGGCCAGACCTTTAGCAGTAGATTCGTATTTCATGGGCTTTCCTACGGGACTATATGGATGACGCCTGCGCTATTCCAAAGCTGGCCTGACTTAAGCCCTGTAGCGCTGGTTGGAAGGTTTTTAAATATCGCGGTGGTGTAGACCGGGTCAGTGTTTGTATTAAGTATGATATCCGGTGCTACGGTTTTTGTAGGCACTCTAGTTCTAGGAGTCAAACTTAAAGACACTGCCGCAATATCACCCGGATTCTGCTGCTGTTGAATCCAGAAATTAAGAATGCGCACCAGATTGTTCATGTACTGAACATCGTAGTCTAACGGTGGTAGGGGGAGAACTGCAGCAGCATTTTGATTGTTATTCGCCATCACTTTCTTCCGTCTGATTGGATCTCGATTCTGTTAACACCCGCTTGCCATTTTACACCTAAGTCTGTACTTTCAACCCTAAATGCAAGCTGCCTGCCACGTAGCCTTACCCAGACCTGATTCGTGTAGTTGTACACCTGTGTAGTAACTTCCTGCCCTGCAATTGTTCCTGATGTACTTTGCATAGCGTCGGTGTTTAGCCCTATACCCGGATAGTTTCTAGCTTTAAGGGTCATGGTAACTGAGGGGGTGGCATTGCTCGTCGTATCTGTACCAATAAAATCTATGTCAGGAATAAGCCTTTTAACAAAAGAAAACTGATAGCCACCGTCGCCAATATCAAAATCTGAAGTTTCAATAAAAGCTTCAATAGCCGCGGGTGGGTTTACAGAGCCATCATCCGCGCCTGTCTCATGCTGCACTACGCATTGGTTAACTGCGCCAAGAGGGTCCCCAATAATATGAGAATCCAACCACGCAGATCTTGGCATGTCCCCATAGAACCAGATCTTTTCAAGGTAGTTATAGACTACGTACCGGTCATTAAAAAATGAATCTGCAGAAGGATAAAACCACCAAACCTCATTGTACTTCTCATTGGTGCCGCAGCAGACTAACCCCCATTGACTTGAATTTATGTCGTCAAAGACATATTGGCGAAGCGCACAAGGGAGGGTGTTAACAACACCAGAGTAAGCATAAAACTTGTCCTGCCCCATCCAGTAAGTGACGCCGTTTGTAGTGATCGCCGCATTGGGACCAACAAGTGTAATGTCCACGGAAACTGGATTAAACCCATACACATAAGGTGCGCCAAGCCATTGTTGTGAATACACCGCGGTATCGGTAAAGATCAGGACTTCCTGTCGAGTTTTTACTGCAACAACAATTCTACTTCCGTAGGTCAACCGAAAGCTACCCGCTTGATTTGTAACCGTGGGGTACCATACCTGTGGTTGTTCTTGATCACTCCATGCGATGAACATGGGATCTTGTGTGGTATTACCGGTGCCTACGTAGTCATTGCATCCATAGGCCATGACAAAGCGTTCTTCACTGACCAGTACTTGAGCAGCAACCGAAGGAATAGCAGGATCAACCAACCACCCGGACCCTGTAGCAGCTGTATTTGTAGCGGTAAATTGTGTTCCTACGCTATTGTTTGGTGCCCCATCTAAGGTGAAGTCCGAGCTACCACCACCCGTGTTAGCAATTTGATAATAATTGCCCACCACTACTTCCCCCGCAGGGATGCTTGCAAAAGAACTGACGGTAGTAGCTGAAGTGATATTCACCCCACTGTTTAGCGTGACAACGCCGCCTGACGATAGATATAAAGAGGCATCCCAGTAATAAATACCACCGTTGCGAGGGTTGAAGAACAAATTTTGTCCGAAGTTATTAGCACTCCAAAGCCTAAGCTCTGTGGCAAACCCGGCACCAGTAAAGGCTGTACTCCAAGCTCTTGTCCCTGCACTGTAAGCCACGTTGCTGACTTGCGACCCGGCTATATGATAGGTAGCGTTTCCTGATACACCGCGGGTGACCCCTGTAAGAGTATTAGTAGCCTTGCCGGTGTACTGAATGATTTCAGACTCGATAATAGCGTATCCCGCAGTGGGGAATGTAGAGGCGTTAACCAAGGGGATTGTGTTTTGCGTAGGGGTGATATACACCCCTAATGCTGGGTTCCCTGCAATGACCGAAGTACCTGCGCCCAGAGGAAGTCCTACCCAAGGACCTGCGCCCCAACCATTGTACGTCTCGGTATATGGAAGGCCCGTATAAATTTGGTATTTTGCCGTGACTGAGGCTCCACCCCCCGCTGTGGCAGAAGTAGATTGAATACCCGTATCAAAAATAATATAGCTGCCGCTAAGTTCTGTAATCTGGAACTGGTTATTAAGTTGCGCCGCAGTAAGACCCCCGGCGCCAGTAGTCGCTCCACTAAAGGTTACAAAATCCCCCGTAGTCGCTCCGTTACCAGAATCAGTCACCACCATATATGAGCTACTTACTACGGCCCCTGATGAGTGTGCTGCAGCTGTTGTATCATTATAGCCACGAATACAACCCGTAAGGGTGTTACCCCCTGCACTCTGAACATATATTTCTTCAGAGCCAATCTTGATCACATACGGAGCGACTAAGCTAAAAGATGTCCCAGAGGTGACAAAGATCGTGGTGTTTGTTGCCCCAATTCCCGCGGAAAGCGTGGAATAAATAGGTTGGAATGGGGTACTGCCACTTATCGGGCTGTGGGTAAGCCGTATAGGCGTGATGTCGTAATGAACCCCACCGGTCAAGATGTAGTACTTAAGATTAGTCCCCACCCCTAACAGATAGTAGTTAGTTAAAGATACCCACTCGACTAGGTGCTTGCACGAGCCTAAATAAGTCCCCGAAGTGTAAGGAACCCAGCCGCCTATTTTCTCAGGAAGACCCGAACGGAACCGAACATTGTTGCAAGAGTACCAGCCGCCTTCACCGGCATATGATGTACCTTCTCGGTTAACTCCGGGCCTAAGCTGAAGAACTTGAAGTTGCTGCTGGGCCATACATTAGGCTCCTAATATCGGATCAACGACAGGTAACTTGTCTTGTTCTGGCATAAGCCGTCCGTTGATATCGGTAAGGTTTAGCTCTTTCATAAAAGGATCTGCGCGTTCTGCAACAACCATCCAAGCGATATTATCTGTGCAAGTAGCATCCTCTGCGGTTATGTGAAAAGTGCCTTGTACCACTTCGCTAGCCTTTATACGGGTAAATCCGTCTTTATTACGTAGGGCTACTACTTCCACATTTTGGGTGAACGCAGCGAAAGTCCCATCCGTCATATTTGAGTTGGCGTCTATCTCAACGGTAGCATATCCATCTGTTAGCTTAACTACGCCTCTATACAGCATGTCGGCACGGGGGGACTCCACAGCAATGTGAACTAAGTCTTTATCGGCTACTACAGGGTGAGGGATACGGAAAGGTTTTGTTCCAGCGGTTATTGTTCCTGCGACTACAAGATTACCCGCTTGCGTTCCTGTAGTGGTATCGGCGAACACATTGAGATTTCCGTACACATTGGTAGACCCACCAGTCCCAATAGAAAATCTAGGTATAGGAGTAGTATAAGTAGCGTTTTGCTGCGACACTGCCCAAACATCAAAGTTAGGTGATGCGCCGCCAAAATTAGGTGATACCGTATTAAAAACGCACCCATACACACTAAAAGTTGGATTTTGCCCATACCCTATAGTTGCGTAGCGGTTAGAATACGTACTGCTTGCGTAAGTTTGAAGCGTTGGGAAGGTACCAGAAACAGATAGCGTTAAAGCCCCCGACGTCGTGTCGCCAGTTTTAGCCACAGAGTAATTCTGCACATACGTTTGTGTAGCCGTTCCAGATGGAACAGAAGTTAAATACCCAGATGGGTTAGAGCTATAGGGGTAGTAGGCGGTCGATCCAAGAACTCCAGCAATCTGAGCCGAAGTGGCTGCGGCCATTGACGTACCATTGCCATACAAAACACCCGTAACATTTGTAGTTAATGTCAGTGTGGGGGTAGTTGTACTAGTCGTTACACTCCCTGTAAATCCATTCCCGTTAGTGAAAACAAAATTTTGTACTGTACCACCGCCGCCACCGCCAGAGCCATCAGACGCGACTGTTACACGCCCATAAGCATCGACTGTTATATTGGCATTGGTGTATGCTTTCGCAGTCACGCCCGTAGTGGGTAATCCTAGTGTAGCCGTACCAGAATTGTAGGACAGCGTACTGCTGACCGTTACATTGTTGAACCCACCAGACGAATTCCCTGCAAGTATAGAGCTGCCAGAGGTCGTAGGGGCTTTGTTGCCAAGCTGAGTCTGGATGGCCGAAGTTACACCACTCAAATACCCCAGTTCTGTCGCCGTCACCGAAGACACGGTAAGGCTTCCGCCACCATTCGTAACCGCTGCCCTTGATGCAGTCAAACCCGTAATGGAAGTGACGCCCGGATAGACATTTATGCTATCGCTATAGACAAACAGCGACGTACCAGCAGCAATCGAAACATAGGCCCCAGAAAATGAATTAGGCGATCCCGTAGAAGACCCAAAGTTAACCGTTTGCGAACTGCTATTGATAACTACATAGACCTTGGTATTACCCGTTAGGCAGTACACATTCCTTGCGCTTGCAGGTGACCCGGTTATTTGGATGAACATGCTTCGCGCTTGATCTACCGCGCCGTTAAACGAAGTCATCCACACATCACCAGCAGTCACATCAATAGTGGATACCCCCGCAATGGCTTGCTCGATCAGACTGCCGATGTTGTTGTTAGTCGTGGTACCCCACGTATTGGCCTGTTCACCGTTGGCAATTAGCTCAAAATGAAGGTTAGGGCTATAAGTACTTGG
>Ga0114962_10003897_pt1 | contig 11998 bp, 8 predicted proteins | sample C_130820_MF_Meta_FD_87017 | JGI IMG/M metagenome (GOLD analysis project Ga0114962, IMG submission 87017) | Freshwater microbial communities from Lake Croche, Canada to study carbon cycling - C_130820_MF_MetaG | ecosystem: Environmental > Aquatic > Freshwater > Lake | place: Lake Croche, Canada... | reverse complement strand
CCATAGACACAGTTGGGAACTGCCAGAAATCTGGCATTAACCATGGATGCGGGTAGCTAGAGATGCCCTTGCCGCCAACCTCTTGACGGAAGTTGTCTAGTTGTTCGCCAGATAAACGTCCCAGCATATATGCACGGGCATAGACACCTGGGGCTGAGTGGCCTTGAACAAAAATTAAATCGCCGCCATGCTCTGGCGATGGCGCATGCCAAAAATGATTGAAGCCGACGTCATATAAAGTTGCTGCTGACTGGAACGAAGAAATATGTCCGCCAACGTTGGTATCTTTATTTGCGCGCAGAACCATCGCCATTGCGTTCCATCGCGTGTAAGAACGAATGCGGTGCTCAACATTCTGATCACCTGGTAGGCGCGCTTGATTCTCAACTGGAATCGTATTGATATACGGAGTCTCTGCATGGAATGGTTGCACAACCCCATTCACCCTCGCATGAGAAATTTGTTGATCAATTAAATAGGCTGCGCGCTCAGGGCCTTCATTATGAATAACGCCATCTAGGGCCTGCAACCATTCTTGAGTCTCGCCAGGATCTGCGTCCTGGGAATTCTGCTTACCTAATACCTGCTCTGGAACTGCGGCCATAACCTGTCTCCAATAAGTACTGCGCAATGAGTTATTAACTTTATAGGTAATATTTTATGAAGGTATATGGGTGTAAACAAGCAATTTTCCACATAATGATAGTATTTCTCATAATATGGTATTTTGTTGCAATGCAACTAAGATCGTGAATTTGAACGAGAAAAGCCATTTCCTATAGCGCAATCAGGCAAAATAAGCCACATTCATGAAATTCTCAGCTTTATTTAGCCTACCCCTCAGCGCATTCAAATGGCTCCGAAAGATCCGGGGATTTAGGCTCGTATACACCCCCCTCATTGCCATTGTCATATTTACAGCAGTAATGGGGGTGATTTTAGGCACCCTGCAATTACAAGAAAAAAATCAGCAGGAATCCGCATTATTTAGAGAACTCTCTTTTGCTAAGCAGCGCATTCAACAACGCTTTGTCAGTAATCTGGATGTCTTAGTCAGTATTAATCGCGAACTAGCAGCCAGTGAAGATCAAGAAAGATTGAGAAAAATTGCTTACGAGCAAGCTGCTGATTTGGTGATCAACAACCACGAAATAGTCAAAATCATCTGGATTGATCCAAAAAATTATCGGCTATGGACGGCACCGCCAAGCAACAATAAAACAGATTGGATTAGCAGAACACAAAATGACCAATCCGCTAATGAGGGGTTAGCCAGTGCAATTGAACTTAGTAGAAGTACAAACAGAGCATCGTTTAGTCAATTTATTGACCTCAATCTACCAAGCGATGAGCCACTCGCAAGAGAAAGAAAAACTGTTTTTTGGCAAGTAGTTCCCAATATTGTTGGGGGGGAGATTATTGGTTATTTGGCCGCTCTCTATACCGCTCAAGGTGTTTTAGATGTTGTACCAACCGAACTTAAAGCCTACTATCGCTTTACCCTCCTTACCGACAACGAAAGAGTGTTGTCCATCTCGTCTGATCGAAATACTCCAAAACGGGCATTCAGCAACCAGACAAGTTTAGATATTGGCGTTCTCAGTCCAAACTTAACTTTACGGATTGATACCTATCCTCCGCCTACTAATCTCACTTTCCGAATGTTAATTGGGGTTGTGATTGGATTGTGCGCCTTCGTGATTTGGAGTTTGTGGTCAGTCTTAAAACAAATGCAAGTCCGACAAGAAGCGGAAGCTAGTCTGAGGACTGAAACCACCTTCCGGAATGCCATGGAAAATTCCACCCCGGTTGGCATTCGGGCGCATGACATGGAAAAGCGCATTACTTATGTCAACCGAGCGTTTTGCGAAATGACCGGCTGGTCAGCAAAAGAGCTGATTGGTTTAATGCCTCCATTCCCCTTCTGGCCTGACTCCAGGCGTGAAGAGCTCGTTGAGAAAATGAACCGCGCCCTGCAATCAGAGGCAGTAGCAAAAACAGGAATCGAGGGCGCTATTTTGCGTCGCGATGGATCTCAAATTCTGACTCGTACTTTTATTGCTCCACTAATTAATGAAAAGGGTAAACAAACCGGTTGGGTTACCTCTTTGATTGATATCTCTGAACCAACTAAGATTCGTGAAGAACTGACCGCCTCTCAAGAGCGCTTTGTTACTGTGCTTGAAGGCCTCGATGCCGCAGTATCAGTTGTAGATCTTGAGAATGACAAGCTCTTATTTGCTAATCGCTTTTATCGAGAGAACTTTGGCGATGACTCTAAAGGCCATTTCAAATTGGTAGGCAATAGCAACAATCTTGAAACCCTTCATGATGTTGCTGAAGATTTGCAAGACTCTCCACCAGGTATTCCAACCTCATTCTTATATCAAGAATCAGAATCGGAAGAAGTTCAATTGGATGACGGCAGTAATAAGTGGTTTGAGGTGCGTCGTCGCTTTATTCCCTGGGTAGATGGTCGTTTAGCCCAACTCTTGATTGCCACTGATACTTCAATTCGCAAGGAGGCTGATGATCTGGCACGCCAACAAGAGCAGCGTATGCAATTTACGAGCCGCCTCACCACCAGCGGCGAAATTGCATCCTCGCTTGCGCATGAATTAAATCAACCGCTATCAGCCATCTCCAATTACTGTATGGGCGTTGTGAAACGCTTAGAGGGAAACAATGATCCAGATTTGAATAAAGAAATTTTGCCAGCTCTAGAAAAAGCATCTGAACAAGCACATCGTGCAGGCACCATCATTCAACGCATTCGTGGATTTGTGAAACGCAGTGAGCCTCAGCGCAAATCCTCATCTTTGATAGAAATAATTAATGATGCAGTTGGACTAGTGGAAATTGAAGCGCACCGCCATCGCTTAAATATCACCTCTGACCTTGCAGACAATTTGCCTGAGGTAAATGTAGATCCAGTCCTGATCCTCCAGGTACTGGTGAATCTTCTAAAAAATGCCCTCGATAGTGTGCGCGAGGCCTACCCTCTTTCCTCCCGTTGGTCAGCCCCACCCGTCAACATTAGCGCTGATTTAGATACCAGCACCTTCCCAGCCATGATGCGCATTCGGGTCACAGATTCTGGGGGTGGCATTGCCGAATCCGTCATAGAACGTATGTTTGAGCCATTTTTTAGCACTAAGGCTGATGGCATGGGCATGGGACTCAATATTTGCCGCTCTATTATCGAATCCCATCATGGGCGGCTGTGGGCATCCAACGTCATGGACGCAGAACGCACCAAACTGGCCGGCTGCACCTTTACAATACTTCTTCCCCTAGAATCTCCTGATTCGAAGGACAATGGATAAATATCCTAATTTTAGATTTACCTTGCGAGACCCAATATGAGCGTAGCTGTTGCCAAACCAAACCAAGCCGAAGTCGTCTATGTAGTTGACGATGATGAAGCTGTGCGCGATTCCCTTACTTGGCTTTTAGAAAGTAATGGTTATGTCGTTCGCTGTCATGCTAGCGCTGAACGATTCTTGCAGTCTTTACAAAGTACAGATAAGTCCACTATCTCTTGTGCAATTTTAGATGTTCGGATGCCTGGGATGTCTGGCCTTGAGCTACAAGAGCGCTTAATCAGTGAAAACTTTCCGATGCCAGTTGCTTTTATTACTGGTCACGGTGATGTCTCGATGGCAGTCTCCACCATGAAGCGTGGTGCAGTAGATTTTATTGAGAAGCCATTTAAAGAAAATGATCTCTGTGGTTTAGTCGATCGCATGTTTGCTAAAGCGAGAGTTGATTACTCGCAAGCGAGCCAACGAAAAATTACTCAGAGCTTACTAAGTAAGTTAACTGGTCGTGAGCGTCAAGTATTAGAGCGCATCGTTGCAGGTCGTCTCAATAAGCAAATTGCAGATGATCTTGGCATCTCTATTAAGACAGTTGAAGCCCACCGCGCCAATATCATGGAAAAGCTGAACGTCAATACCGTAGCTGACCTGCTTCGCTTAGCTTTATCTGACCCCCAGCCCAATTAATACGCTTGCAATGCCCGCTCAATTACTAGACGGTAACGCGCTCTCCAAAAAACTACGCGCTGAAATAGCTGCTCGTGGTGCGATTGTTACTGCTAAAGGGGTTAGGCCAGGACTAGCAGTCATTGTGGTTGGTGAAAATCCTGCTAGCCAAGTGTATGTCCGCAATAAAGTAAAAGCCTGTGAGGATGTAGGCTTTCATTCGGTATTGGAGCGCTACTCTGCTGAACTAGGCGAAGAAGAATTACTTGCTCGTATTGCAACTCTTAATGCAGACCCATCGATTCATGGCATCTTGGTGCAATTGCCACTGCCAGAGCATATTGCTGCTGAGCGCGTACTTGAAGCCATTGCCCCCCAAAAAGATGTAGATGGTTTTCATGTGGCTAATGCTGGGGCCTTAATGGTTGGGCAGCCTGCATTCAAACCCTGCACCCCTTATGGCTGCATGAAGATTTTAGAGAGTATTGATTACCCCATTCGGGGTGCTAGAGCTGTCATTGTTGGCGCTTCTAATATTGTGGGCAAACCCATGGCCATGCTTCTCCTGCAAGCAGGGGCAACAGTCACTATTTGTAACAGCAAGACCCGTGATTTAGCGCACCACACTAAGGATGCTGATATCTTGGTGGTTGCTACTGGTAAACCCAAGATGATTTCTGGCGATATGGTGAAAACGGGCGCTGTCGTAATCGATGTCGGCATCAATCGCATGCCGGATGGCAAGCTCTGCGGCGATGTGGATTTTGATGCTGCTAAATATATCGCTGGCTGGATCACCCCTGTACCGGGTGGCGTTGGCCCGATGACCATCACCATGCTTCTCATGAATACTTTAGAAGCGGCTGAAAAGGCATCAAAACTCTAGATCCATTAAGCTAGAGGGTATGACTACATCTCTCTTTGCCCTACCCCCCGCTTTACAAAATAATCCTCTCCTGACTTTTGGTCGCGGCATTGCCGTCTACTCTGAAGTTAAGCCTCAGCACATTGCTCCGGCCATTCAGTTCCTGCTGGGGCATGCACAAACTGCTGTAGATGCTGCAACTGATCCCAAGACACCATCGAGTTGGGATGCGTTGGCTGAGCCTCTAGAAGATGCAACAGAGGCGCTGGGAAGATCTTGGGGTGTGATTTCTCATCTCAATAGCGTGGCTGATACACCTGAGTTAAGGGTAGCTTATGGAGAGATGCTTCCAGAGGTCACTGCATTCTTTTCTAGCCTTGGGCAGAACTTGGCGCTCTATAAGAAATTTAAAGAGCTCAAAAACAGTCCTGACTTTGCAAAGCTTAATCGCGCACAAAAGAAAGTGATTGAGAACTCGCTGCGAGATTTTCGTTTGGGCGGTGCTGAACTCAGCGATGGTGAAAAACCACGCTTCTCTACAATCCAGGATGAGCAGGCCATCTTGGGTAAGGCATTCTCAGATCATGTCTTAGATGCGACTGATGGCTTTGTTCATCTAGTGACTGATAAAGCTAATCTTGCTGGCTTACCAGAAGATGCTATTGCTGCAGCAGCTGATACTGCGCAACAAAAGAGTCTTCAAGGCTGGGCCTTCACCTTGCATTTCCCTTCCTACTATCCAGTCATGCAGTATTCCGAGAATCGGGAGCTGCGCCGCCTAATGTATGAAGCTTATGTCACGCGCTCATCAGACTTGGCGCCTAAGTATGCCAAAGGCAAGCTTGATTGGGATAACACTCAGAATATGTTGGAGCAATTGCGTCTGCGCGATGAAGAAGCACGCATGCTGGGGTTCGCCAATTATGCAGCACTCAGTTTGGCACCGAAGATGGCCAACACCGTTGACGAAGTAGATCTCTTCTTGACGAACTTTGCTATTAAGTCAAAACCATTTGCCCAGAAGGACTGGCAAGAGCTTTGCGAGTACGCAAAGGCAGAGCTTGGATTTGTAGATAGGCTTGAGCCTTGGGATATCCCGTTTGCTGCTGAACGTTTAAAGCAAGCGCACTATTCCTTCTCCGAGAATGAACTCAAACAATACTTCCCACTACCCAAAGTATTGTTTGGTTTGTTCCAAGTGATTCAGACACTCTTTGGCGTCAAGATTGAAGCAGCAGACTTGCCGACTTGGCATGCAGATGTGCAATCTTTTGCTGTTAAAGATCAGGCTGGAACAATACGAGCCTACTTCTATCTAGACCCCTATGCCCGGCCTGGCAAGCGCGGCGGGGCCTGGATGGATGATGCTCGTGGCCGCAGAGAGCTAGCGAATGGAGAAATCCAAGTGCCTGTTGCTTATCTCGTGTGTAACTTTGCTCCCCCAGTAACAGTCGATGGCGTATTACGCCAACCGACGATTACTCATGATGATGTGATCACCCTCTTTCATGAGAGTGGTCATGGCTTGCATCACCTCCTCACACAGGTCAGTGCTTTGGGTGTTTCAGGTATCAATGGCGTTGAATGGGATGCCGTGGAATTACCAAGTCAGTTTATGGAGAACTTCTGCTGGGAATGGGAAGTACTCGAGAAAATGACAGCCCATGCGCAAACTGGCAAACCATTGCCCCGTGAGCTCTTTGAAAAAATACTGGCTGCTAAGAATTTCCAGAATGGTTTAGCCACTTTGCGTCAAATTGTGATGTCTTTAACCGATTGGCGCTTGCATTCACGCTTTGATGCTAAAGCTGCTAAAGGACATGCAGTGCTGGATGTTTCTAGAAATATCGCTGATGAATACAACATCATCACGCAGCCTGAGATCTCTCGTTGGATTAATTCCTTTAGCCATATCTTTGCTGGTGGCTATGCTGCTGGTTATTACAGCTATAAGTGGGCAGAGGTGCTATCTGCAGATGCCTATTCTGCATTTGAGGAAGCAGCAAAACTGACTGGTAGCGTATTAGATGTGAAAACTGGAACGCGTTACCGAGAAGAAATTCTGGAGGTGGGTGGTAGCCGCCCTGCTGCTGAATCCTTTAAAGCCTTCCGCGGAAGAGAGCCGAGTATTGATGCTTTATTGCGGCATGGTGGCTTGGCTTAGCAAGCACAAGATCAAAGCGATTAATTATCTATTTTTTTGCAAAAAGAACTTGAAACACTCGCCAAGAAGTAGAGTGCCATACCAATGACAAAGACGAGATAACTGCCATCGTTGAAAAATTGTAGCAATCCCACGATGACTATTCCAAAAGCAAGAACGCTGAGTAGTGTTTTAGCAAACATATTGATTCCCTAAAAATGATCGTTTTTAAATAATATGTAATCTTAAGATAAAAAAGGGTTTCATGCTTTGGATGATGTAACAGTCCATCTTTTGTCTAATTTTTCTGAATAACAGCTATCACTGGAGCATGATCTGAAGGCTGCTCCCAAGTCCTAGGCTCCTTATCGACTGTGCTGGCGCTGCATTTTTCTTTGAGTGCTTCGCTGAGTAGGATGTGATCAATGCGCATGCCGGCATTTCTTCTAAAGCCCATCATGCGATAGTCCCACCAACTGTAGGTTTTGGGGGCTTGCTCAAACATTCTGAATGAATCAGTGAACCCAAGATTGATTAATCCTTGAAACGCGTTTCTTTCTGGTGGAGAAACCAGGTTCTGCCCTTCCCATGCCTTAGGGTCGTGCACATCCTGATCTTCTGGCGCAATGTTGTAATCACCGAGAAGTGCTAAGCGTTGACTTTGCTCGAGCTCTTCTGTTAACCAAGCTTGTAGCTTGTTTAACCAATCTAGTTTATAAGCGAACTTATCGCTATCAGGTGATTGTCCATTCGGAAAGTAAGCTGAGATCAGTCTAATGGGCTTTGTGCCTGCAAAAGGAATGGTGGCTGCCAAGATACGCTGCTGCTCATCATCGTTGCCTGGGATATTTCTGATGGGCTTTAGAAAGGTGGTGGCTGCATCAGAAGCAATTGCTGCTAATGCAGCCTTACGCACAATGATAGCAACGCCGTTATAGGTTTTTTGCCCTGCGGCTATGCTAAGGTAGCCTGCTGCCTCTAGCTCTTGATGGGGATACTTATCATCAGTGAGCTTGAGCTCCTGTAAGCACAGGGCGTCAATGGCTTGCTTCTTTTTTTCCTGATCTTGCAACCAACGAAGGACGTGTGGAAGGCGAACCTTTAAGGAATTAACATTCCACGCCGCAATTCGGATTGAATCAGTCATCTATTCCCAGTTCCTGCAATTTACGGGTAATGGTATTGCGTCCGATGCCAAGGCGTTGTGCTGCCTCTACTCTACGGCCACGTGTGACTTCCAGCGCGGCTTGCAATACTGCTTTCTCAAACCGCGAGCATAGCGCATCGTAGACTTCTTTATCACCGTCTTGCAGCATTTTTGCAGCTAAACGCCCAAGTCCACTTTCCCAATCACCTGCAGCTGATTTTCCAGCAGCGGGGTTTGTGGGGGAAGATTCGCCATGCAATATGACTGGCTGTTCTTGCGCTTCTGCCATGATGTCCGCGGGTAGATCACTGACGCCAATAATATTTGCCGGCGTCATGACTGTTAACCAATGACATAAGTTCTCGAGCTGACGAACGTTGCCTGGGAATGGCATCGCTGTAATCTCTTTTAATACCTCATCCGAAAGCTTCTTAGGCTCAACGCCCAATGACTTGGCGCAACTGAGCATGAAGTGTCTTGCTAGCATCGGAATATCTTCACTACGCTCGCGCAATGAAGGCATGCGTAAGCGCATGACATTCAAGCGATGTAATAAATCTTCACGGAAAAAGCCTGCTGCAACCCTTGTATCCAGATTTTGATGGGTTGAAGCAATAATACGAACATTTGCCTTGATCGGATCTTGCCCACCAATGCGATAGAAATGTCCATCCGATAAAACGCGCAAGAGTCGAGTTTGCAAATCAAATGGTAAGTCACCAATTTCACCTAAGAATAAGGTGCCACCATCGGCCTGCTCGAAGCGACCACGACGTAATGTTTGAGCTCCTGGGAAAGCGCCACGCTCATGACCAAATAACTCTGACTCAAGCAGGTCTTTTGGAACGGCTGAAGTGCTGAGCGATACAAATGGCCCTTTTGCTCTAGGGCTATGTTTATGCAATGCATGCGCTACCAACTCTTTGCCAGTACCAGACTCGCCGGTAATCAGCACGGTTGCATGAGACTGAGCTAAACGACCAATCGCACGGAAGATTTCTTGCATTGCCGGTGCTTGGCCAATGATCTCAGAAGCATCTTGTCTTAATGCAGATAATTCCTTAGCGCCTGAATCATTGCGAATGCCCTGCTCGACCGCCCGATGAATTAACTCAACCGCTTTCTCGACATCAAACGGTTTGGTAAGGTACTCAAACGCACCACCCTGAAAGGATGAAACTGCAGAGTCAAGATCAGAGTAGGCCGTCATGATGATGACAGGCAGATTAGGGTGGCTTGCTTTAACGTGCTGGAGTAAATCTAAGCCATTACCGCGTGGCATACGGATATCCGAGATCAGAACCTGAGGAGATTCTTTCTCCAGTGCATTGAGCACATCATTCGGATTAGAGAAACTCTTGTGCGGGATATTCTCTCGCGCCAAGGCTTTTTCTAGAACCCAGCGTATTGATTGGTCATCATCAACGATCCAGATTGGTTTCATAATGCTCTCTCCTGCCTACGGTATGGAATTTGAATATGGAAATCGGTATATCCAGGACGGCTATCACAAGCAATAAATCCCTGGTGTTGTTGAACAAAGGTTTGTGCCAGGGTGAGACCTAAGCCACTACCCCCTTCTCTTCCCGATACCAATGGAAAGAAGATGCGTTCAATCATTTCTTCTGGAATACCAGGGCCGTTATCAATGACGTGCAAATCCATCGCTAATTTATAGCGTTGCTTTGCGATCGTGACCGAACGCGCTACACGGGTTCTTAATTCAATCTGGGCAACGCCTTGGCTAATCTCTTCAGAGAGCGCCTGCGCCGCGTTATGCACAATATTGAGAGTCGCCTGAATCAATTGCTCACGATCACCCATCACATCTGGAAGACTGGTGTCATAGTTGCGAATAATCTTCAAGCCCTTAGGAAACTCTGCCAATACGAGGCTACGCACACGCTCAAGCGCTTCATGTACATTAAATGCTTCAATCACATGGGCCTTACGATGCGGTGCTAACAGACGGTCTACCAAGGTCTGCAAACGATCGGACTCTTTAATAATGACTTGCGTGTACTCGCGCAAACCCATTTCAGGCAACTCAAACTCCAATAGCTGAGCTGCGCCACGAATGCCACCCAATGGATTCTTAATCTCATGCGCCAGATTACGCATTAATTGCTTGTTGGCTTCTACTTGTTGCGTGACCCGCTCATCACGCTCACTACGTAACTGCTGATCAATTGGAAACCACTCCATCATGATGAGATCAGGGTCATCTAAGGCAGCGACGACTACGTGCGCCGGAATAGAGTCTTGATGGATGCTGCCGGGCAAGGAATGCAAAACCATTTCTTGGCGTTGTGCACTTACATGGCCGAGTTTGACTTCTGAAATCATGTCGTTCAAGGCGCCTGTATTGCCAAATAAATCATGCACAGATTGACCCTCAAGTGATTTACGGGAAAGATCCAGCGCTGACTCGGCAGCGGGGTTCACATAAACCAATTGTTGGTTCTCTGCCTCAAATACCACAATGGCATTAGGCATCTGATCAAGCAATGTCGGAAAAAAAGGAGCAGCCGTAGCTGCTCCCTTGAACGAATTGCGCAACAGACCTGCGCTCAAGTTCTCTCCTTCGCTTATAGGGAGTAGTACATATCAAATTCGATAGGATGAGTAGTCATACGGAAACGTGTGACATCTTCCATCTTCAAATTGATATAGGCATCAAGCATAGACTCAGTAAATACTCCACCGCGAGTCAAGAACTCGTGATCTTTCTTCAATGCATCCAATGCTTCTTCTAAACTTGCGCAAACAGTTGGGATCTTTGCATCTTCTTCTGGTGGCAAGTCATACAAGTTCTTGTCAGCAGCCTCACCCGGATGAATCTTGTTCTGCACGCCATCTAAACCAGCCATTAACAAGGCAGAGAATGCCAAGTATGGGTTAGCCAATGGATCTGGGAAACGGGTTTCAATACGACGACCCTTAGGATTTGGAACGTGTGGAATACGGATAGAAGCAGAACGGTTACGTGCCGAGTAGGCCAACTTCACTGGCGCTTCAAAGCCTGGAACCAAACGCTTGTATGAGTTTGTGCCCGGGTTGGTAATAGCATTGAGTGCTTTAGCGTGCTTGATGATGCCGCCGATGTAGAACAAGGCAAACTCAGACAAACCAGCATAACCATTACCAGCAAATAAGTTCTCACCATTCTTCCAAACGGATTGGTGAACGTGCATACCAGAACCGTTATCGCCTACTACCGGCTTAGGCATGAAGGTTGCGGTCTTGCCGTAAGCATGGGCCACGTTTTGCACAACGTATTTCTGCCAGATTGTCCAGTCAGCACGCTGTGTCAAGGTGCTGAACTTAGTACCCAATTCGTTTTGGCCTTGACCAGCAACTTCATGGTGATGAACTTCAACTGGAATGCCCAATGATTCGAGAATCAAACACATTTCAGAACGCATGTCCTGGAATGTATCAACTGGAGCAACTGGGAAATAACCGCCTTTTTTACCAGGACGGTGACCAGGATTGCCACCTTCGATTTCGAGAGCAGATGACCATGGTGCTTCTTCAGAATCAATCTTCACGAAGCAACCTTGCATATCGGCGCCCCAACGAACACCATCAAAAATAAAAAACTCTGGCTCCGGGCCGAAGTAAGCAGCATCACCTAAACCAGTGCTCTTCAAATAAGCTTCAGCACGTTTTGCAATAGAGCGTGGATCGCGGTCATAACCCTTACCGTCAGCTGGCTCGATCACATCGCAAGTCAACACTAAGGTTGGCTCTTCATAGAATGGATCGATATAAGCAGCAGTTGGATCTGGTTTGAGCAACATGTCAGAAGCTTCAATGCCCTTCCAACCAGCGATAGAAGAACCGTCAAATGCATG
>Ga0114962_10003896_pt1 | contig 12000 bp, 9 predicted proteins | sample C_130820_MF_Meta_FD_87017 | JGI IMG/M metagenome (GOLD analysis project Ga0114962, IMG submission 87017) | Freshwater microbial communities from Lake Croche, Canada to study carbon cycling - C_130820_MF_MetaG | ecosystem: Environmental > Aquatic > Freshwater > Lake | place: Lake Croche, Canada... | reverse complement strand
CGTTGTTCATGTTCGGATAATGGCATCTGGCACCCCCTTCTTGGACTAACACAACCATACGTCCGTAATTGTAATTATGAAAGCCGAATTAAGTTTCTGTTTCCGTGCGAATCAATCGGGCTGGCTTGACTAGCGACTGCCCAAATTTGTCAGCCACTTTGTCCATAACCTGCTCTGCTTCTCGCCAGCGGTCAATCTGGTCGTTAAACGCTAGCTGTACGGACCTTTGGCTCTCCTGGCGCAGACCCGTTGCCCGAAGTCCGAGTAGCCGAATTCGAGTACGAGCAAGATCTAGTCCGTGAAATAGCTGTGATCCCGTGATGTAAATTTCATGTCCGATATCAGTGGGAATCTCCAGAGATTTACTTCGGGTTACGGTTGTGAAATCGGCTGACCGAACCTTCAGGGTGATGGTCTTAGCCACCTGATTGCTACTTCGCAAACGTGCTGCCAGTTTCGAACTCAGATCGAGTAACTGCGCCAACAAGATCTCAACGTCATCGATATCCTCCTCAAAAGTACGTTCTGCACCGATACTCTTTTCAGCGACGTCAGGAGTCACGCTCCGAAGGTCTCGACCCCACGACAAATCAACAAGATGCTGCGCCACAGCATCACCAATCACTCGACTCAAAATCTTGACCGGCGTGTGTGCGATGTCAGCAACTGTTCGCAGACCGAGTCGCTCAAGCTGCATAGCAGTCTTTTCTCCCACGCCCCAGAGAGCGCCAAGTGGGAGCGGATGCAAGAACTCCAAAACCTTGTCAGCGGGAACAACATGCAGGCCGTTTGGCTTAGCGAAGTTCGTAGCGAGCTTGGCTACAAACATCGTGGGTGCAACACCAACCGAACAGGTAATGCCTTGCTCAGTTGCAATCCGCTGGCGAATGAGATCACCAATCACACTTGGCTTTCCCATCAACTTGATAGCGCCACTGACATCAAGGAAAGCTTCATCAAGGGAAAGTGGTTGAACGAGCGGGGTAACCGATTCGAAGATTGTCATCACATTCTGCGAGACCTCGCGATAAGCACCCATGCGTGGCTCGACCACCACAGCCTGTGGAGCAATGCGCATCGCCTGTGACATCGGCATGGCCGCTCGCACTCCAAGAGCACGAGCTTGATAAGTCGCAGATAACACCACTCCGCGACTGGCGCCGTGACCCACAATTACTTGCTTGTCACGAAGTTGAGGATTATCTCGAACTTCCACTGACGCATAAAAGGCATCCATGTCGACATGCAAAATATTGCAGTCACGGTCATCACCACGAACTCTGTTGTTCGATGAGTGTGGCGAACTGCTGTTGAACTTGCCCACATCACCTAGCCTTAGAACGTTTGTTCGACAAGTGTATTCCTTCTCAAGGACTACTGGTCACGAAATAACAAGAGCAAACACGCGAAAGTACCCAGAACATAAGGGTAGAGTCGCACATATTCGAAATCTGCACTGAGGTGAAATGACTGCTGACCTGACACCAAGCGAGTCCCATGAAAAAGGTCTACGGACCAAGAGCTTAAATCTAGTTTCAAGCGTTGTTATTGGGGTGTCATCAACGGCGCCAGGTTACTCACTCGCAGCCACATTGGGTTTCATCGTGGCGTATGTGCACTACCAGTCCCCCGCAATCATTTTGCTGGCCTTTATTCCGATCTTGTGCATAGCTTTTGCCTACCGCGAACTCAATCGCCAAACTCCTGATTGTGGCACCACATTCACATGGGCCACTCGTGCCTTCAATCCATGGGTCGGCTGGATGGGTGGATGGGGGCTTGTAGCCGCTGGCATCATTTCAATGGCAAGCGTTGCGCAAATTGCTGGCCAGTACTTTTTCCTTATGCTCGGCAGTTCCCTAGCCGACAGCACACTGTGGGTCACTGTGGCAGGTTGTGCTTGGGTTGTTTTACTGTCTTGGGTTTCCTACAAGGGCATCAATGTTTCAGCCAAACTACAACAGTGGCTACTCGCTGCCGAGATGATCATCTTGCTTTGGTTCAGCAGCGTCGCTCTCTATAAGGTTTACAACGGTCAGGCAAGCGCCCAGGCCGTGCACCCCAGCATCAACTGGTTCAATCCGTTTGCGGTAACCGCCGGGCACGCTGGCTTCTCATTTAGTGCCATGTCTGGCGGCCTACTGCTTGCCGTGTTCTTGTACTGGGGTTGGGATACGACAGTATCGCTCAATGAAGAGACAAATGAACCAGACAAAGTTCCAGGTCGTGCAGCTGTTATCAGTACGCTCATCTTGCTTGGCACCTACGCACTGGTAGCCGTAGCATGTTTGGCGTATTCAAGTGCGGGACCGCTTGCCAATAGTGACGACGTACTGGCACAAATTGGATCAGAAGTTCTCGGCTCTCATCTCGATAAATTCCTCATCTTCGCCGTTCTTACATCTGCAGCAGCAACCACACAAACGACAATCATGCCGAATGCGCGCACGTTACTCTCCATGGGTGCGTATGACGCCATCCCCCGCAAATTTGCCGACATCCACAAGGAGAATCTGACTCCCGGGTTTGCCACTCTGATCACCGCAATCGCATCCATAGTTTTTTATGCCGGACTTACGATGGTTAGCGAGAATGTCCTGGGAGATGCAACTGAAGTTGTGGGTCTGCTTGTCGCCTTTTACTACGGCCTAACTGGCTTTGCTGCAGCTTGGCATTTCCGCAATAACGCTGGCTCAACTTGGCGGATGGTGTCGACACGCGTGATCCTGCCTCTTCTTGGTGGTTTCACCCTTCTAGCAGTGTTTATTAAAACTACGTTTGATGACTACAAGGCAGAAAACAGCACCACAGTGCTCAACATTTTCAATCACAAGGTTGGGGGTATCTTTGTCATTGCTGTGGGCACATTGCTACTCGGTCTAATCTTGATGCTCATCATGGGTACAAGGTCACCGGCCTTCTTCCGCGGTCACACATTGAACCGACATACGGCCATCGTTGTGGCTCAGCATGTCTATGGAGAACCGGGACGTTTCGGTGTTCCAGATGCCACGATTGACGAAAACATCATCATTCCACCAGGCGTCCCCAAGTAGATTGACGACTTCTACTCATCGCACATTACAAACTGACGGTCTAGGTCCAATCAAGCAAAAAGCGAAAGAATGTCATTGATCACTAATCGAGTGAAACCATAACGTGCTTAATCCGGGTGTAGTCCTCAAAGCCATACATTGAAAGATCTTTACCGTAGCCCGAATGCTTAAAGCCACCATGAGGCATTTCAGCTACTACTGGGATGTGGGTATTAATCCACACACAACCAAAATCCAGAGCATTGGACATTCGCATCGCACGACCGATGTCTCGCGTCCACACACTTGATGCCAGGCCATACTTCACTCCATTTGCCCACTGCAGTGCCTGTGCCTCATCAGTGAATTTCTGCACGGTCATGACTGGACCAAAAATTTCATTTTGAATCATCTCGTCATCTTGACGCAGATCAGAAATGACAGTTGGCTCGATGAAGTAACCACGGTCACCTTGACGGTGTCCGCCAACATTCACAGTTGCATGGTCTGGCGTGCGGTCGATGAAGCCAAGCACCTTTTCAAGCTGAACTGCGTTGTTAACCGGCGGCACGAATGCGTTTTCATCGCTTGGGCCACCCTCAAAGGATGTAATGGTGTTTCGAGCTTGCTCACTCAGTGCTGCGACGAAGTCGTTGTAAATGCCGGCGCCGACAAGCACGCGTGTTGCAGCCGTGCAGTCCTGGCCCGCGTTGAAGTATCCCGCTACAGCAAGCCACTCGGCCGCCGCCTCTATATCTGCGTCATCAAATACGACTACAGGCGCCTTTCCACCAAGTTCTAGGTGAACGCGTTTTACATCTTTTGCTGCAGAACCTGCGACCTCCATACCTGCACGCACTGAGCCAGTCACAGCAACCATCTGCGGAGTCGGGTGCTCAACTAAAGCACGGCCAGTATCGCGATCGCCTGCGATCACATTAAACACACCTGGAGGCAAAATATCGCCCATCAACTCAGCCATGCGCAAAGTCGACATGGGTGTCGTGTCTGATGGCTTAAGTACCACGCAGTTACCTGCGGCCAGCGCAGGAGCAAACTTCCAGACGGCCATCATCATCGGATAGTTCCAAGGTGTCACTTGACCAATCACACCGATTGGCTCACGCCGAATAATTGAGGTAAAGCCCTTCATATATTCACCAGCAGAGCGACCCTCAAGTATGCGAGCTGCACCTGCAAAGAATCGAATCTGATCGAGCATAGGGGGAAGCTCTTCCTCCATCGTCACCTTGATTGGCTTACCCGTGTTTTCAGATTCGATAGCGACCAGTTCTTCACCATGTTCTTCAAACACATCAGCAATCTTCAGCAGCATCTGCTGGCGCTGTGCTGGAGTAGTTTCACGCCAAGACTCGAATGCTTGACCCGCTGCAGCATATGCTCGATCGACATCGGCTCCGCTAGAGAGTGGAGCTTGAGCAAATACTTGCCCAGTGGTCGGGTTGATCACGTCAGTGGTCTGGCCATCGAGCGCATCAACGAGTTCGCCATTGACAAAGTTCTGTACTGCGCGGGTCATGGATATCCTCCAACAATCGAGAGTTCTAATTCTGTGTCTAACAGATTATCTTTCAGAGTATGGGATGAAGGCTCATTTATGGCACTGAAAATGCGATTTCTGCATAAAAGTAACAAAATGCTCACGAAATTCGTATTGATTTTGTGAAACTAACACGAATTCACTTGCATCAGGCACGAAATACGCAGATGATAAGAGCATGACTAGAGCTGTTGGGTTGGATGATGTCTCAAGGGCCATCATCGAGCAACTGCAAGAAGACGGTCGACGTCCTTATGCCACTATCGGCAAGGCAGTCGGACTATCGGAAGCAGCTGTACGCCAGAGAGTGAATCGACTTCAAGAGACCGGAGTGATTCAAATTGTGGCAGTTACGGATCCGATGCAAGTGGGCTTTAGTCGCTCCGCGATGGTTGGCATCGAGGTAGACGGCGATATGGAGTCTGTTGCAGACACCATAGCTGCGCTACCTGAAGTAGATTACCTCGTCATCACTGCAGGCAGTTTCGACATTCTTGCTGAAATTGTTTGCGAAGACGACGATGCATTACTTCAGATCATCAACCGTCGCATCCGTGCACTCCCTGGGGTCCGGCGCACGGAAACTTTCATGTACCTGACTCTGCGCAAGCAGATCTATACATGGGGAACCCGCTAAATCAATTGAGGGATAACCATGAGCAACTACAACCACGAAGACATAAAACACTTAGGTGATGCCGCCCGCGACAACTTGTGGATGCACTTCACAAGGCATTCGACTTACGAAGAAGGCGAACAAGTGCCTATCATCGTGCGAGGCGAAGGCGCACGAATCTTTGACATCCACGGCAAGTCATATCTGGATGGAATCTCAAGCCTGTTTACAGTGCAACTTGGCCATGGCCGCACTGAACTAGCTGAGGCTGCTGCAAAACAGGCTAGCGAACTGGCCTTCTTCCCACTATGGGCATACAGCCACCCAAAGGCCATCGAACTTGCTGAGCGCTTAGTGAGTTATGCGCCAGATAATTTGAACCGCGTATTCTTTACTACCGGTGGCGGCGAAGCTATTGAAACAGCCTGGAAAGCCATCAAGATGTACTACAAGCTCACTGGAAAGCCCATGAAGCACAAAGTCATCAGTCGTGATATCGCATATCACGGCACTCCACATGGTGCCTTATCTATTACTGGTATCCCAGAAGCCAAGAAGTACTTTGAACCGCTGGTTCCAGGTTCACATCGCGCACCAAATACCAACTTCTACCGCGCTGCTGCACACGGCGATGACATCACCGCCTTCGGGCGATGGGCAGCTGATCGCATTGAAGAAGCCATCTTGTTTGAGGGGCCCGACACAGTTTCAGCGGTATTCCTTGAGCCAGTGCAAAACTCAGGCGGTTGCTTTACGCCGCCACCAGGCTACCTTGAGCGTGTACGTGAAATCTGTGACCAGTACGACATCTTTATGGTGGCAGATGAAACCATTTGTGCCTTTGGACGAGTCGGTGACATGTTTGCAATGAATCGGTACGGCGTGCAACCAGACATCATTACCTGTGCGAAAGGTATGACCTCTGCATACAGTCCTATCGGTGCGATGATCTGTGGCGACAAGTTGTTTGAACCATTCAAGAAAGACAAGACCTACTTTGCTCATGGTTACACATTTGGCGGCCATCCTGTGTCTGCTGCCGTCGCACTTGCCAATCTAGATATCTTTGAACGTGAAGGCATCAACCAGCATGTTCGCAATAATGAGGATGCCTTCCGCACGACCTTAGAGAAGCTCAAGGATTTAGACATCGTTGGCGATGTGCGTGGAGCAGGATACTTTTGGGCCATTGAACTTGTGAAGAACAAGGTGACCAAAGAAACCTTTACCAATGAGGAGTCCGAGCGACTTCTGCGAGGCTACCTGTCAAAGGCATTGTTTGAGGCTGGTCTGCACTGTCGCTCAGATGACCGTGGCGACCCCGTTATCCAGCTTGCTCCGCCATTATTTGTTGGACAGCCTGAATTCGACGAAATGGAACAGATTATTCGTCAAGTGCTGGTTGACGGAATGCATCTCATCTAATCACGCAGTGTGCTTGATTAACTACTGGTACGCCAGGGTGCCAGTGATGCGTACCTGTGCTCCGCCGGTACGGATGTCTCCGGCAACGTTGAACACAACTGCACTCACTGGGCTCAGAATGCTAGTGCCTTTAGCGAGGTCTACCGATTCAGAGCCAGCTTGGGGATCATAGGTGTCGAAAAGCACTCCATCAGCTGAATAGCCCAAAGTGAGGCCAGAGAAGTCAACCACCTTTGCCATGCGCTGATAGTTTGTGCACTCGTAGGCAATAGAAGTCACATCATCAGCTGAGTCATAAGTCCACTCGGTCGAGGGCTGCAGTTGGCACTGCGTTCGATTGTCCTCCCCAGCAATCATGACTAGCGATGCATCTACACGAGTCGGATCAGATTCCACAATTGTTCCAGTGATTGTGACGCTTGATTTAGCGCGGACGTCGCCGCGAATAGTTCCTACAGTCAGGTACCAGTTGCCATCGCCTGTTGTGGCATTAGGCACATTGCTAGCGACAGTAACTGATGGGCCAGAGACTCCATTGATTCGAGCATCGTAAAGTGCCAAGTCACTTGGATTGTTTTCTCCAGCGTCCCTCACAATTAGGCTAACCGTTGTTTGATTAGTTTTTGGGTTGTAGATGTAGTTGGCTGCATTGCTCGACACCGTGTAGCCATCTGGCTTCTCGACTCCGGTCAAGCGCACTCGAGTTGCTGGCACCACATCGGCAGAGCCAGTGACAGTCACAATCGCGCCGAAACGGATATCGCCAGACATTAAGAGCGGAGCCGGGTCGCCCACGCCAGATACACAAGTGGAACCCTTAGCCGGCACTTCGACATACTGCGTTCCCTTGCTCGCCTTGCGGGCAGCCCCAGCCTTCCAGGTGAAATTCAGGTTGAGATTTATCGCACGCTTGGTTGAGTTTTGCAGCACCAAACATACGGCTGTCTTATCAGCGTAAGTCGGGTCATACAGGTTGGTATCGACCGTGCGGTAATCCCAACTATCTGGATCAAATGCAGCCATCGTTATTCCATTAGGTAACTTCACCGCAGTAGCGCGCACTGTAGATGGGACCAGTGGCGCAACTGATGCAGTGAATGCACCATTGACGTGATCGACGATGAAGTTTGTGGTGGAGTACGCCAATTGAAAAGTTGTACTCTTTCCAGCAGGCAACACCCAAGCTCTTTCGAGAGAAATCAGTTGGATGCCATCGAACTTCAGTCGAGAAGGTGTCAAGTACACAGATTTTTTGGCCTTTGGGCGCATGGTTGCAAAGATTGCTGCACCGTTGCCATGGCGGACTATCCCAATGTCTTTTACGAGGACACCCTTTGTCGCCATGAAGACCCTAAAAGAATCTGACACGGTCGATGCAAAGTGCAAGGTTCCGGTTAAGCGAATTCCATCTGCCGTTTGCAAATCACCTAAGTCAGCAATCTGCGGATCTGTCGTCGGATCAAGAGCTAAACACGCGGTGTCTCCATCATCGGCACCCAAGTCAAAGAGCTGGTCGTCGAGAGTTGCAGTGGACTCATTGCCATTCTGAGTGGCCACAATGGAAATATCAGTCAGGTAGACGGGAACTTCCGGCCTGAATCCGCTCAATGTGAAGCAGCCGCTCGTCGTGTTAGCTTCTGGATCGTAAATCGAGGAAAAGTTTGACTCTATTGACACTCCGGTTGCAACTGGATCTTCGACCGCAATGTCAACATAAGGTACGAACAAATCTGCCGCAAGTGTAATTGAAGTAAACGTATTGTCAGCAATGTATGGGGCAGCCTCAGGATCAACTGCTATGCATAAGTTGCCGCTGGCTAGCCCTTGTCCATTATCAGTACCTTGTGCTGAGTAACTCTGAACATCTAAATAGTCACCTGAGAAATTGGTTGCAGTAACTACCATGTCGATATTGCGCAAATAAGCGAACTCGCCGGGTTCAAGTCCACCTATGCGCATGCAAATTGAAGAACTCCCAGTATCGGGATCGGTGTAGGTGCTTGGATTGTCAGCACTCGTACCAACCGGTCCCATGATGCTAGAAAAATCAAATCTGTCCTGAACAACTCCAATGGACTCGGTAGTTGTCCCACCACCATCCGATCCGCCTGATCCTGCATCTACGGTCAAGGTTCCTGAAATGGCCATCGACTCAAAATCAATGGGATCGACCAGATAGGTTGCTATTGAAGGAACTGAGACACACAGGTCACCCACAATCGTGCCAAAACCGTCGTCATAGCCGTAGGTGCTGTACGACTGGTTATCGGGAAAGTTACCTGTGACGGTACTTGAATCGACTTTGACTGCAACATCAGTAAGTGCAGCAGTTTGGTCAAGCTCCAAGCCAAAGACAGTAAGACAGATTGAACTCTTATCTGATACCGAGTCGTACCACGTTTGCACCTTGTCGAAAGTGATTACGTCGGGGGCCTTGATGCCACTCACATCGAGAATTCCTGCTGGATTAGCAGCCGAGGCAGAGGAAAGGCTCGTCAGCGATAGGGCCAAAACTGAACATACAAGGGTCAGTGCCCTTGGCCTAGCCATAGTTGCGGTCCTGACTCGCTTCATGCTACCTGCACATCCCTTCCGTCTATGTGTTCAGAATAATTGCTCACAAAAGTAATGCAAGCAATGCAAGGCATTCGCAGGATAATCACAACAAATTCACACAATGAACTCCAGCCAACATGACACATTTTAGGCGCTACACCGGCACGACTTTTAATGGCCCCCATCAACCACGGAGGTCGATCTGACCTATGGATCAGCAGGTCACCGCCCGCGATCACACTACAAAAAATCAATGTTTGCAGGGTTATTACGAATCGGGCGTGCACCGACCTAGCACCACTTAGGCAGCTGGCAACCTTCTACGGTTGAGCCGCAAGTCAAGTCCCCAGAACGCTACAAGCATAATCAGGGCAAAAACCAGGATGGCAAGTACCGTGATGACAACCGATGCGTAGCCATAACTCACCACATCCATAAAGTCGTAGGGGTACTGGTGAATGATTGCTCCACGAATCAGAGCATAAAAGATGTAGGCAATCGGCAAATACAAGCCGGCAAATACTGACTTGCGATTAAACCAACCATGTGGTCCAGCCACAACAAAGATAATCACAGTCAGCAGCGGAGTGAGCGTGTGCTCAAGAAAGCTCGAGTAAATATTGAGTCCCTGTGGCGGAAACTTGGGACCAATCAAAATGTTGTAGACAATACCAGTGACAGTAATCATGAGAACACTATCGATTCGAAAGACCCGGAAGGCCTTGCCGTCACGTGCGGGATTGAAGAAGAGCAAGGTCATGATGACACCCACCACAATCTGACTCCAGATTGTGAAATAGCTGAGGAGATCTACTATGCGATTGAATGCACCTGCCCAGCCAGCAGCGTGACCACCGTATAGAGATGCAGTAGGGCTGTCGTAGGGCTCAAGGTAGAACAATTCAATGACGAAGGAAAAGCCAAAGCCGAGCCATGCACTGGCAGCATTAAGACCAAAAAGGTTGCGACGCGTATTCTCTGAAAGTGCCATGAGCCCACACTAAAGGCACGTTGCACAAAATAGCCTGATTTAGGTTGCGGAACTTTCGACAGCCGCTAACTGACCACAGGCTCCGTCGATTTCTCGACCTCGAGTGTCACGTACTGTGACAGCCACCCCGTGATTTTTCAGACGCCGAACAAATTCTCGTTCATCCTCCGGTCGCGATGCTGTCCATTTTGAGCCAGGTGTTGGATTAAGCGGAATGAGGTTGACATGGACAAGGTGCCCTGCAAGCAACTCTCCCAAAAGGTCTGCACGCCACGCCTGATCATTAATGTCCTTAATAAGCGCGTATTCAATAGAAACTCTACGGCCAGTAACATCTGCATAATGCCAAGCCGCATCGAGAACTTCCTTGACCTTGTAACGCGTATTGATGGGAACTAGGGAGTCTCGCAATTCATCATCGGGAGCATGCAACGACACCGCCAGAGTAACCGGGATGCCTTCGTCAGCAAGATTCAAGATGCGCGGAACAAGTCCAACTGTGGAAACCGTGATGCCACGGGCCGACATTCCAAAGCCAGCGGGTGCTGGCTCAGTGAGCCTGCGAATCGCGCCGATAACACTCTTGTAATTGGCCATTGGTTCGCCCATGCCCATGAATACCAGGTTGTTAACGCGACCCTCGCCGCCTTCGACTTCGCCTCGAGCAAGCGCTCGAGCGCCAGCCAAAACCTGCTCAACAATTTCAGCGGTTGACAGGTTGCGAGTCAGTCCAGCTTGCCCCGTGGCACAAAACGGACAGTTCATGCCACACCCAGCCTGCGATGAAATACACATCGTCACGCGTTCTGGATAGCGCATGAGAACGCTTTCAACCATAACGCCATCAAAGAGTTTCCAGACTTGCTTTACTGTCGTTCCTTCATCACAAGCCAGAGTGCGCACCGCAGTCATGAGATCCGGGAAAAGTTCATCCTTCACTCGCTGGCGTAATTCGGCAGGAACATCAGTCCAAGTCGATGCATCATCAGAAAGTCGGCTGAACCATTGGCGGGATAACTGATCTGCACGGAAGGACGGAAGACCCAATTCAACAACTTTGGCTTTGCGCTCGTCGACAGTGAAATCCGACCAATGTTGTGGCGGCTTCGGCCGACGAGGTTCGACCATGATTAATTCACCGGGAGCTGGCATGACCTTAGCCTACGGGTGGTTGACGCTGCTGGAAAATCACAAGAACAGAGCGAACAGTGCCCAAGCAATAAAGGCATTGACTACCAGCGAATCGAGTCGATCCATAACACCGCCATGTCCAGGCAACAAAGCCGACATGTCTTTGATACCAAGGTCACGTTTGATCATCGACTCGATCAAATCACCTACGGTCGCCGTGACAACCATGATGAAACCAACAAGTGCGCCTTGCCACCAAGCACCATGAAAAACAAAGAGCCACAAGAACACGCCGGTTGTGACCTGCACCAGGATTGCCCCAGCGAAACCTTCCCAGGACTTCTTCGGTGATATTTTGGGAGCCATCGGATGTGCACCGACAAGTACGCCCGCAGCATAGCCGCCCAGATCGGTGGCGACAGTCAAGAGCACTAAGGCCATGACTTTCTTGACGCCATTTTCGGAAGTCACAAGCAAGACAGCAAAACTTGCAAATAGCGGACCATACGCAAGGACAAAAATTGCCCGTGCAACCTGTGAGACGTAGCCATCCTGCCCAAGTGGCAACCGAATAGTCAGCACTAAAAGTGCAGAGGCCACAAAGGCTGCCAGGAGTGCATCACTTCCACCCCAATAGGCCGACATGACCAGTGCTGGCGCAGCCAGATACACAACAAAACGAACG
>Ga0114962_10003894_pt1 | contig 12003 bp, 19 predicted proteins | sample C_130820_MF_Meta_FD_87017 | JGI IMG/M metagenome (GOLD analysis project Ga0114962, IMG submission 87017) | Freshwater microbial communities from Lake Croche, Canada to study carbon cycling - C_130820_MF_MetaG | ecosystem: Environmental > Aquatic > Freshwater > Lake | place: Lake Croche, Canada... | reverse complement strand
GTCATAGATTGGTTGGTTGAGGATTCGCCATGCTTCATTAGCAGCATCAATGTCAGCTTTTACGCGACGACCTTCCATTGACTTCTTGCCTTTATCGTACATTGAAAGAGCTGGCATATCTGCATGGTCACCTAGGTGAATAATCTTGATATTCTTGTTGCGATATTCCTCAACGATAAACATTCCAATCCAATTCAGGTGGTCTGTAGGAACACCGTCCTTGGCTTGAGTATCTGGAATTACAATATGTACAACTGGTTCGGTTTCTACTTGCAATTCTTTTTTCTTAAGGGTCACATTATTCCTTAACTATTCGTTAACATCATTCGCGTCAAGGTCCAAAACATCCTGAGTTTTTTCACCATCTTTAATGTCCAACAAATTACGTGTATCTTTTGTTGTTACAATTGGTGAAGTTGGGCTATCAGTCAAAGCGTTGGAACCTTTACTGGGTTGTGTACTATACCTAATCATTATTGCACCTTTCTTTGTGTCTGTCAAACCTTAATTGCAAAGTTTCTAAAATATTTTTTATTGCTTTATTTTTATCTTTGGATAGAGTATTTTTCCAAATTGTTGAATTTGATGGATTAATAACAATTTTACCTTCATGACGATTGCCATTGGTTAAAAGGAATGCATCATATGATATATCGCATTTATCGCATTTAATAGTCTTAATTATTTCATATTCTACTTCATATGAAAAATCAACATTAACTTTGTTTATAGTAATGCCTTCTGGCAAACCTTCAATTTCACTCATGCGTTTTAAATGCCAAAATTCCAAGATCTTTTAGATACTCTTCGGGAGTAATATTAGTAACTTGTGAAAGAAGATTCAATAAACTCAATACTACACCTGTTAAACAGCTGAATAGCGCCAAAGGGTCGCTTTCTAATACCATTTCATAAGCTACATCTTCTTGTTCACTAGTTATTGCTGTGAGTAGAGCTACTACTAATCCAACATTTTCAGCAACATCATCCATATTATTTACCGGATGCTTTAAGGAACCAATTCCATTTCTGATGCATATCAATGCGTTCAGCTATAAAATTGGCGATGCCTTGTTGGTTGGACTTGTTTGCTAAGTCAAATGTTTTCATTAAAGTAATAATGAGATCAGAGTTTAGCGCAATCAAATAATTTGTCAAGGCTTTAGCATCACTGGTTTGTTCATCAACTTCATTAAGATTTGCTATTTTAACAAGATCACTCATGTTATATTTTGCATATCCACCAAGTTTACGGATATTTTCAGCAATAGGATCAATACTATCGTAAACGTCGCTTACTATTTCATCAAATAATTTGTGGTATTCGTAAAAATCAATTCCTGTAACATTCCAATGGAATTCATGTACAGTGTGATAGAACAAGGCAACATCGGCAAGCAATTGTTGTAGTTGTTTAACGAGTGGTGGCTGGTTTGACTTTGGTGCACTGTCATCTTCTACAGCACCAACAACTCTAAACCCATTCCAGGAATCAGTCATGTTACAACCAGTTAAGGTTATCCCCAAATGATTCGTTTAGGCTTTCTTCAACCAATTTAGCTGATAGCTTATTTGCACTAGCTGACTTGATGCCACGGAAAGTGCTTCCTTCTTTACGAGCTCTACGGCAGATTTCTACATTGTCAACAAAGTTGTCAATAATAGCTGCACGCTTTTCTACATCAAGAATTGGAAGAGTTTTTTGTTCTACATAGTATACAGCAGCTTCACGAGTGTTAAGTTGACTGTCAAGAAGACGGTGACCCTGATCTTCAATCCATACTTCAGCACCAGCAGTTACAAAGTTAATCCAGTCGGCATCTTCGTATTCACGATTGATTGAAGCAGCAGTACGATAAAGAAGGCTACCATCATCTTCACCAAGGTCAGTGGTGCCTGCACTACTAACACGGTATTCCTTGGCAACGGTGCCACCTGGAAGGCTGTTAAGGTAGTCTTCAGTGTCAAAATCAACATATTCAGAAGCAATCTTCTCAAGAGATTCTTTCTCTGCACCAAGTTCGGTGATAATGTTAGCGTAATGCTCTAGTTCAAGAGTAGATGTGTTAGGGTTGCTAGCAGCAGTCCTTGTAGTGTCAAGGATGTCTTGTAGTCTGTCTAGTCTAGCGAAGATACTCTCTGAAGAGCCGTTGAACCAGCCATTGTCTGCGGCGGCAGTCTTAGCTTGTCTTTCAATGTCATCGTAGTTCATAATGGAATCTTTCTGTTTTCCTGTTTACTAGTGCAACTCGTGCGTTAGTTTACATTCGTCTTCGGGGCAATTGTGTGCAGTGCAGTGACCCACTCCAAAGATTTCTTTTGAAATTAAATCTGCAAGTCTTGGTGTAATTTTGCTAGCAGTTGTACCACTATTGGCAGGATTAGCACCATTAAGTTCACCTGGTTGGATTCCACCTGGAGCAGCTGGTACTTCACCATTAGCTCCACTTCCACCAGATCTTAAAGCACCCGTTTGCATTGGACTTTTACCTGGGTGGCTTGTTAGTGGCATAGGATTTGATTGAGCACCAAATCCAAGAGGGTTTGAAGGATTTCCACCAGGTTGCATTGGTCCATCTGTAACACTAGCTGGTCCACCTGTGAAATAAGCTAAAGCATTGACAATCTTTGAAGCACCCTTAGCATGTTGAGCAGCATAAATAGAATCTTTAGCTTTTTGCTTAGCTTTTGCTTCACTATCTTTATTACCTTCAACATATGGGAAACATTTAGCTTTTTTACCTGGTCCTTTGTAACCTGGTTGATTATCAGAAGTTGTGCATGATGTTGGTTCATCACTAGCAGAGAATTTAAAACCAAATGTAGCACTAGCAACAATGCGACGACAATCTACACAATAAGTTTCATCTCCAGCTGAGCTAACTTTTGTTATTGTACGACCTGTATCGCAAATAGGGCAATTATTCATTATTATACCTCGAAAAACTTCTCAATTACATCAATTGGATAAATAGAAGCAATTTTAGCAGCAGTAACAGTTCCAGTACCGTCAGTCAATTCAAGTGGACCACGATCGTAGTCTTCTGGGTGCATTTTGTTATCACGTGAGATAGCGTTACTGTTAGGCTTAACATCGTACAAAGTTTGGCCAACGCTTTGTTGTGGAGTTTTGTTATAAAATTTAAATTGATCATAACCGTGATAGTAATCATCTGAAAGAAGAGCGAGATCTTCGTCAAGTGGCCTACCAGCTTGTGCATCGTTGTATCCACGGTAGTAAAGTTCACTGTCATTAGATTTCTTTTGGAAAGTGTCAAGAGTGTTTTCTACAAAACTTCTTTTTGATTCTTCTTTAACAATTTCTTTACCAGCTACTTCGTCTTTAACAGTAGGTCCTTCTACGTGTTCAAGATCAACACTTGCTACGTGGCTATTCTCAAGGTCTCCATCTGCAAACAAATGGTCCAAAGCATTGTGATCATCATTTGGTCGTCCACATCCGCAGTTTGTGCATGCAATGCGAGTTAGGTTATTTGGTACAAAGTTCTTCTCGCAGTGATTGCAGAAGGGTTCTCCGTTTTCCATAATGTATGCGATTCTTGCGTTCATGTTACTTCCTAGTGCTCCGTTAATGAGTGGTGATAAAGAACCTGGGCTAACACTGCTCAGTCCTTCATTTGATACAATTCCTGGTTCTTTTTCTAAATCTGTATGAAAATGACCTGTTGGTGCAGTCAAACCAGTTGAATTATTGTCCTGGTTACCAATGTCTGCTCTTCTAACAAAACCAACGTGTCCTACAGCAGACTGTCCAGGAAGCCCAAAACCTTCTTCATGATTTTCGATGGCTTCTAAAGAATCATCGTTTTCATAAGTTCCGGCACTGGTATCTGCGTATTTCATTATTAACTAGTACGTTCTAAGATCTATTTTACTTATTCCCAAGTGGTGCCAGAATGTTCGTTTTCCTCTTCTGGCATCTCGGTGTCACCATGATTGGTCTTTGCAGCCCAATTGTCATGATCAACAATTTTTTCTTCAGGAGATTCCATCAATGGATTCCACTTACGAGTTCCATTTTCAGAATCCCAGTGATCATTGCATCCTTGTCCAGGTGCACAAATAGGTTGTCCATGAAATGAGCCTGAGCAATTAGGATTGCCACAACTTACACAATTATCACCATCTGGATTGCTTTCTGAACGAGCAATGTTGTCTGCACAACCGCTTCCTGGGATGCAATGTGGCATACCATTAAATTTACCAGCGGTTGGTTGACCACAACGACAAATTGTTTCAAGAATCATTTCTAGAAGACGTGGTATATCTTTGACTTTTTCAAGAATTTCCATTTCCATATTTGAACCAGCTTGTTTAGAAGAAGCTGTTAACATTGGACCCACTCGTACTGGTCCACCTAAACTATTGTTTCCACCATATGCACCAACTGAAGGAGTAAGGGATGGTACTGATGGAGCAGTATTTCCATTTCCAATGCCAGTAACTTTTTCAGCACCCTGCACTTTCAAAACATTACTTAAAGTTTTGTTGCCCCATAATTTACTACCCAATCCTTTTAAAGCACCCCATACTTTGGGTCCAAATTTAACAACGTCAGCTACACCTGCAGCAGCATCAGCTCCAACTGCAGCAACGTCAACAACTGGGTTTAAACCAGCTTCACCAACGGCTGCAGCATCAAGTCCAAGTGCAACTCCGTTGAGAGCATTAGCAAAATCGGCAGTACGCAACATCTGTTGTTCTTCTAGCAACTCTTCTAATCTTTTAGGAATAGTCATTATAATTTCTCCAAGTCAGACATTAGATCTGCTAACCGCATATCTCCGTATTGTCCTTTTTCTACAATTTCTGGGGTAACTAAGGCCCATGATTCTTGCATATAAGAATTAAGCCATTCCCACGATACTTGCTGCACTTTGCCCCATGTTATACATTGGGCGTAGTCTTTGTCGTATCCAACGAGGACTACACAGTGACCACCTTCAATTTGATTGTCAGCAGGAGTATGAGTCAAAGCCCATGGTTGATTGTTGATAAACTGTTGTTGAGCAACACCAGGCATTTGAACACCAATATATACTAAACCATAACTGGCAATAACACTGCGAAGCTCGTCTTGATCAGCATGGTCAGTTGGAGCAAATGCTGATAGTTTTTTACCAAAAATTTCATTATTTTTCCAATATGTTAGAAGGTCCGCTTCGACAGCTCCAGTATCTTGTCCGTTAGTAAAATTGAGATAAGCTTGCTCGACTTCGGTGTCATTAGGGAATTGTTCAGAGATTTCCAAAACATTAGCGTTAGCCATTCTGGCGTGAACAATACCAGCAAAAGTGCAATCCCCATATTTATCATTCCCTAACATGCCCCAATCCGCTACACTAGGAACAACAACACTTTCTGGGGCAGTTGGAAGTGGGTTGCTTTGATAAAAAGCCAACATATGTAGCCCAGCAGGGCGTTTAGGATCTAGTTTACCTAGTTTACCAACAATACGATCTGTCATGATTTCTCCTTATGGGGTCCAACTTGGGCCAAGATAATGTGGTTGCAACATAGCCTTTTCAGGATCCATACCAGCAAAGTCAGTTGATGGCATTCCTTCAAAACTTAACTGTTCTTCCTGTGGTGGAGGTGCAGGTGTAGTTATTGGTTGCAAGGGTTTTGGTTTTCTAGGTAATACTTGTTCACTATAAAATTTTTTAGCTTCTGGTGTATCTTTTTTGCCAGGTCGGACGTAACGATGTATATATTCTTGCCTATGTGCTTCGTAATCATCGCTAGCATATCTAATATTCCAATTAGTCACAGCAGGAATCCCTCCATCCGCAAGATTTGCACTTGAAATGTGCATGTTCTGGGTCAAGATTGTTGCCACATAGTGGGCATGCATCAAAAATGGCTAATGGACAAGCTTCACTCATTGATAGCCTCTTGTTTTGCTGGATTATCGAGTGAAATATCAGCATGTTCATTTAATGCACTAATAATCTCTTCTGGTTTATGTCCTTTAAGCATATATCTCTTAAAAGTGTGTGAAGGTATGTGTTTTAAACTAGAAAGCAATGATCTTGCTTGATCATGGTTAATGCCCATGCCACGAGCAGCAAGATATTTTGTAATTGGGTGAGTAAACTCTTCACCAAACTGGGCCAATGGGTGAAAACCATTTCCATGCCACGCTTCAAGCAATTCTTTGGAATCAATTCCATGTTGATAAGCCATTGCAATGTGAGTTGGCTTCATTACACTGCAACGCAATGGAGTAAAGCCAGAAGATGGTTCTAATTCTGTTGCATTGCTTTCTGGTAATGGATTTTCTTCTCTAAATTGCTTAGCTGCTGCACCTGCTGGGGTTTCACCAAAATTAATCCCAGCAGCACTACCAAGTTCAGTGGCATATGGATCTTGAATGGTATGTGGTCTAGCACTGCGATAAAAATTCTCAACTAAATAATCGTGAGGCACACCAATGCTCATTGCTCTCTTGTAATCTGCTGGTTCAATGCCAAATGCGTACGCTTCACGTAGATCGTCCATTTTAGCAGGATCCCAATCAGTGTGTTCATGTGCAGGAAATTCTGCTGTTCTTTGATCAAGAATTTTTCCAAGACTTTCTTGATCAACATCACCAGTATTAGCGTTGTAACCTATCTTGAATGGCAAAGCAATGTCGTGATTTCTGTCCCAACCGTTAGCTTGATTGATTTCTCTCTCTTCTAACACTTCAGGTTGTGAATTGTAAATGCTAACTGGGTCTTTGCGTCTTTCACCAATGTAAGTTTTAAGTTCAGTGGTTGGAGCAGGTCTACCTTCCAACTCATCTTCAGTGATTTGGTGGTCTTGCGTTAGTTGATTGAACACATTTAGTATATCTTCGTGTTTACCGTCGTCAAATGATGGATTACGTTCATAAAATTTCAATTTATCGTGAAGAATATGCACTCTATCGAGCGCTTCTTCTCTAGATATTGATCCTGAGTTAAATTTTAGCATTAATAAACATCCATTATTCCATCTGTATCGTCAGAAGGAGGGTTGAGAGGTGGAAGTAAACCAGTATCTGGATCAAGACCTTCTGGTGTCAATCCTTTAATAACATTTTTAGCTTTGTTAATTTTATCTTTTACATAAACACCAGCTACACCTGGTGTTGTTTTCAACATTTGTTTAGCATTTTGTCTTTTTTCAGGATTTGTCAAAATTTTAGCTGCATTTGTAATATCGCTCATCATTGTTTTTGGCCCTTCTGGCCAAATAATATTATACATTTGAGTTAAATGGCTTCCAATCGAGTCTGATGCAACTGGGCCTGTTTTGGTAGCGTTATTTAAATTGCTATTAAAACTATTTTGTGTTTTGGTAGTAGCATATCTAATAGCCCACTTCATTCCAACGACTTTTCTTGTAGAAATGTCAATTACAGGGGCTTTTTCAGTATATTCTTCAGCTTTTGCGGGGAATTCTTCTCCTAAAGCTTTAATGTTTTGCAATAAACAAGTGTGACATAGTCTAAGAGGGCTTGTCATGCGAATATCATTAACTAAATGTTTAGCATCCCTCTCACAACCATCCATTTCACACTTCATTTGATCAAACCTCTAACATATTTTTCTGCTTCGTAGTCTGAAGCTGCTGTTGTGTGTATACCGCCATGACCTCTGTGATGAAATTCGCATAACCACTCAAGATTTGCAGCACTTTCTACCCATGCACCGACGTTTTCGGGGTCTGAGATACCAGGGTAGTCTACTTCTAGCCACTTAAGGTCGACTCCGTTCTGTAAAGAGAACTCAACATGGCTGTGATGCAACTCTAGAGGTTTATCTAGAGCACATTCACTAAAATCATTACGATGCAAACCAACAGAACACTGCGCAGTGTCTTTCGTTCTGCGTCTGTAAGCGTTGAAGTCCCTGTAGTGAGGGTCTTTTTCGCGCTCCGGATGATCAGGATAGCAAATAGTATATCTATGAGTAACATTTTGCTCGTGTTCTTCGACTGACATAGTAATTATTCACTATCTACAGCAGAAAATCCATCCTGATACGTGCTATTTGTACCAATTTCTTCACTAAAATGCTTATTTACCTTAACTGAGGACATTTGTGTACGTATTTTGTCGTAATATTCTTGTGTAGTACAACCTATACATTTGCAATTTTTTAACATAAATTATCCTTTTTAAATATATATAAGAGCGCGGGGGTCTGTCAAGTCTATTCGGTGAAAATTTTAAATTATTTTTCGGTTTTGAACACTTCTGGATTGCCTTGGATCATTTCCATAAAGTTTTCATCAGTCTGTGGGTTGTAATCAGCTTGCCAAGTTGGTGCAGAATCCACTCTAGATCGATTATTTCGTTCTGAATGATCACGAACTAGTCGGTGAACCAAACTAATTGCTCTGTTGGCACGCCAGTGAGCTGACAAAGGATCTTTTTTAGCAACATTTCCCATCTCAGCCATGTTTCCTACATCTGGAATGTCTTGTGGATAGCCTGCAAAAAATGATTCACGAACACCTGGATGCTTACTAGTAGCAAGTTTTGATAAATTTTGTGCATCAATAACGTGACTCATAGGATTTAATTGGTTATTAAATAAGTGGTGAATGTTAAATGTCTGAGTAAAATCAGTGGTTTTTGCCATTTCCCACAATCTTTTTTGCCTTGGATCATCACTAATTAGTGCATTACCACCCAAAGTTTCTCGAATGTTCTTAAATGTACCATTTGCAACAACGTGGAATGGATCTTCTTGAGGAGCTCCTCGCATAATACCAACGTATTCTTCACCATGAGAGTCTTTTGGATCAATTTCTTTTCTTTTTGTACCAAAGTGTTCATGTGCAGCATCTTTAGCTATTTGAAAATATTTGCGAAGATCAGTTTCTCCAGCTTCAACAAGTCTTCTCATTCCGGTTGCAGCACCATGAGCAGCAGCTCCAGCTCTCAAGTAAACAGAATCATGTTTGTGTTGACCAGTTCTTCTATCAGTCATGTAACGACTAGGATAAATTGCTTCTCCATTTGCATCAGTACCAATACGAATAGAATCAGAATTGACTAAAAGTTCATTTAATGAAATAGGTTGGCTGCGTCCTGGTATTTGAAGCATTAACATTCCGTAATCTGCTGCACTTGGAGTGTGAGTAGCAGTTCCTTGACCATAATGTGGTTTTTCGCAACCATCACCCAAGTAGTGTGTGTGACCATTCTTGTCACCAGTAATACCCATTATTTCAGAAACTTCGCGAGGAATAAGTTCGTCAGCTATACCTTGCCATCTACCACCACATTGAGGGTTAAGACATCTTCTAGCTTGTGTACCATCTTCATTCTTTTGACCTTCAATAGGTGAACCTTGGCATCCTTCACGATAATGTTCAACCATTCTTTGGTGAGCTCGATCTATTAGTTCACCATGTGGAGTTGATGAAAGTTCCGACCAACCTTCTAGTCCACTACCTTGCGGTGGGTAGACTTGTGTAATTTCTTTAACCTTACGCACTTTTATGGCAAGACGTTGTGAATTGAATTTTCTAACTGGTTGTTTTTTACTGTTAAATGATGGCATGTTATTCCTTGTTTCGTTGTAGCTTATCAAGCAACTTCAACGCTTTCATTTGTATAAAATCTTTTTTTGACAAAGCTTCTGGAAGCACACCATCAGTGTTTGCAAAACAGTCTCTACAAATATTATCACCATTGAATGATTTGTTAGTAAGAGGAACAATCTGACGACAGCTTGGGCAAACAGTATAATCAGGTGTAAATTCTGAAGTTATCATTTCTTTGTTTGTTTCTGGGTTAACTCCACGTAGTGCTGTATAACATTCTCTACAAATAGGTTGATTGTCATCATCTTTGAATTCCAAGTATCGAAAAAATGGTTCCGTCATGGTCGAGTCAATGTTTATTCGGTTCAAAGCTTTGCAACTTGGGCATTCACCTAATAGTCTAGTATCTTGGTTGATACGTGATAGACCTTCTGGCGCTACCTTACGATGAACATCTTGTTTTTTCTCACTACCCAAAGATTGGCGGTATGCGTCCCATAAATCACCCATTATAGATCGTACCTTTGTTGTTGTCTTTGTTGTTGGTCAATTTTAATACGAACATCGTCGGGCAATTCATCCATTGGAATGTATTCACCACGTTCATTTGTTGGACGCATACTCATATCTCTTGGTGTTGGACGCATATACATATCTTTTGGTTCTGCGGGTGTACTGTGTTCTTCATTGAATACTTTGCGTATATCATCGAATAATTGGTGTATATTTTCTTTGATATCAGAAGTCTCTGCAGGTTCAAAAGCTGTTTCTCTTAGCTTGCCACAATGTTGGCAATCAGGAAATTGTTTTTCGTGGTCAGCGGCAATTAGATTCATAACTTCTTGAATTGTACCGGCAGTGGCAACTCCATGTAAAGTTGGAACAATTCTTGTATTAATTAGATTAGATGCTAAGTCGTGGTGTTGCTTCGCGATTTCATCGCTTGTAGCATATTTAGAACCTTTGTAGTGAGCAGGTAGATCGCTCTCTTTGGCAACAGGGTACTTTTCCCACATATTATTAAAATGTTGCACCATTTTGTTGGCAGCAGCATTTTCTTCCTCAATGGGTTGCATTTGAAAAATACCTGTTCCATAGCAGTAAGGACAATCAGGGTTGTTGTTGTGACAAGGACATGGAACCATATCGTTTTTATAACCCATAGCACTATTAAACTCGTGCCTGTTCATAGCATGCTTAGAATTAAACATTATTGAATTCTTGCGTTGTATCTCTGGCTAGTTTGAGCGCCGTGCCAAGTACGTTGGTCGCCAATGAATGGAATTTTTTCGGGGGCTTCTACTACAGGAGCAGTCACTATAGGTTCCTCTGTAACGGCCTCTACAGGGGCTACAGGGACCTCTACAGGCTCTTCTACAACCACTGGCTCTTCTACCAAAATTTCTTCTTGTAGAACATCACTAAGGCCTTGTAGAGCTTCCTCTATAGGTGCTTCTATCTTAGTTGTTTTAGGTTTTGCTGTAGCCATTGGTAAGACCTTTCATTTTGGGTAAGTACTACCATCTCCTTTAAAATGTAGGCCATTTTACACTATTTAAGCATTTATGAGTTAGTCTCTTGGTAGAATTCTGGCTTGTGATACTTGTCACTATAGTCCAGCATAGTTACTAGGGAATATTTGACTCCTGAAGTCACTTTTTTAGCTTGATGTGGGTGTGAGAATGTTGATGGGAATATAACTAAGTCTCCAGCTCTTGGTTTGATATTTAGTTCTTGAAGCCTGAAGTAGATCTCTCCACCCTCATAATCGTCATTCAAATATGATACAAGTGAGACTGTACAATTGTATGAGAAACCATGGTCGTGATGTTCCATGAAATGTTGACCTTCACCATAACGAACAAAGTTAAAGGCTTCCCAATATCTTAGTTCCATAATATGGTACATTCGACAATAGTCATCAACTGCTGCTTTTTGTGCATCATAGCATTCTTGCCAAATTTGTTGTAAATCTTGTGATTCTTTACTTGGGTCAACTGCCATATCGCTCTTCTTAAATTTGAAGTCGACACAATCTCGGTATTCTGGCATTCTTTGTTGGTAACCAACATAAGCTGGTTGCCAATTGTAATGGTTATTACTATCCAATACTTTTTCTAATCTATTAATAATATCCCACTCTGGCTTTATTACATCTCTATAAAGTGTGATACAACCACCTAGATCTTCTTTGGAACTCCAGGTTTGTTCGTGTGTCATTCCTTCTTGTATGCTCATTGTTTTTGTTCTCCTGTTGGTCCGTAATTACTTGGCAGAATCTTTTCTCCTTTAGATTCTGCTTCTTCCCAGCCTTTTAATTGTACAGCTTGTTGTTCTCTAACGACCTTAAGACTTTTAGCCCATCCATCTATTTTTTCTTGAGTATATTCTGATTCTGCATAGTCCCAAAATTGACCAATGGTAAATCTTTCTCCAGAAGTAATCAATGATATACCATGC
>Ga0114962_10003893_pt1 | contig 12008 bp, 12 predicted proteins | sample C_130820_MF_Meta_FD_87017 | JGI IMG/M metagenome (GOLD analysis project Ga0114962, IMG submission 87017) | Freshwater microbial communities from Lake Croche, Canada to study carbon cycling - C_130820_MF_MetaG | ecosystem: Environmental > Aquatic > Freshwater > Lake | place: Lake Croche, Canada... | reverse complement strand
CTCGTGTCCACTAGGGTCTTGACTTGATCGGCAGTCAGACCGGCAGCTTTTAAGTCCGCCACTGCTTTAGCTACTGCAGTCGTATCCGTCGTGGTTTTGTCCGATAGATCAGAGACCGCCTTAGCTAGGTCGGTCTTAGCCTTGTCCAGTGCACTCGTGGTGGCCAGCCCTTTAGTAGCTTCCGCCACCGTTGTGGCTACTTGAGCTTCCGTCAGCCCCGCGTCTTTTAAACCTTTGATAGCGGCATCGAGTGCGGTGTTGGTGACTAGGCCTTTGGTCGCGTCTGCCACCGTTGAGGCTACTTGAGCTTCCGTCAGACCTGCGGCTTTTAGTCCAGCTATTGCCGTGTCCAGTGCAGCTTGGGTCACTAACCCTTTAGTACCCGCCAAGACCGCAGTAGCTACCTGATCCGCAGTGATTCCCGGGTTTGCCGCCAAAGCGTCGCTAACAATTTTAGATACCTGTGCCGTTGTAAGACTTGGGTTTGCTGCCAGCGCGTTGTTAACGATGAGGGCTAACTCTTCTTGGGTTGGACCATCACGTCCGGCAGCACCCGTAGCACCCGTATCGCCCTTAGCACCGGTCTCACCCGTATCGCCCTTAGCACCGGTCTCACCAGCAACACCCGCAACACCCGCAACACCCGCAACACCCGCAACACCCGTATCGCCCCTATCGCCCTTAGCACCAGCACCAGCACCAGCACCAGCAGTCCCTTTAACCGGGCCCACTCCATCCGCAGGGGCATTGGTAGTTACGCCTGTTCCCGGCCCTGCTACGCCCAAATCGTTGGGGACAACTGAGGGCTTGATTTTTGTGGCGGGGGTAGCAGGGCCGGATGTAGCGGGCGTTGCGGTAGTGTCTGTCGGCGTGTAGATTACAGGGGCTTCAAAATCTGATCCGTCTTTTTTAGCTACAACGGTTGTTGCACCGTTGGTATCCGTATAGCTGAGTTGCGGTACGCCTTCGGCTGTAACACTGCGAGTTGCATCATGCACTACGCCCTCGGCATCTTTGTAGGAATAGTTAGTTTTTTCTGCGCTTGTTCCGGGCAGCCCGGTCGTAGAAGTATCTTTAGCGCCTGCCCCGGGCAGCCCGGTCGCAGTGTTGCTGGTAGGTAGGTTACCTTCACGGGTAGGCCCCTGCAGCTCACCAGCTGCGTCTATGTAGAAACCTTTAGTTGCAAGGGTCGCAGGGAGGGGGTCACCGTGCCGCCAAATCTTGGTTTGACCGTTAGCGTCTAGGTATGCAGACTCCCCAAGCCCTATAGTCCCTGCGCTCGAGCCCGCATCACTTACAACCCCATTGTTTACGGCTGCGGTTTGCTCTCCCCCGGCCATAGAAGTGACTTGACCCTTCATAGCTTCTTGTGCGGATTTTAGCGCGCCTGCGCCTAGTTCGGCAGTCAGCAAGCCCGCAGTTTTTTCGGTCTCAGCTTCAAACGCGGTTGTCTTAGATGCAACGTCGGCTAGGACTGTAGCGTTAGTGGCGTCAAGCGTAGTAATCTTGTCGGCGGTAGTTGTAGCCGTAGTCACAAGCGCTTTATAGGTGGTATCTAGCGGCAGGTACGCACCCCGGGCAGTTTCGTACGCAGTGGTGTCTGTAGCAGCTTTGGCCGCAACGGTGTTGAATTTAGTCACTGCGGTTTCGATAGCGGGGATTTGAGCGTTAACAGCGGCAAGTACCTCTTCTTTTGTTTTTCCAGTCAGCGTGGATTCCACCCATTCTTCTTCCATATCCCGCCCACGGCGCACCATAACGTAATGTCCGGCTTCTCCCGGCTGCACATACTTGTCTGCGGCAGCTTTGTCGGCTACGTACTTGTCGTACCGGTCTTGGTAGTCCGAAGCTGCGGTTTGCACTTCGTTTCGGCTGGCGGTAGCCGTATCAAACGTGGACTTAACGGTGTCGTACGCGGACTTTACGGTCTTGTCAAAGTAATTTGACGCGTCGGTCTTGGCTTTATCAAAGGTTTTCTGCAACCCCGTTAAGGTTTCGGAGTTTTTGACTAGCGTGTCAACACCGGTTCTGATCCCTTCAGTCAATGCGGTTTGAACTACTGAGCCTGTAATTGCCTTGCCAACATCTTGCCCTTTGAGGATTGCATTGGTTGCCGAGGCAATGGCATTCTGGGTTATCTTAGTATCTAGTTGTTTAGGGTCAGTCAGGCCCAGCTCTTTGGTCAGACCTTGCGATACGTACGACGTTATGGCGCTGTTCATGCCTGCAGCCAGCACATCATTCAGTGGACGGCCTTGAAGGGCAGCTATGGCAGAGTCGCCCGATGCACTGGTTACGATAGTCTTGAGCGTGGCAGATAGCTCTTTGGATAACGTGTTTGTAGCAAAGTCAGTACCTGCAAAAGCTTTACCAGCCACATCGCCTACTTTTCCACCGATGTATGCCATGGCCGCACCTTTAAGTACGTCTTCCATCTTGCCGCCGTTAGCCGCTGTGACCATAGCGCTCGCCAAAGGCGCGGGTACCCCGATCATGGTCAGACCGATGGTAGCTAACGTAGGCAGTGGGTTCTTGGCCAGCGCGGTAACCGTGGTGCTGAGTCCAAGGGATTTGTCTACGTCTGCAAGCCCCTTGCTTATGGCGGACACGCCAATGGTTTGGTCAATTTGCGCAAGCGCATCGCTGACCCCTTTACCGAGGTCTTCCACAGCTTTGAGGATGAATGCCATTACAAGGTCACCTTTGCTTTAGAACCTTGCGCATCTACGCCCGGTAAAATCCTAGCCTTGTATCCAGCGCGCTCAATTATCCGTAGCATTGCAGGGCGACCTACAGTAAACGAGGCTTCTGTAAATCCGCATTTCTTTAGTGCCATAAAGAAATCTTTAATACTGTGTGCCAACTCAGGGGTTTTATCGGCGGAAGCCATGGACACATCTACCGTCTTGTCACCGTTGTTGGTGATGATGAATAGGCTATTGTTAGCACGAAAGATACGGTGCTTGGGGCTCTTCACCATTTCGTGGATGTGGGCGTACACCGTCCGCCAGTCTGTACCGGGCATGGTGCGTTCGACTTCCGTTTTAACAATGTCCTGCGTAGTCATCTCTGCCATGCTAGACCTTTACTTTTAGTACGTTGTTAGCGGTGGTGTCGTAGTAAATGTCTCCGACGCGCAGATTAGCTAGGTCCGCTTGGGTTGGCAAGCTGGGGGTTGTGGACCCCGGGTTAGGTGCGAAGCTTAAGCCCGCAATGATGCTAGTTCCGTTGAACTGGGTAGCTGCAGCGATAGGCCCTGCGGCGTCTAACTGGTTGAAGTATAGACGCAGGACGCTCAACAGCTGGTTCATGAAACCGATGTTGTATTCTGGTGAGGCATTGGGTAGCCGTGGGGCTACTACGTTCTTCTGGGACATTAGCGCCGCCCGTCAGATCGTATGTCGATTCGAGGACTACCTAGCTGCCACTGCGTACCTATCTGGTTAGAGCTAATTTTTATGGACATCTGACGCCCACGAACCCGGATGTTTACCTGTCCGTTGTAGGTGTCCAAGTCAATCGGATACGTCTGAGTGGCGGTTACCGCTTGCGAAGCGTCCGTGCTGGTACCCCCCACGGATTTAGGTACGTTGTACCCCGAACCTGAATTTTTCAGGGGGAGTAACTGCATTGTCAAGCTAGGCACTGTCCCGTCCGTAGACCCTCGGAAGGTCAAGTCAGGCAACATACGCCACACAAACGCCATATTATTGCCGTCGTCAAGGTCAAACTGTGCACTTGTTATAGATGCCTCAATAGCTACTGGGGTTGCCAGCGTGCCATCGTCTACGCCAAATTCATGGTTAACAAGATTTCCTGCGTAGGTGGCAGCAATGGGGTAGTTACGCAGCCCGGTATCCAGCCATGCGGTACGCGCTATATTACCGTAATACCACACATTCTCAAGGTAGTTGTAGATCACGTATTTGTCTATGGTGTTAGAAGTTTCAGAGCAGTAGAACCACCAGACTTCATTGAACCCTTCATTGGTACTTGAGTAGACCTGCTCAAACTGCAGGGGGTTAATGTTTCCATAAACGTACTGCCGTAGGTCGCAACTCAAGGTTTGTACCTGACCGTCGTATTTGTAGAATTTGTCTACACCCATCCAGTAGGTTACATTCGCGGCCAGCGCCATAGCATTAGGCCCGGCGATGGACACGTTATCCGCAAGAAGTTGGCTACCCCACACAATGGGAGCGCCTAGATACTGCATAGAGTACAGCGTTGAATCCGTCCAAACAAGAATCTCTTGCCGACTCTGTAAGATTGTCACAATACGTGAGCCGTGAGACAGTCGTACGCTACCTGCTTGATTTGTAGCTGCTGGACTCCACTCCACCATAGACTCTTGGTCTGACCAGCGGACCAGCATGGGGTCAAGCACTGTACTACCGTAATCATTAGTACCAAACACCAACACAAAGCGGCTGGCGTCAGAGATGATAAAGTTGTTCTGGTACAACGGAACGCTGGAGGCTCCGTTAAGAGTTGATACCAGTATGCCCCGTGGAGAAATTTGCGTAACTCCAGACTGAGTGCCAGTGGTAATGATGGACGCGCCGCCCGGGGTAAGAGCTAAATTAAACGTTGTTGCCGACAAGTACTTGGTGTAGTAGGTGGTACCGACTAACAAGCCTGTGGGTAAAGCGCCAGTAGTTTGAAACTGAATTGCAGTCTTATCGGCCAAGTTTAAGATAGCGGTTACAACCGCAGGGCTTGCTATGGTTATGGTAACTGTAGAGGGAGTTACCCCAATATTGGCGTTCCAGTAGTACAAGGGTAAACCCCGAGGACCATAAATCAAGTCTTGGCCAAAGTTGTCGGAATTCCAAATACGGAGAGCGTCGGTGGTGCTGACGGTGTTGCCCCATGTACCAGAGCCCCATACGTTTGAACCCCATCCCGACAACGGCACAGCGTACTCTGGGCCGGTATTTACTTGATAGACCGCGTACACAGTACCACCGCCCGTGGCTGCAGACGTAGCTGCTGATGCCGCAGTTATGGTGTACGTTGTTGCCCCGCTGATGTACGTGATCTGGTACTCGCCACTGAGGGTAATCCCACCTACAGCAGTAGCTCCCGTGAAAGTAACGTAGTCGTTATTTTTATAATTACCCGCCGCGTCTGAGACCGTAACGACGCTAGAAAGGTTAACAGTGGTAAATGGATTGGTTAGCGTAACCTCTGCCCGAATCGGCGTAACGTCATAGTAAACACCGCCGTTCTCAATGTAGAACTTTAGGTTAGTACCCACACCCAACAAGTTTTGCGATCCAAGGGTCACCCAGTTCCACAGTGAACGGCAAACACCCAAAAATGTAGACGCGGAAATACGTTGCCAGCCGCCTAATTTTTCTGGCGTGCCTTGACGAAACCGAATTTTGTCGGACTCGTACCACCCGTTCTCACTGGTATAGCGCGTGTTCTCCCGATTTACGCCGGGTTTTAGGGGAATTTTTTTGAGCATGAGTCATTTTCCCATGAATCAGGCAAATGCGCGAGTGCCGTTGCGGTCGATGATAAGCGCTTGGCGGCGGGGTTTTAGGGATGCAGAGTTGGGCACGCTGATATGCGTCCAAGCATCAAACTCTCGAATGATCTGGTCAAACGGAAGCTGGGCGGCAATGATGGCGCGGACAACGGCGTCTGGGGTCATACCGGGAACCTTCAAGTCAGCGGCGCAGCCAACACGGTGCTGGCTGGTGTCTTTGCTACCCACGGCGTCATTGACCGCTTTAGACCGGAACGCAGAGTTGACCATGATGGGCTTACCTCCGAGGGTAGACTTGACCTGCTCCAAGAACTCAGCCAAGCGTTGAAGGTTTGCCCGCTCTGCGTCATTAGGTGTATTGTCCAGTGTGCGGTGGTCAGTGTGGGTCAGTTCGGCAAGGGTGAAGTGCGGGGTCATTTAAAGCCGCCTTTCATTGCGTCAGTCTTATCTTTGCTGGACTTACTAGAGCCGTAGAAGAAGCTGATTATGGTAGCCACCGCAGTTCCCAGCAGAAAGCCTAGGATGATGTTGCCAAAGTCTTTGCCGCTGGCAGGTACCTGCCCAAAAGTGATGGCGAAGAAGTAGGCCATAGAGCCAACAGACCAGAACCAAGCAAACCAGTAGATGAAGTGCTTGGCAAACAAATCTTCTTGTTGCAGGGCCACTTCCTGCATGTGCCGTGCGGAGTCGCGGTCGGCGTTCTCCAACTCAAACTGCTTGAGGTCTAGCTCAGCCAGTTTGGACGCTGCTTCCGGATCACCAGCGATGGCTTTAGCCACAGCCTCCACAGAATCTTCCACGCCAAATTTACTAGCGATAGCAGACACAGCAAGGCCACCCAAAGGGCCACCAACGGCAGTAGCAACAGCAGGGGCAATGCCTTTGAGTAAATTGAGTAAAGTTTCCACATTATTTCCTCATAAATGCAACGTATTCCGCAGTTCCCCACGCGACTAAGGTAAGCAGGGCCGCGATGGCAGCGATGAGAAGCACCAGCTCGATGGCCTCCTCAATCTCCTTCTTGCGCTTTGCTTTGGCTTTGTCGGCCTCAATCTCGTCGGACTTGTTTCGCGCCACAATGGCGTTGCGCTCCCGCAGGAAGTCCATCCACAGGTTGGTCTTGCCCCGGCGCATGAAGGAGTTCTTGATCTCCTCCTCAACCTGCTGCATCTCCTCCGCTAGTTGGATAATCTGCATGGCCTCTGAGTTGGCTGATTGGAACGGCCTCTTGGGCGGATTTGCCCGCACCTTCATCACTGCATCCTTGGCGTCAAAGAACTCGTGAATCAGGGCGCTGGCGTCCTTACCCAAGGCGATGGCTTGCCTCACTCCCGCTATAGTTGCCTTAGCGGTCGCAATTACGGCCATCGTCTCTACGATCATTAGTCAGTCCCGCCTAGTGCTTCAACGTCCTGCACCTGAGCGGTGTCAGCAGCCAGCGCGTCCTTGAGCATCTTGAGAAATGCGTCTTTACCTACTTGGAGTTGCTGTAGCTGAAACTGCGTCGAGCCGATCTTGCGATCCAAGTCGATGGTGTGGTTCAGCAGGAGAATCTGGTTCTCGTTGAAGTTGTTTGCGTCGTGCTCAACGCCGTCGATAGTTACGATTTGGGGCTTTTTGTTTTCCATTTCGTGTTCCTTTCAATGTGCTGCCAATGGCGGGTGGCAGCGTTCCCGTTATGCTGTCCAAGGCAGGCCAGATTCCTGCACGGGGTTTTTCTGCGCGTCGATCTGGCCTTGCAGGCTGGCTTCAACGGTGTCCTTGCCCAAGGCTTCCTGCACCCAGCCTACAACAACGGCCTGCGTCAGTTCATCGTAGGGGATGTAAGTCTCGCCGGGGGTTTGAGTGTAGCTGGTGGTGCCGTAGGTGCTGGCTTGGTAAGTGTCGTCGGTGGCACCCACGTTGTAATGCACGGTGACAACAAAGCCGTCAGAGGTCAGGCGATCCATTTGGTTAATTGTCCAGAGATAGGTAGTCATGATATTTTCCTTTAAGGTTAGATGCCTGCGGCTGCAAGGCGTTTACGAAGGTCTTGGATTTCCTTGACCAGCATGGGGACAAGTTTGGAGTAGTCCACTGCCATCATTTCTTCTGGGTCAGCGGGTTGGTGTACAGCCTCTGGGGCCACGGTTACAAGCTCTTGGGCAACAAAGCCATAGCGCTGATGTGAGCCGTCAGCGTTCCAGTCGTATTGGCGTACTTGCAGACTGTCAATTAAGGCAGATGCAGGCGCGGCGTCTTGGATGTTTTCCTTTAGGCGCTGGTCTGATGTGACGTTGTACAAAGTTGCGGAGCCGTTTGTTGTGATTGACCCAACAGTGCCGTTGGGATTTACAAACAAAAACGCGGTTTCTGTTCCTGTTGTCGGAAGGTATGCCGCGTAAGTAGGTGATCCTGTAGCCGTCTCAGCAGACACTCTTGCGCCGCCAATCGCTGAAGTTCTACCAACTGCCAAGTTACCGCTGGAGTCTATACGCATCCGTTCGTTAGTGTTGGTATCAAAACGGATTGGGAAAGCCCCATCAGTGCCTACGCGTAAGCTGCTCCCAGAGTTTTCCCATTGAATATATCCATAACGTGTTGTAGAGTTACTGATAAGTACAGTGCTGCTACCGCTTGCATTTCTTACTTCTAAATTTGTAGCGGGCGCATCAGTCCCGATACCCACAAGCCCAGTGGCGGTTAGGGTGACTCTTGTCGCAGAGTTTGTGCCAAACTGCAAAGGAGTTGCGCCAACTGTGTAAAGCACCGTAGCGTTTGCACTACTTCCAGACAGAATCGCCGAACCCGCAGAGCTTTCAATTCCTAAAACACCATCAGCGCCAGAACTTGTAATTCGTGCAAAGTTAGCACCTGTTGTTGTGCCGTTAAGCGTTAGTGTTTGCGATGCAAGACCAGACCCCGCAAAAGTTACTTTGCCTGCTGCTGTCGTAGTCCCCACCATCAAATTCCCACTGGCGTCCAGTGTCATTGCTTGGGTGAAGGTTATGGCGTTGCCTGCTGTGCCGGAGGGGGCTATTGCCCAAATGTGCTGACCCGTATCTGCCGCCATTACATAGGATTGTGCGGAAGCAGTTGTCTTGTAGATCGGCGCGACAGAGCTATTCAAATACGCATTTGAGTAGATGCCTATTCCTGTATTACGCCCTGAAATTGCTCCAGCGGCTCCGATGTCAAAATTCTTAAAATTACCCGCTGTGTACCAAGCACTAGGAGTAACCCCCAAGCCAAGGTTGCCGGATTGAGTTAAAACCAGCACTCCTGTTACGGAAGAACTATCAAATTGCAAGTTATCATTTCCAGTAACGCTTTCGTCCCAAATACTCCACTTTGTTGTGTTAATGCCATTGGCAAGCTGTAATTTTCCATAATTCAACAACTTTGTATTACCAGCAATTTCAAGTTTCTGAGCAGGACTACTTGTACCAATACCCAGACCTGTGCTGGTCAGGCGCATTTGTTCGGAGCCGTTGATATAAGTTATTGATGGGTTATCGCCATAGACATAGGTAATAAAACCTGTGCCACTCCCCAGAGCCGTTGCGGTGTCACCCAACAACCATTTATTTACTGCAACTCTTTGACCTAAAATCGCAGCGCCTGTTGCACCCCCGTTCATAAGAAAAGCGTTATTTGCTGTTCCATTGCCGAGTCCCAAATTCGTTCCATCAAACGTCAGCGCAGACCCCGTGGTCAACACCTTGGAGCCGTCGAGGTAGGCAACGCCGTTGGCTGTGCCTCCGGAGATAGTTACCGTGCTGGAGGTCGTGAGGGTGGTGAACGCGCCTGTGTTGGCTGTGGTGGCTCCTACGGTTCCGTTCAGTGGGCCTGCAAAGCCTGTGTTGGCAGTGATTGTTGTGCCGGTAATAGCCGCTGCTGCGGTTCCGCCGATTGCTGGGGGGCTTGCAAGGTAAGTGCTGAAGCCGGTACCGCTAACGGTACTCGACGCGCTCAGGGTTGTGAACGCACCCGCCGCTGCTGCGGTTCCGCCGATAGCCGGGGGGCTTGCAAGGTAAGTGCTGAAACCCGTGCCAGAGACCGTGCTGCTGGCGCTCAGGGTCGTGGCTGCTACGGGGCCTGCAAAACTGGAAGTCAGCACCGTGCCGTTGAACGTCATGTTGGCAGAATCAGTTTCCAACCCTCCCGTGGTGCTGTAAACCACACGGGTAGCCGTCAAACCCGAGTTGGTGATGGAAGTAGCCGTAACTGCTTTGGCTGCGAGCGTGGCATTGGCTACCGTCAGCGTACCCGTAGCTGCACCGATATTGACCGTGGTAGCTGCACCGCCAAGATTCAGCGTAGTTGATACCGTATTAAAAGCGTCTTGGCTTACTGCTCCAACCAATGCGCCAGAGGTTGTGATGGCCCCAACTCCAAGCGTACCCACACCAGACATGTTGCCCGTAGTATCTGCAATGATGACCACCGAGTTCTGAATGGTCTTGCCGTCTGTGCCGTCGAAACGAGCTACAGCGTTGTCTGTGGAGGAGGCGGGGCCGTCAACGTAGCCCGAGGAGATTTCAACAAAGTCTGTACCGTCCCAAGCTACCAGAGCTTGCTTTCCCGCCAGAACCGTAACGCCGGTAGTAGGGCCGACGCCGCGAATCACAATTGACTGAGTGCTGGAGGTTTTGTTCAAGACCACATAGGTCTTAGACTGTGCTGGTGCGGTGATATAGCGGGTAACTGTACCGCCTGCTGTCCACAAGATGACGGCTTCTCGCGCCTGATTGGCTGCAAGAGTGGTAGTGGTGAGGGTAACGTCTGCGTCAGCGCTCAGAGTTGTAGTTCCTGCAACTGCTGAATCTAGCAACGCGGTGATCGAAGTATTAACCGTATCGCCCCATGTGCCGGACAGTTCGCCGGTAACCGGAAGGGCTAGGCCCAAGAGTGATGTTGCTGCTGTCGTCATAAATTACCTCAAGTTGTTACTTCATGCCAATCTGCGGTTTGGGTGTTATCTACGGTGCCCCAGCCTGCAGTTTGCGTGTTCCCAATATTCTGCCAGTTGGGAGTCTGGGTTGTTCCTAGGGCAGTCCAGTTGGGCGACTGCGTGTTACCTATATTTTGCCAGTTTGCTGTCTGCATGTCATCAATCAATTTCCAGTAAACAGCAATAACTGTACCTACATCACCTCTAGCATACACGCCAGTCAAGGCAAAGCTTCTAGCTGCCAAAGCCATAGTTCCAACTGCGCCCGCCAGACTGACTCCAGACAAGGTAATTGCCCTGTCCCCTTTAACTGTACCTACGGCTCCATCGGCTTGGTTGGATGGCAGTGGGACAATAACCTGAGCGACCTGCCCCTGTGCAGTAACACCCGTCAACCCAACAGTCCGGCTATCTACGACTGTACCAACAGCCCCCGCCGCTGCGACTCCAGATGCGGCCTGAGCCTGCCCAGCCGCAACGGAACCAACTGCGCCTGAACCTGTTACCCCTGACAACGCAACCGTTCTGCTGTTTCCTACAGCACCTACCGCACCCGAGGCCAATACCCCAGTCAGTTCAGAAGACTGCGTTTGAACTACCGTGCCTACCGCGCCCGTGGCCGCGTCACCTGTAAGGATGGTCTCGCCATTGCCCCAAGTGCCGTAGCCCCAAGCGCCTAAGCCCCATCCGGCCATAGTCGGCCTTTAGGTGGTAGACAGACGCAGCAGTGCGGTAGACGTAGTGTTCGATGGCATGGTCAGAGTAAACGTGCCCGCCGTAATCGTCTGCGAACCAAACGTATGAACACTGACTGCCTTGTTGCTCTGCGTCGAGTTGTAAATCAGCACCGCGTCAAAAGCCGTACTCAAAGTAACCGTCGTGTAGGTAATGCTGGCTGAAGGTGTCCAGTAGGCCACGCCTGCAGTCACAGAACTATTGGTAGCTATGGGGGCCGTAGCTCCGGTCACCGTAACTCCGCCAGCGGTATAGTTGGTGCCGGTCACTTCTCCGGTAGTGCTGTACACAGTAGTCGAAGCATTGATCGTAGCTGAAGCCAAATACAGGGCTGCTTTAAAAGTGTCCGCTGTGGTGGCCGCACGGATGGGCGCAACGCCGAAGTTATGCGTAGCGGTGAGTATTTCACCCATAAACGAGGTGCATAGGCTTTGCGTATTTGCCATATTGGCTCCTTAAAACGGTTGGGTTTCGCCACCAATAGGGGGCAGTTTTTTCAAAGCCACATGGGCCGAGCGGTGAACCAACTCGCCATCCAGCCAATACTCCACCCATGAGGTAGCCTCATTGTCGTTGTCCACGGAGCCATCACGGCGCTCCAGCAAGGAGTCGTCCATCTCGCCTTTGGTAGTTGTAACGATCAATTTGAACTCCTGATAAGTGCAGTAGTTGAGGTGTTGCTGGGCATTGTGATGAGGAACGTAGTTGTAGAGGTCTTGTCTGATCCAAAGTCCAGAACCGCAATCGACTTGTTACCCTTGCTGGCGTTGTAGATCAAAGCGCACCGCGCCGTCAATGCTGAAGTCCAACTTGTATTGGCAAAGTTTACGTAGGCAGTGTAAT
>Ga0114962_10003892_pt1 | contig 12008 bp, 12 predicted proteins | sample C_130820_MF_Meta_FD_87017 | JGI IMG/M metagenome (GOLD analysis project Ga0114962, IMG submission 87017) | Freshwater microbial communities from Lake Croche, Canada to study carbon cycling - C_130820_MF_MetaG | ecosystem: Environmental > Aquatic > Freshwater > Lake | place: Lake Croche, Canada... | reverse complement strand
GTTTGGTCATTGGTAAACTCCTTGGAATATCCCTATTTGCATTCATTGCAGATAATAGACTAAATAAATATACTTTAAAAACCTACAATCCATTAAAGCTAGTCGCTATTTCCTCCTTTGGAGGAATCGGATTTACAATGTCCATTTTTGTTTGCAACCTAGCCTTTGGAGGACATTCAGATTGGATTTCAATTGCTAAATTGGCTATATTGTCTGCAAGTCTAGTCTCTTTCGGCTTAGGAACAGCGCTTTTTCTGTTTATAAATGTCATTCAAAAGGAATCAAAAACATCTTAATTTTGTCCTTCAATTTAAATTGATACTTTGGCACATCCAGAATCTATCCCTAAAAAACGCCTAACCCTAACTGAACTAAAAAAGGGACTCCGAATATTCAAATTTGTTAAACCATATCGTGGAATATTTTCCTTAGGAATGATATTCCTAGTATTATCAAGTTCTGCCGCACTTACATTCCCTTATTTCACTGGGGAATTATTCTCCATTGAAGTGATTCAAACACCAGGCAAAATAAATCAGATTGGAATGTACTTAGCCTTGATATTAATTTGTCAAGCTGTTTTTTCCTATTTCAGGATTTGGTTATTTTCCATCGTAACAGAAAAAGTCTCCGCTGACATCCGCTACACGGTATATGATAAATTAATATCCCTCCCAATCAATTTTTATGATAAAAACAGAACAGGGGAGTTAAGTAGCCGATTAACTAGTGATGTAAGTCAGATTCAAGATACCCTCTCCTCTACCCTAGCGGAATTCTTCAGACAAATTGCTACTCTTGTAGTCGGGATAACCATTATCAGTTTTATATCCCCTAAACTGACCATTTTTATGCTATTAACCTTTCCAGTTTTGGTGTTGAGTGCATTGATTTTTGGGAAGTTTATCAGGACCCTATCTAAACAAAAACAAGATGAGTTGGCAAAGGCAAACATAGTTGTAGAGGAAACACTTCAGGCCGTGAGGATTGTAAAATCCTTCACAAATCAACTTTTTGAACTTGGCAGATATAAGAAAGCATTAGACACCTCTGTAAAAACCGCCCTTAAAGCTGCAAGATACAGATCCGCTTTTGTAAGTTTTATCATTGCGGCCATTTTTGGAGGCATAGTCTTAGTTATTTGGTACGGGTCAACCTTGGTATCCCAAGGATTATTAAAAGTAAGTGATCTAACAAAATTTGTCCTTTATACTGGTTTTATAGGCGGTGCAGTCGGAGGACTTGGAGACCTCTATAGTCAATTACAAAAAACAATCGGGTCAAGTGAGCGACTATTAGAAATATTAGACGAACATTCGGAACCAGATAAATCAATTGATAGCCCTAAAGTGCGTTTCCTAGGGGATATTCAATTTAAGGACGTCTATTTTAGTTATCCTTCACGTCCTGATGTAGAAGTACTCAAAGGAATCAATTTTGAGGTCATGGCAGGTAAAAAGGTAGCAATTGTAGGACAATCAGGTTCAGGAAAAACCACCATAACCCAGTTATTGTTGAACTTTTATCCGCCTAATCAAGGCAGTATTACAATTGACAATAAGCCAATTAATGACTATCCATTATTTAATCTTAGACAAAACATCGGAATTGTTCCTCAAGATACCGTCCTATTTGGAGGTACAATAGAAGAAAACATCCGCTATGGACGTCCAGACGCCTCATTGGAAGAAATAAAAACAGCCTCCACAAAAGCAAATGCAATGGAATTTATCAATTCCTTCCCAGATGGATTTTCAACCATTGTAGGGGAAAGAGGCGTTCAACTTTCAGGTGGTCAACGTCAACGGATATCCATTGCTAGAGCAATCCTTAAAAATCCTTCCATCTTAATATTAGATGAGGCCACAAGTGCTTTAGATGCAGAAAGTGAACATCAAGTTCAAGAAGCCTTAAATGAATTGATGAACAACAGAACCTCTATTATTATCGCTCATAGATTATCTACGATTAAAAATGCGGACACCATCATTGTGATGCAAAACGGAGTCATTGTAGAGTCAGGAACTCATGAGGAGCTATTAGAAAAATTAGAAGGGAATTATGCCCATCTTATCAAAATGCAGTTGCAATAGGTTCATTTTAAACCTAGAGTAAAAATTGCAGTTTGACTTTTGTGTATCTTTGCACTAATTTATAAAAACTGATGCTCAGATCAATGACCGGTTACGGTTCTGCAACCCGTAATAATGACAATATTACCATCCGAATCGAACTAAAATCCCTAAACTCTAAATACTTAGATTGGAACATCAGACTACCAAGGCAGTTTTCTGAACAAGAACTGAAACTTAGGTCAATGTACAACAGCAAAATTGATAGAGGTAAAGTCAACCTAAACATTGAGCTAGAATACCTAGACATGGCTCAAGGCAAAAGGATAATCAACAAACCTTTACTCTTAAATTATATCAAGGAATTAAAAGAAATAAGTCAAGAGGCGGGCCTTCCTGACGGAAACTTTATTCAATCCTTAATGTCTGTCCCTGACGTATTACAAAATCAAAATACCGAACCTGACTTTGAAAACTGGGATTTAATCCAAGAGGCAATAGCTGAGGCATTTGAAAACTTTGAAGCCTTCAGAAAAAGAGAAGGCGAGATTCTTGAAAAAGAAATCAGACAGTATGCTGAAAATATATTAGAGCATAAACAAGGCATCAAAAAAATTAAAGATGACCGTTTAATCCGCATGAAGCAAAATCTCAGAGAGAAAATTGCTGAATTAGCCGATGAGTCCATTTATGAAAACGGAAGGTTAGAACAAGAGCTCATTTTTTATGCTGAAAAATATGATATTTCAGAGGAATTAGTCAGATTAAAAGCCCACATCGATTTATTCTTTTCTGTTTTGGGAGAAGATTATCCAGGTAAAAAATTAGGATTTATTACCCAAGAAATGGGAAGAGAAATCAATACAATTGGCTCAAAAGCAAACGATTCCGATATTCAAAAATTTGTCGTTTTAATGAAGGACGAATTAGAAAAAATCAAAGAACAGTCCTTTAATATTATTTAATAGTAGAATTAGAGATTGAAAAAAATTATCATCTTTGCAGGACCTTCAGGAACAGGAAAAACGACCATTGCTCGTTTTATATTAGGAAACTTCTCAAACCTTTCCTTCTCTGTTTCTGCCACCACACGTCCTCCTAGACATGGAGAAGTTAATGGAAAAGATTATTACTTTTTAAGTCCAGAAGAATTCACCAAAAGGATAGAATTAGGTGATTTTATTGAATACGAGGAGGTCTATGCAGGTTTATATTATGGCACCATGAAACAGGAAATCAGCAGAATTTGGGCGGAAGGAAAAATTCCTGTCCTGGATGTTGATGTAAATGGCGCATTAAATATTAAAAACATTTATCCTGAAAATTCTAAGGCTATTTTTGTCCACCCGATGACCATCCAGAACCTTGAAACTCGCCTCATTAAAAGGAAAACGGAATCAGAACAAACGCTTAAAAAACGTTTAGAAAGAGCTGAAATGGAGCTCATGAAAGCGGAAGAATTTGATGAAATCATTTATAATGAGGATTTAGAAACGGCTTGTAACGAGGCATTGGAATTGGTGTCAGAATATTTAAAATAAAAGATGAAAATCGGATTATTTTTTGGTTCTTTTAATCCTATTCACGTAGGACATTTAATAATTGCCTCCTATATGGTTGATTTTACAGACCTAAATCAAGTTTGGTTTATCGTCAGTCCACAAAATCCACTAAAAAATAAAAAAAGCCTTTTAAACGAGTACGAACGTCTTGAATTAATAAGATTAGCCATAGACGGTGATAATCGGCTAAAAGTATCCGATATAGAATTTAAACTCCCTATCCCATCCTATACCATTCATACACTGGAAGTCCTTATAGAAAAGCATCCAGAACATGAATTTCACCTTATTATGGGAAGCGATTCCTTTAATACCTTACCTAAATGGAAAGAATATGAGCAAATTTTGGCCAATTATCCGATTATGGTTTATTTAAGACCTAAGGAGGAAATCGACCTCAATATTAAAGGGAATATTCAAGTATTTGAGGACGTCCCTCAAATGGAAATATCTGCTTCCTTTATACGGAATGCTATTAAAAATAAAAAATCGGTGAAATATTTACTTCCCCAAGTAGTATTTGATTACATTGACAAATGGGGATTTTATTTAAATTAAAAACTCACTACTATGCTTAAAGAATCAATGATTTATGGAATATATCCTGTTTTAGAGGCGCTACAAACTGGACAAAATATTCATAAAATATTAATACTAAAAACAATTCAAGGCAATAATATTCAACAAATAATTGAACTGTCTAAAAATAATGATATTCCTTTCCAATTTGTACCAAAGGAAAAACTAAACCAATTCACTCAAAACAATCACCAAGGAATCATTGCCCTTTTAAGTGCCGTTGAATATTATGATATAGAAAACCTAGTTCCTAAATTATTTGAGGAAATCGGCAACCCCATCATTGGGATTCTAGATGGCATTACGGACGTCAGAAACATTGGAGCCATTGCACGTAGTGCAGAATGCTTCGGGATATCCGCCCTTTACACACCCGCCACCGGAAGCGGAATGATCACAGAAGATGCCATCAAATCAAGTGCAGGCGCTTTACTCAGGATTCCATTAGCTAGATCAGTTCAATTTCTAAAAGGAATCGACTACTTAGTCGCTTGTGGATTCCAGTTTGTTGCCATGACAGAAAAAGGAGAAGATTCCTTTTCCGACATCGCCTTAGACCGCCCTACCTGCCTCATTCTAGGCTCTGAAAACGAAGGCATCCATCCCAAAATATTACAAAAATCAGACGTCAAAATCCGACTAAACATGACCGGAAACATTGCCTCCTTAAATGTTTCCGTTGCTGCCGGAATTATCTTCTACCTGTTCCAAGAACACCACTCTTAGGGTTATTTTAGTTGGATAAGGTTTACAGAAGCGGTTATTGATAATCAGCACCACAGGTGCGAAATGTTTGTTGCACCAATAAATTATCAACGATATTAACACCGTAGGTGAGGCCTGTTTGTAGAACCTATTTGTAGCATCAAAACATCAATCAATTCAGCTCCTTGGTCGCGAACTATTTATACAATTCTATTTGTAAAATCAAATCAACAAACATTAATTTAGCACCGTAGGTGCAAACTGTTTGTAGCACCAAAACATTATCAACCATTTTAGCACCGTAGGTGCGTCCTGCTTGTAGAACCAATACATTATCAACTATATTAACACCGTAGGTGCAAACTGTTTGTAGCACCAAAACCTTACCAACCATTTTAGCACCGTAGGTGCGAACTGTTTGTAGCTTCAATACATTATCAACCATATTAGCACCGTAGGTGCGTCCTGCTTGTAAAACCTTTTTATAGAAATCTATTTGTAAAATCAAATGAACAAACATTAATTTAGCACCGTAGGTGCGAACTGTTTGTAGCACCAATAAATTATCAACCATTTTATTTAGCACCGTAGGTGCGACCTGTTTGTAGAACCTTTATATAATATGTCAAATACCTATTCACAAATTTATATTCATATTGTATTTGCCGTGAAAGGCAGACAAAACCTAATTGCAAAGCAATACCGTGAAGAATTACATAAATACATAACGGGAATTGTTCAAAATAGAGAGCAAAAAATGCTTTCAATATTTGCCATGCCAGACCACACACATATTTTAATTGGTTTAAAACCAAACATTGCAGTATCTGATTTGGTAAGAGATATCAAAGCAGGATCATCAAAATTCATTAATGATAGCAATTTGATAAACGGCAAGTTTAGTTGGCAAGAAGGCTATGGCGCTTTTTCCTATTCACGAAGTCAATTAGATAATGTGATAAAATATATTTCAACTCAAGAAGAGCATCATAAAAAGCAAACTTTTAAAGAAGAATACCTGGAATTACTTCATAAATTTGAAATTGAATATGATATAAAATATCTATTTGAATGGATTGAATAAACAGGTCGCTCCTAAGGAGCTTCAATTAAATCGTTGCATTAGTTCTACAAACAGAATGCTCCTACGGAGCAAAATATAATTGCAATTAAATCCTGAGCAGTCAGGATAAATTTTAGAATAATAATTAATGGCATAATTACAAAACCTAGAATAAACCAATATTTTAATTAGAAGTTAAAATGAGGTATCATTTAAATAGCAAGATAATATTGTAATAAATTTCGCCTATTATCTTTCAAAGTTGTGATTTTTAGGATAGTTAAGATATTCGCCGAGGCGAACAAAACAATAACTTTTTAAAAATATTCCACTCACTACCAACCAAATACAAATTATTTTCAACTTTTTTTCTTCAAAAGTGCGATAAATGGGCGAGTTAGGACAATAGTATATTGTCAGAGCACCAATAAGTTTAGTTTAACTTCTAATAATTCTGTTTAGGTTACACTTAGGTTACAGTTAGGTTACACTTAGGTTACACTTAAAACATTATAAATGAATCATTTACGCCAATTGTAACCTGTAACCTGATAAAAAAAATCGCACCTTGTAACTAATTCATTATCAATAAAAGTGAATTTTTAGGTAGCAACTTTACATTAAAATTAAAAATCGTAACCTTAGGTTACGAAAAGGTTACGGTTAGGTTACGCTTAAAACACTAATAGACAATATTTTAAGCCATCGTAACCCGTAACCTACTAAAAAAAAATCGTACATCATAACTCGTTGATTACCTGTCTGCGGGTGCCTGCCTCGGACTTGTTAGAACGGTGGTTGAGCGGAGTCGAAACCACAACTCAGTTAAAGTGTAAAGGCTATAGAAAACCAAAATCAGGTTACGATTACAGAACGATTACAGAACGGCTAGAGAACGCTTAATAAACTATAAGTCAACAACTTAAGCCATCGTTCTCCGTTCTGTAGTGAAAAAAATCACCTATCATAACTCGCTTATTATCAATAAAAGTTTAACTTATAGTAAGCAACTTTATTATGAACATAAAAATCGTTAATTTTACAAAACACTTTCAGAACGGCTATTGAAGGCTCAACCATTTATATATCAATCATTTACGCCATCGTTCGCCCCCCCATTCTAAAGGTCATGAAAACGAAACAACATTCCATAGAATTAAAAAATATAAAAGATGAGTTGGACAATAGTTTTAGAAAATGAAAAAAAACTTGAAATTGCTTCACTTGAAGATGAATTTGAAACAGATACTGATTTGAGTAACTTCAAATTACTTTGTTATTTAGACAAATATGGTGATACTATTTTTAATCACTTACAAATGAAAGACCTAATAAATGATTTAAAGAACTTAAAAATTCTTGAAATTAATCCCTTAATTGACGAAATTATCAAATTAGCTATTAAATGTAAAGAAGGTACACATATCTATTTGGTTTTTTATGGTGACTAAAGCTTTAATTACAGAAATGTATCAACTAAGTTGCATTGATTTCTATATTTATTAAAAAAATCCAAACATCGAAGTAATCCACCCATCCCCCCCTCCACTCCAACCGCACAACTCCCAACTACTTCTATTAATTTTGCATCATATCCAGAAGTGAAAATGAAATTATATCATAATATCCTTGATACAATCGGAAATACCCCGATGGTGCGCATCAACAGAATCACCAAAGATTGCGACTTTGATGTTTATGCAAAGTTGGAGTCCTTCAATCCTGGCAATAGCATAAAGGACAGAATTGGGCTTCAGATGATTGAAGATGCAGAAAAAGCAGGATTGCTCAAACCAGGAGGAACCATTATAGAGGGTACTTCCGGTAACACAGGGATGGGATTGGCCTTGGCTGCCATCATCAAAGGATATAGGTGTATTTTTACCACCACGGATAAACAATCCAAAGAAAAAGTTGACTTGTTAAGGGCCGTTGGAGCAGATGTCATTGTTTGTCCGACCAACGTAGAACCGGAAGATCCGAGGTCATATTATAGTGTATCTAAACGACTAAGCACGGAAATCCCGAATTCTTACTATCCAAATCAATATGATAACTTAAGTAATACAGAAGCGCATTACAGAACCACAGGACCTGAAATCTGGGAGCAAACAGATGGGAAAATCACTCATTTAATTGCAGGAGTCGGTACCGGAGGGACTATTTCAGGCATCGCCAAGTATTTAAAAGAACGCAATCCGAGCATCAAAGTCATCGGGATTGATACTTATGGTTCCGTTTTTAAGAAGTATAAGGAAACGGGTATTTTTGATGAGAACGAGATATATCCTTATGTCACAGAGGGAATTGGAGAGGATATATTACCTAAAAATGTCAACTTTGACCTCATCGATTATTTTGAAAAAGTAACGGACAAGGATGCCTTCAATATGCAACGTAGAATCGCCAAGGAAGAAGGAATCATGGCAGGGAATAGCTGCGGTTCGGCTTTGGCGGGATTACTCCAAATCAAAGAAAAATTCGGCATCAAAAAGGGTGATTTAGTAGTCGTTATATTTCCTGACCATGCCACTAGATATGTAGGTAAAACCTTCAATGATGAGTGGATGCGTCAAAGAGGATATATTGATTCCTTGCCAAGTAATGCCTTGGATATTTTAAGCAGAAAAACAGACAATAGCCTTATATCCGTTCAAAAAACAGACCTGATTGCTGATGCCATTAAGGTCATGCAAGAGTCAGACGTGGATCAATTGGTGGTCATGGAAGGTTTAGAACCAGTTGGTTCCTTAACCGATAATAGACTGTACAGCAAATTAATGAGTGACCCTGAACTAAAAAATAATGCGGTTAGCACCATTATGGAAAAGACCTTTCCGATTATTGATCCTTCCCTATCCTATCATGATATTTCTGTAATGATCAATAGAGAGAATCCTGCGTTGTTGGTTAAGCTCAATTCAGGGGAATGGAGGATTATTACTAAGTACGACATCATCAAAAGTTTGACTTCCTAGTTGATTTGCCGCTTTTAACTTTAGTACAGGCAAAAGAATTAGACCGCTTTAAGGATGGAACAATAGTGAGTTTGGTTCCTTCCTTCACTGAACTTTTATTTGATTTAGGATTAGTCAAACAAGTAATAGGCATCACTTGGTTTTGCATTCATCCAAAGGAAGAATTAAAAGGAATCACCAAAATTGGAGGTACCAAAAATGTTAAGGTGGATGTAGTTAAAGGATTGAATCCTACCCTCATTTTAGCCAATAAAGAGGAGAATCAAAAAGAACAAATTGAGGAACTGTCCAAGGATTTTGATGTCCTACTAACAGATAATAAGACTTTTCAGGACGATCTTGATACAATAAAAGGGATTGCTCAAATATTTGATAAGGAAGCTATTGGAAGCGAAATTTTAAATATTAAAGGGCGGGTATTTTTTAAATTATCAAATGCCTTAAATGGAACCTTCATTTACCTAATTTGGAAGAATCCATATATGTCCGCTGGTATGGATACATATATAAATGACCTCCTTCAAGGTCTTGGATTAAAGAATAAAATAGCAAAGAACCGCTATCCTGCATTGACCGAAAATGAAATAGCAGAACTGAATCCTGAGTACATATTTTTATCCTCAGAGCCCTATCCTTTTAAAGAAAAGGATATTTTAGAACTTCAGAACCTGTGTCCAAATTCAAAAATCCTACTGGTTGATGGGGAGGTTTTTAGTTGGTACGGAAGCAGATTAATCCATAAAGTAGATTATATTGAAGATTTTGTTAACAATTTGGTAAATTAACCCTACCTTTGCAGACGTTTTATTAATTAAAGCTATGGCAGTTAAAATCAGATTGCAGCGTCACGGACGCAAGCGTTATGCTTATTACCACATTGTAGTGGCAGACTCAAGAGCTCCTAGAGATGGGAAGTTCATTGAAAGATTAGGATCTTACAATCCTAATACCAACCCGGCAGTAATTGAAATCAATGTTGAAAAAGCATTAGATTGGATTAACAATGGTGCTCAACCAACCGATACTGCAAGAGCAATCTTGAAGTATAAGGGAGTACTATACAAAAAACACCTTTTAAGAGGTGTTAAAAAAGGTTCTTTAACCTTAGAAGAGGCAAATGCAAAATTTGACGAGTTCATCAACTCAAGAGCAGGACAAATCGATACTAAAATCATCAGCCTGAAAGCAGAAGCTGAAATGAAGTATAAAGAAAGAATCAGCAGAGAAAATGAAGTTTCCGATAAAAAAGCAGCAGCAATCAAAGCTAAAGAAGATGCCATTATGGCAGAAGCAGCAGCTTTAAAAGCGGCTGAAGAAAAAGCGGCTGCTGGAGAGTCAGAAGAATCTACAGAGGAAGTTGCTTCAACTGAAGAAACTACAGAATCAGCTGAATAAATAATATATGTCCGTTTGGCAACTTGAAAAGCCGCTAAAAATCGGATATATTGTTAAAAATCACGGCTACCTTGGTCATATCAAGGTAGCTTTTTTATTTGATTTCCTCCCTAAAATCCTTAAAAAGGATAAATACCTTTTTATTGAATTTGACAACAAACCTGTCCCATTTAAAATAAACCACATCCAATGGTCAGATGATAGCAATGCGGTCATCTTGTTAGATATGATTGAAAATGAATCGGATACCCTTACTATTGTCCATAAGGATGTCTTTATTTCCGCTTTGGATGTTCCTTTAAAGTTTGAAAAATCCTTAAAGGAAGGTGATTTAACTGCCTTTTCAATATCCATTCAAGGACAAGAAGGTACATTCCCTATTACGGACTATTATGATAATGGAATTTATCCGACAGCCACCATCAATTTTGAAGAAAGAGAAGTGGATATTCCTTTACCAGATGATTTTATTGTCAAAATAGATCAAAGAAAAATGATCATTTTTGTCCAATTACCTGATGGATTGTTGGATTAACTCTGCTCCTTCTTTTGCACAGGCGGCACCTATGGCAATGCCCATTCCGTTCATTCCGGCGCAAACTGCCAATCCTTTTTGGACTTCTTCAATAATCGGTTTCTTGCTTGCAGTGAATCCCATGATACCTGACCAAAAGTAATCAGGTTTAATAGGAGAAGAATCTACAAACTTGGTTGATAAAAAATCAGTTAAATAAGCCTGAATTTTAGGATTGATTCCTTCAGTATAGGTATTCTCTGAATCAAAATCTATATCTCTTCCACCACCGATTAAAATTCTATTTTCAACTGAACGGAAGTAGGTAAATCCTTCATTGTAATGGAAGTTACCTTGTAACCTCATGTTCTTTAAAGGCTTAGAGACGAGGACCAGTCCTCTACCTGGTTTAACCTCCGCACTTTGGATAATTTGACTTGCAAAGGCATTATTACAAACCATTACTGTTCTGGACAGGAAATCGGCTTTGAAATTGGACATGATTGAATATCCGGAACTTAAATCGCCTTCTATTTTAGAAACCTTTATCCCAGTCATTATCTGGATGCCGCAATCAATGACTCTTTTCCTTAATTGATGATTAAGTAATTGAGAATCAATGCTCGCTTCAACTGAAATTTTAAATAAATGTTGGAAGCCATTTTCTAAGCCAAAATTGGACAATAAATCATCTCTGAGTAGATAGAAATTTTCCTTTTTTGTAATATCCCTAAAAATATGATTCAAGGTTTCAAGATGAGTAGTTGCTAAATCAAACTGACTTAAAGTACGTTCATCAAATACCTCTGCACCTCCGTTATTGCGATATTGTATTTGTTTCTTACTCACCAAGGATGTGAGTAAATTCAATCCATTGAACCGTCTTTTAACGTTACTATACACTGCATCTTGTCCGTGATTGACCAAATCCGCTGCCAACTCCGATGGACTACCTAAACACATGAATCCTGCGTTCTTAGTAGATGCTAAGGTTCCGATGAGCTCCTGCTCTAATACAAGTATCCGTGACTTAGGATTCTTTTTATGCAGGAACAAGGCGGCAGATAGACCAACTATTCCAGCTCCAATAATAATTGTATCAAACTTGGTTTGATAATATTTTGATTCCCAATAAGAAAG
>Ga0114962_10003891_pt1 | contig 12013 bp, 12 predicted proteins | sample C_130820_MF_Meta_FD_87017 | JGI IMG/M metagenome (GOLD analysis project Ga0114962, IMG submission 87017) | Freshwater microbial communities from Lake Croche, Canada to study carbon cycling - C_130820_MF_MetaG | ecosystem: Environmental > Aquatic > Freshwater > Lake | place: Lake Croche, Canada... | reverse complement strand
CCTGCAAAAAACCCATCGTTGCTGCGATTCAGGGTGCCGCCGTTGGCGGCGGTTTGGGTTTGGCTCTGGTCGCTGATTTCCGGGTGACATGCCCGGAAGGAAGGTTCTCAGCCAATTTCAACCGTTTGGGATTTCACCCCGGGTTTGGCTTGTCGGTGACGCTGCCGCGTTTGGTCGGCATCCAAAAAGCCAACTTGCTCTTTTTCACAGGTCGACGCATCACAGGTCAAGAGGCCTTAGAGATAGGACTGGCCGATGTGTTGGTTCCTCAAGCCGATGTGCGTGCACAGGCCATGAAACTGGCGCAAGAAATCGCTGTCTCCGCGCCGCTTTCTGTTCAGTCCACACGCGCTACGCTGCGCCAAGGCCTGGTGGAACAACTGCAACAAGCTGTAGCCCATGAAAGTGCGGAACAAAATTGGCAATTCAAAACAGAAGACTTCAAAGAAGGCGTCAAAGCCATGACGGAGCGCCGGGAACCTCAGTTCCAAGCCAAGTAAAACTGTTGCCTGTGCATTGAGCCATGGGTCCAGCATGGGTGTTTCGACTTTCAAGGTTTTCTAACGATGTACGACTTGGTCATTCGCAATGCGCAGGTTTATGACGGCACAGGACTTCCACCCGTGCGCACCGATGTGGCGGTATCTGATGGTCGCATAACGCATATCGGACACATCACCGATCCAGCCCATGAAATCATCGATGCACAGGGTTTGGCCCTCATGCCAGGGATTGTCGATTTGCACACCCACTATGACGCACAAGTCACTTGGGACCGCACCCTGTCCCCCTCGCCCGCGCTGGGGGTCACCACGGTCGTCATCGGCAATTGTGGCTTTGGCATAGCGCCCTGCCCTGCGCCTTTGCGCGAAACCATGCTGAAAAATCTGTCTGTAGTTGAAGGCATGGATTTGAACGCTTTGCTCACAGGTGTCAATTGGGAGTTCGAATCCTTTGGTCAGTACATGGATCAGTTGCGGCGCATCGGCCCCTATGTCAACACCGCTGTCTTTGCCGGTCACTCGGTCATTCGCACGGCCGTGATGGGTGAAGAAGGCTCTACGAATGCCGACCCTACACCCGAACAATTGCATGCTATGAAATCCATGGTGCGAGATGCCATGGACCATGGGGCCATCGGTTTTGCTTCCTCCTTCTCGCCTAACCACAGTGGCTATGGCGGCATTCCGATGCCGTCGACCATCGCTTCAGAGGACGAATTGCGGGCCTTGACTTCGGTCTTGGGTGAGCAAAAAAAAGGCGTTTTCATGATGGCCACCGGGACACGGGGCAGTCCTGACCTCATGGAATCCATCGTGGAGGACACCGGACGGCCGGCTTACATTTCCACTGTGCTGACCATGTACAACGAAGGCCATCCTGCAGTGGGCACAAGCTATTACGAGCGCTGCGCACAAGCCTTGGCGCGCGGTCATGAACTGTATATTTTGACCAGCTGCCAACCGCTTTCTTTCGATTTCAGCTTGAAAAACCCGTATGTACTGCTCAGCCACTCGGCTTTTGATGCCGTCAAAAGTGCCACCGCCGACACCCTGGCGGGTGTTTACCGATCGACCGCGTTCCGTGATGCTTTTCGGCACAATCTCATGCAGCCCCAAGCCGGTATTTTGTTTTTGGGAAATTGGCGACACGTCGAAGTCGGTCAAACAGTGAAGCCTGAAAACAACGCACTGGAAGGCCTGAGCATTCAGGCCTTGGCCGATCAACAAGGCTTGGACCCGGTGGACGTTTTTCTCGATCTTGCGTTGTCTGAAGATCTGGAGACTCATTTTGTAGGCAAGTTTTTTAACAACAACGATGACGGTGTGGCCCCCTCCTTGAAACACCCCGCCAGTGTGATCACCTTGTCTGATGCGGGTGCCCATTTGACCTACATGTGCGATGCAGGTTTTGGCCTTTACTTTCTGTCGCATTGGGTCAGAGACACCGGGCATTTCACACTCAGTGAAGGTATTCGCAGAATCACCAGCGAGCCCGCAGACCGTTTCAGAATTCCCGACCGCGGCCGTTTGCGCGTGGGCTTACCCGCTGACATGTTGCTCTTTAACCCCGCAACCCTGGGCATCTCCAAACCTTTGCCTCTGCAGGATTTGCCGGGGGGTGGCTTGCGCATGATTCGCACAGCCACGGGCGTGCATGGCGTTTGGGTCAACGGCGTCAAAGTCCATGACGGACAAGACTATGTCAATCACGACCGCGGGCCTGGAAAAGTTTTAGATCATTTCAATTCCTAAGGGATTTTTATGCCATTGTTTTTTCGTGTTCTGACGGGCCTTTTGCTGGCATGGATGTCCACTTCACTGTGGGCGCAAAACTGGCCAACCAAGCCGATCCGCATGGTCATTGCCTTTCCGCCTGGAGGGCCGACTGACTTGGTCTCCCGAGTTTTAGCGCAACGCCTGTCTGAACAACTTGGACAGCAAGTGATTGTGGACAACAAGCCCGGTGCAGGCGGCAACATTGCAGCCGAATTGTCTGCCAAAGCAGCGCCAGATGGGTACACCCTCTTTTACAACACATCGGCCGTTGTGATCGGTCCGGCTTTGTATGGCAAGGTCAATTACGACACGCTGAAAGACTTTGCACCTGTTGCGCTGACCGCCAGCGTGCCAATGGTGTTGGTTGTCAACCCTCAGCTGCCGGCGAAATCTCTGAAGGAGTTTCTGGATCTGGCCAAATCGCGTTCTGGCGCACTCAACTACAGTTCGTCCGGGACTGGAACCATCACTCACCTTGCCAGCGCCATGATGTCCACCCAAACAGGTATTCAAACGCAGCATATTCCCTACAAAGGCAGTGCGCCGGGATTGGTTGATTTGGTCGCAGGCCAAACTCAGTTCATGATTGACACCATCAATACGGTGCTGCCCTATGTTCGCGAAAACCGCCTGCGGGGACTGGCTGTCACCAGCAGCAAACGCTCGCCACTCTTGCCCGACTTGCCGACTTTGGCCGAAGCAGGTCTTACCGGTTTTGAAGCAGCGGCATGGCAAGGTATCGTGGTGCCCACTGGAACACCTGCAGACATCATTCAAAAACTCAATGCGGAAGTCAACAAGGCTCTGACCCACCCCGACTTACGTTCACGCTTGGCCGCACAAGGCGCTGACATTTTGGGCGGAACCCCCGCTGAATACGCAGCTTATTTGCGCACCGAAATGCCGCGTTGGGCCAAAGCGGTGAAAGACTCTGGCGCCAAAGCGGAGTGACAGATTTGAATCACTACTGTGCATTGGATGACTTGACGAACGAAACCTACCAAGTGAGAACCCAACTGACCTTTTGGGCTCCAAGGGTGTGGGCGAGCCAGGTAGCAGCGGATATTGAGATCCAACTCACTGAACTTCAATACCCGCCATCGGCACATAAGTCCGCCACTTTTCACGCTCGCGCCGCTCGCCGGCCAGTAACTCTGCCAAACTCAATTTTTGCGGCGTAAATGAAAAGCCCTCCAGCCGCGACTTGATGGGGTCAGTACTGATGGCTTCATTCATCCAATCATTCAAGCGCTGCTGTATCTCGACAGGTGTAGCGGCAGGCACCGCGATACCCAGAAATCCACCTTGAATTGTGTAGTTGGGATAAGACTCAGTGATCATGGGCACGTTCGGGTATTTTTTCAAACGCGAAGTGCTGTGAACAGCCAGTGCACGCACGACCTTGGACGCTACGAAGGAGTCACCTTGAACCGTGTCTGTGAATATGACCTGTATCTGACCCCCTATCAATTCCGACATCGCTTGGTTGACTTGTTTATAAGGAATAGGCGTCAACTGAATGCCAGCGGTATTTGCAAACAAGGCACATGTGACTTGCGAAGACGCATTGAAATGGCCGTAATTGATGGATCCTGGCGCGGCCTTGGCGGCGGCAACAAATTCTTGCAGAGTCGACCACGGGGCATCTGGACGCACCAACATGTAGGAAGAGCTGGTGCCAAAAGACCCGACCAATCGGAAATCTTTTTCTGGGTCATAAGGTAATTTCTTAAATAAACTTGGATTGGCCAGATGGGTAGAAGTGGTCGCAAGCAAAAGCACAGAACCATCGGCTGGCGCTTTGCGCACCTGTTCGACACCAATCACCCCGTTGGCACCTGCACGGTTCTCCACAACCACCGTTTGTCCTGTTTTTCTTGTAATGAAGTCTGCAAACATTCGCGCAGATATATCCCCCGAGCCACCCGGACCAAAAGGAACAATGATCTGAATGGACTTGGGCTGCGACCATGCACTGGGCACGACCGCCCAAGGTAAAGCACCCACCATGCCTGCAAATTGCCGTCGTTTCATTTTGTCTCTCCATCTGTTTGAGTCGAAAAATTTTTGCAAATTGCTTGTGTATGCTCGCCCACGTGTGGCGCTCGGTGAATGACAGGCGGGCGCAATCCATCAAAAGATACAGGCAGCCCCACGACCTTCATGTCCAAGTTCGGTATGCTCTGAAAAATGCCGATCTCATGCGTTTGCGGCTGCGCCATCACTTGCTCGAAATTGTGAATCGGTGCGCAAGGAATGCCAAGACCTTCCAGTAATTCATTCCAATAATCCGTCGTCTGCGTTCGGAAAATAGCTTCCATTTCCGGAATGATGATCAACTTGTTTTGCACTCGAAGTGCGTTACTGGCATACAGAGGGTCGCGCGCCCAATCTTCCCTCCCCAATGCTGCGACCAATTTGGCAAATAACCGGTCATTCGCGGCCGCGACTACGACCTCTCCATCCGAGGTTGGGAAAGCTTGAAACACCACCACATTGGGATTGCCGCTTCGATGCCGAGTGGGCTGCTTTTTCGTCACTTGATAACCTGCCATCATCACCTGCAACCAACCCATGGCTGTTTCAAACAACGAAGTGTCCACCACACAGCCTTTGCCGGACTGTTGGCGTTGAAACAATGCGGCAATGCAACCCAAAGCAGACCAGATACCCGTGCCCAAGTCCAGCACTTGCATACCCACGCGTGAGGTGGGACCGTTCGCATCGCCATTGACGCTGAATAATCCCGCAAAGGCTTGAATCATAGGCTCGTACCCCGGATCTAGCTTTTTGGGCCCCTTATGGCCAAACGCGGTGACTGAACAATAGACCAATCGCGGATTCAAGGCGCATATTTGCGCCGGCCCCAAGCCCAGCTCATCAAGCAAGCCGGGGCGCATGTTCTGCACAAAGACGTCCACACCCGACAGATAGTTCTTCAACCACTGAATATGCTCGGCATTTTTGACATCCAGGGCAATGCTTTTTTTGCCATGGTTCATGGCCTGAAAAGTTGTTGCAGTTCCTTGCAAAAACGGTGGTCCCCAGCCCCGGGCATCGTCGCCGGTTTCGGGCCGCTCAATTTTGACCACATGTGCCCCCAACGAGGACAGAATTTCACTGGCATAAGGGCCAGCAATGTTCTGTCCCATCTCAACGACCCGAATACCGCTTAACGGCAAATTGGCTGCATGCATATTTATTGACCTGTGAAATTCGGTTTGCGTTTTTCAAGAAAATGCTGCACGCCTTCCTTGAAGTCTTCGGTCCCTCGGCACAGCGCGATTTCTCTGTCCGCAGTGTGTGTCGCTTGTCCAAAGGTCTGGTAGCGCGCTTGCAGCAGTTGCTTTTTGATAATGCGCACCGAGCGTGGAGAGCATGAGGAGGCCAGATCTTTGGCATAGGCCATGACCCCATCCAGAAAACCCTCCGAAGGCCGGAGCAAGGCCATCCCCATCTGGCTGGCTTCTTGAGCTTCGAGGGTTCGGCCACTCAAAAGCAGATCAGCCGTGTGCAAAGGTCCAATCAGGCGCGGAAGCAGCCAAGCCAGCCCATGCTCAGCGACCAAGCCCCTTCGGGTGTAGGGTGCAGCCACTTTGGCGCCGCTGGCGATAAAACGAACATCACAATACAAAGCCAGGCATAGGCCCACACCTACCGCCGCACCATTGACGGCTGCGATCAGCGGTTTGTCAAAACCAAACAGGTAGCCATACCGCTGCAAAACATCATCTTCGGAGTCCGTCATGAAGGCCTTTCGGTCTGAGGCGCCCAAAACAGCCATATCCATGCCGGCGCAAAACGCCTTGCCAGCGCCGGTGATCACCACGCAACGGACGGCGCCATCGCGTTGCGCATTTTCTATGGCCGATCGGAGTTCAATTTCCAAATTTGGCGTCCAGGCGTTGAGCCTGTCCGGACGGTTCAATGTGACGAGCCCCACGCCATCCCGGACGTTGTAAATGAGTTCTGAGTACTCCACTGCAAGCCTTGATGAATGAGTTAATCCAGGTTTCAGTATGGATTTGCACAAGCCGGAGCACAATACAATAATTTCGCTTTTCGAAATCATTACAAACCATGCAATCAGCCTCCTCGCTCTCCAGTCGCCAGCAAACCCGGCAAACGGGCTTGTATGTGCGCATTACGCCCGGCAGCCAATCTCTGGAGCGGGGCTTGAGTATCATGAGGGCCTTCAGACACGGCGTGGACCTGTTGACCAATGCCGACATCGCCGAGCGCACGGGTCTTGCGCGCCCAACCGTCAGTCGGCTGTGCCGCTCACTCGTGGAATCGGGCTTTCTGGAATATGACACGCAGCGCAGGGGTTATCGCTTGAGCATTGCCAGCTTGAGCCTGGCCTTGTCATTTCGCTCGTCTGAACCCGATCTGGAAAGTGCCTTGAGTTTGATGCGCGAACTTGCCCAAGGACGGCAAGTCAATGTAGGTATCGCAAGCGCAGATCGCGACGAGATGGTTTATTTGGAGTCTGTACGGTTCAGTCGCAAAGGCATTTTTCGGCGAATGGTTGCGGGCAGCCGCATTCCCATTGCAGACACCTCGTTGGGGTGCGCATATTTGGCAGGCTTGGATTCAATGCAAAGGGATAAGCTGCTTCAAACTTTGCAACAGGCCCATCCGCACGAATGGCCACAGATGAAAATGGCCATTCAAAAAGCACTCAAAATGTTTCGCGCCAAAGGCTATTGCTATGCCCAGTGGCAAGCAGGCATGGGGGCTGCAGCTGCGCCCATCCATTCACCCAGCGGGCGAACCTATGCAATCAACATCAGCTTTCCGGTGGGTGCAGAAGACACAGAGAACGATCTGCTTCAAGAATTTGCACCACTGTTGCTGGAACTGGTCGCGCAAATTCAGCAATGCTGGTCCCCGCTTAAAGCCCCTTGAATACAGGCTTGCGTCGCTCCAAAAATGCCTGACGACCCTCTGCAAAGTCCGCACTTTGCTGGGTCAATTCCTGCCTTGAAGCCAGAGCTTTCGAATTGACATGGCCCGAAGCCAGTTCATTCAGAGACTTTTTGGTTTCTTGGGCGGCCAATGGTGCCAGGCCTTGAACCTCTTGAATCAAGGCGTTCAATTTCAGCGTCCACTCCTCGGCACCCACAAATTCTTCAAAAATACCCAATTGCGCCAATTGCTGCGTATTGAATGTGCGGGCAGTCAAAAAGGCACGCTTTGCCGCCGACTCACCAAACAAACGCAGGTAGCGCTGCAAGCCACTCGGGTAGTAATGCAAACCCAATGCTGCGGCAGGCATACGCCATTCGGCGCCTTGCAAACCCAAACGCAAATCGCAAGCGAGAACCAAATCGGTAGCGCCGCCGTAAACACTGCCATTGAGTCCGCAAATGGTGATCGGACGCATCGCGGCTAAAGCCTTCGGCACCTGCTCAAAAGCCACAGCATGCGGATCTACTTCACCGAAGCTGCCAATGTCGTAGCCCGCACAAAACACCGGCCTGGGCTGCCCAGCGGCATTTGCGGTTAAGACCAGCACACGAATACCGGGATCTTGGTTCACCGTTTCAAAGTGCATGAGCAAGGTGCGCAGATCGATATTTTCCAACCGGTTGCGGTGTGCCGGCCTGTTCAAGGTGATGGTGGCGACACCGTTTTGGACATTCAGTACCGTTGCGCTGGGAGGGGGAACTATTGGCATCATGGTCAATTCAATTAGGAACTATCAAGATATTTATCGTGTACCAAGGAATTCATCCCTTAGAGAATGCGTGCACAACTTGAAGACATTCTGTAAGAACAGCGCAGCGCGCCGCCAGCAAAGGCGGGACAGCGCAGGATTGACAAGTTCTCCTATTTTCAGCACCATGATTTTTTGAAGAATAAAGGAGACCCGATGCAAGCGCATGTAGATTCTGTATTTCAAGGAACCGTTGAAGACCTGCCTTCCCGAATTGATGTTGGCCCACTTCTTACTGCAGAAAATTTTGCAAAAGAAAAGGAAACTATTTGGCGAAAAGCATGGATGTCTATAGGTCACACGATGGATGCGCCTGAAAAAGGCAGCTATTTTGTCTATGACATACCCACTTTCAAAATTTCACTTTTAGTCGTTCGGGGCCAAGACGACAAAGTACGCGTTTTCCATAATGTTTGTCGTCACAGAGGCAACAAAATCGTCCGTGAAGGATCAGGAAAAAAAACAGTTTTTACCTGTAATTTTCACGGATGGAATTTTGGAATTGACGGCAAACTGCGCAACATCACCGACGCCAAAGAGTTTGAAAATTGCGACCCGGATCAATTGGGCCTTCTAGAGGTCAATTCTGAGATTTGGAATTCGTTCATCTTTATCAACTTGGCTGAAAAACCGCACTGCTCATTGCAGGAGTGGTTGGGCCCGATGTTTTCTCAGTACAACGATTACTTTGAACATCAAGAAAAAGTGGCCTCGTTCAAAGCTGTCGTTCATGGAAATTGGCATCTGGCAGTCAATGCTTTCACGGAGGGTTACCACACCTTGTACTTGCACAAAAGTACCGCCAGAGATTATCAAGGTGGAAAAACCAACCCCGACAGACATCGCCCACAAATTGAAATATATGATCGTCACCACCGCTATTCCGCCCCGGGAAATCCCGACAAAATTTTTGTTCGTGGTGAAAAAATTGCGGCCAAATATGGTCGACTGATGATTCCCGCTTTTGACTTCAACACTGAAGGCTTGCCCCCTGGCATCAACCCCTCCCAAAATGACAAGTGGGCGTTTGATGTGGTCGAATTCTTCCCCAATATGGTGATGCTGATTGGCAATTGTTGGCACAACGAAATCACTTATTGGCCTCTTGATGAAGGCAAGACATTGATCACCAACCAGGCCTGGGCTTACAAAACCAAGAACTTGGGTGAAAGAATAAGCCGCTCTTATTTCAGAGCAAGAGTGAGGGATGTTTTCAGAGAAGACCTCAACACCATCGAGGCGCAGCATGCAGCCTTGAGCAGCGGCGTCATGAACGAAGTTATTCTGTCCAGGCAAGAAATGGCCTTGCGGCACCACTACAAAGTTAACCGTTTGATGATGGAAGGAAAACTGTGAAAAACTTCACCCTACCACCCAAGTTCAAGGACTTTGAAAAATGGGTTGCCGATTGGTCCATTCCACATGAAGCAGCACGTTTCAACAAGCGAGTCTCGTCTGACATGGAGGACTTGAACAAATTTGTGCGCGACCTTCAAGCGCACATTGAAGCAATGATCGATGACCTCAACACTCAAACTGTGAATGATCCTGATCTCTTGGATTCTGACCATCGCAGGTTATTTGATTTGGTACTGATGTGGATGGAAGCCTCCATTCCTTTCGATCTCGATTGGGACGTCAACGACATCGAAGATGCTTGGCCTGCGCAACGTCTCGAGTTTCTTCAACCCAGCTTTTTCCCTGATCCGCTCAATCGGAATGGATGATGGCCATGAAAAAATTAATTTCATTTTTACAAGTCTTGACAGTAACAGCCCTGGCGATTTTCAACATGGTAAGTTACGCACAATCTTGGCCCACCAAGCAAGTTATCAAATGGATTGTCCCCTTTCCGGCAGGCGGTCCTGCCGACTTGACCGCACGACAAATTGCCCCCCTTTTATCGGAACGTCTTGGTCAAACTGTGGTCATTGACAACCGCCCTGGCGGAAACAGCAACATTGGTTTTGAAGCGGGCTACAAAGCTGCACCCGATGGCTACACCATGCTGTTAGTTGTGGCCGGCTTTGTCACCAACCCGCATTTGTACAAGCTCAATTGGGACCCCCTGAAAGACTTTGTGCCAGTGGTTCAACTCAATCAGTTGCAAATTATGTTGCTGGCCAGCAGTCGCTTCCCTCCTAAAAATCTGAGCGAGGTTGTCGAGCACATCAAAAACAATCCCGGAAAAGTCAAATGCGCCTGGGGGGGCTCCGTCTTGATGGCTTTGGGTTGTGAGAATTTCAAGGTCGAAGGCAAGATGGATCTGACCGTCGTGCCCTACAAAGGATCTGCGCCCGCCCTGAACGACCTCATGGGCGGCCACGTCGACCTGATGATCGAGGTGATGAACACCGCGGTTCCTCAAATCAAGGGCGGCAACGTCAAACCTATTGCCGTACTCAATGCGGCGAAAGGCAGCCCCCCCTTTGCAGAACTGCCCACCTTGAATGAGGTATTGCCTGGTTTTGAGATGATTCCTTGGCAAGGGATCGTATTGCCTGCTGGGACGCCCAAAGAAATCGCCGAGCGCATCAACAAAGAAGTCAGCTTGGTTTTGCAGTCGCAAACCATGAAGCAAAAATACCAGGAAACCGGATTGGATTTTTTCCCCATGTCGCCAGATCAGTTTGGCCAGATCCTGCAACGCGACTATGCCAAATACGGGAAACTGATCAAGTCTTCCAATTTCAAAGTTGATTGATTCTTACAAAGGCTCAAGTATGAAATCCCTGTTTCGGCGCTGCCTTGTCTGTACGGCTTTGCTCTTAGGCTTTGTCGGCGCCTGCCATGCGCAAAGCTTTCCCAATCGCCCTATTCGAATAGTGGTGCCGTTTCCACCAGGCGGCTCCGCCGATTTGCTTGCAAGAGCCCTTGGGGAGAAGCTCGCCACCTCGATGGGACAAGCCGTTGTGGTGGACAACAAACCCGGCGCGGGCGGTATAGCAGGGGCCGATTTTGTGGCCAAATCCAATCCGGATGGGCATACGCTGTTGTTTGCCAACACCAACATTGCCATCAATCCAAGTTTATATGGCAAGTTACCGTACGACACGTCAACAGCTTTGGCACCCGTGCTCATGCTGGCTTATGTGCCTTCGTTGATCATGGTTTCAGACAAAACCCCGGTGAATACCCTTCAAGAGCTGATCGCCTTGGCAAAAAGCAAACCAGAGTCCTTGAACTATGCCTCTGCAGGCAGTGGAACTTTTCCCCACCTGGCGATCGAGCTGTTCAAAATGCAGGCAGGTATTTCGATTGCACACATACCTTACAAAGGCGCAGCGCCTGCATTGAATGCCTTGTTGGCCGGCGATGTTCAGGTTCTTTGCAATGACATGCTGACGGGGTCGCAGTATGTCAAGTCCGGGAAACTCAGAGCCTTGGCTTACACAGGCTCAAGCCGCGCACCCACGCTGCCCCAAATTCCCACGATGGCAGAAGCCGGATTGAAAGACTATGTCGCAGTAGGCTGGCAGGGCATCATGACACCTTCTGGCACCCCGTTTGCAACAGTCGAGAAGTTAAACACCGAGTTCAACAAGGCCTTGTCAGATCCCGCTTTACGACAATCCTTGACCTCACAAGGTTTGGTGCTCAGCGGCGGAACACCCAAACAATTTGCCGAGTACATCACCCAAGATACCGAGCGCTGGCGTGCTGTCGTCAAAGCTTCAGGCGCCAAGCCAGAATAATGACGCGCCGATACGCCAGCGCCACTTTTGAAAGAATTCCATGCTGACTCAACAAGAAAATGATCGCCTGACGCAAGTGGGACCTGGTACGCCGATGGGGGAGATGATGCGGCGTTATTGGCATCCGATAGCGACCTCTGCGCAGTTACCCCATGCTGATTGCGATCCTCTACGCTCGCGCCTGCTGGGTCAGAATTTTGTGGTGTTCCGTGACACACAGGGCAAAGTCGGCGTGCTCAACGAACTGTGTACGCACCGAGGCGCTTCCATGGCCTTAGGCCGGGTTGAAGAAGGCGGCATCCGTTGCATCTACCACGGCT
>Ga0114962_10003886_pt1 | contig 12020 bp, 12 predicted proteins | sample C_130820_MF_Meta_FD_87017 | JGI IMG/M metagenome (GOLD analysis project Ga0114962, IMG submission 87017) | Freshwater microbial communities from Lake Croche, Canada to study carbon cycling - C_130820_MF_MetaG | ecosystem: Environmental > Aquatic > Freshwater > Lake | place: Lake Croche, Canada... | reverse complement strand
TCCTCGAAGTTGTTGATGATGTGCGTTGCTTCAGCTAAGAGTGCTTCTGTATTATCAGTTGCATTTATTTGTTTGCCTAGATTTTTTTACGAGGCCAACCAGGCTTCCTCGGATTGCAACTAAAGTTTTCAGCGCACAGTCGAAACCAGTACACCCCCAAATGTAAAAGAACTATGCTTATTTAAGCAATGTATTCAACGGTATATACTGAATTTAATGTCTCCACAACATAATTTGTTTCATTTATTTTAGTGATCTTTTCCACTTCTGATGTAGAAAAAAAGCCAGCAATTGGTACTCCGTTTCTCTTCTCTCGTTGCACTGTAATGTGTTGAGTTTCTTTAATTGGACTAACTAAATATCCTTCTACTGTATAGTTTATTGGTAAGGATACAGCTCCGTTATCTTCTCCTGGAATGTATTTCTCAGCTGCAGGAGTTGGATATGCAGCATTAGGAGCTATTCCAATTTTAGATATTTTTACATAGGGTTTCTTTTTCATGTTAATCTTTGTAATTTTGGTTAATAATTTTTACGCTAAGCATCTTTTGAAGTTTTTTGCTATACATTAATTGTCCATTTTTAATGCCTCTGAACACTAGACCTTCTGCTGGTTTGAGGCCTTGATAACAAAAAGTATTAACAAATTCTTGCAAATAATCTACATCCATTTCTACCAGTTGTTGCTTGGTCCAATTCATTACATTGCTAACGCGAGGTATATCAGTAAACACCAAATCCCAACTATCTCTAGCCAAAGGTTTGCGAGAGGTCAAGTCAATTACATTGAACACAAACAGAGTTACTTCTGATAAACCAGCTGGATTGCCTTGAATGCCAGGTCCAGCAATCTCTCCTTGAATAGCATAACCGGGTTTGAGTTTGTTCCAAATGTCGTATTTACGAGCCATTTGCCAATGAACGTTTGACTCTGTATCTTTGAGTTCTAAATTCCGAGAACAAACCCGAACGCTTGAGTCCAGCTCTTTAATATATGTAGCAGAAGTACCATCCATCTTCAAAGTAGCTTCCACGGAGTCTGCTTCTCTGAGTTCTTCTAGTACTTCAATATTAGATTTCAAATTGTCTTCATCAGTTTTAGACAAAAGATGAGTAGGAAAGTCTCCAGCTACCTGGCCAGCAAGATGAGCAGGTATTGGCTTTTCGTATTTTGTGATACCAAGCAGACCAGCAATTGAAACATCTTCGCTTGGATCATCCATGTGATCCCAAACTTCTTGAGCACTAAACAAAGTTGTTGGAAAAATAAGACCTTGGGAAACAGTTCCCTTGAGTTTAATAGTTTTGACGCGAATAGGTTTAGTGGGGTCGTTTTTATCCACAAAAACTTATTCCATTCTGCGGGAGGAAGAACTGTATCAATAGGAACAAAAATTACTCGATCTCCGACTTTGTATTCTCCTTTACGAATAACACTTTGCCATCCTTGCACCCGAGCAATTTCAATGCGATCTGCTCCTTCAATAGGAAGGATTTCTGAAATAATTTCAAACGTTGCTAATTTCATGTGTCCATATTCCCATATTTGGAGGAGACAGTCAACTTATTTTTAGAACACCAACATAGGGTAGGTTTCTATAGTGCTCATTAAAATCTAATCCGTACCCAACTACGAATTCATTATCAATATTAAATCCAATATACTCTTCTTCGATGTCTTTTACTCGCTCTACTTGTTTCGAAAGAAGTACGCAAGACTTAACTGAAAGAGCTTTGGTTTCTTTTATAATCTTATTTTTAATGGTATGCAGAGTCAGACCAGAATCTAAAATATCATCAAGTAAAAGTACATGCCTGTTTGTAACATCGCATACTTCGTGCTGTCTAAAATTAATGTTTCCAGAAGACTTGCAGCCATGATAACTCGATATACTCCAGCAATCAATTTGCAAAGGAATACGAACTCTTTTGAGAAGATCAGACATGAACATAATGCTGCCGTTCATGATAGCAATTACTGTCAGATCTTTTCCTTCATAATCTTGACTGATCTGCCAGCCAATTTCATCTAATCTTGCAAGAATGGTTTGTTCACTGAAAAGTATTTTTTGTATGTCGTTCTCCATGTTACTTTTTTCCTTTTGTATACCAAATTATGGCATGAAGAAACATTGCTGAGCATATTAAAAATGTAAACATAGCCATTTCTGACTTGCTTGATTTATTATTCAAAGACTGAGAAGGGGCGTCCATGCCTGAGCATTTTATAGTAATTGAAAATTAAATCAATTTAATTCTTAGACAAATCTCCTTCAAGCAACCAAGTATTAGTTGCTATTTTATATAAGTCAGCCATTGAATATCGTTGAGCTGTTTTGGCATATCCAGTAGGAGAATGTACCGTTACTCCAGCTCCAGCAGAAACAGTAATTTGAGCAGTACCTAATTGAGCTAATTTAATGCGAGACCCAATATCAAAAGGAACCAAATTGTTGTTTGGAACACCTAATATAGTTGAAGATGTAGAATTAATTGTTATTAACCCATCAACATCTGACAAAGACAGTGTTAGGGAAGACGTATAATTATTTACAGAAAAAGGAGCGTGGACATCAGAGGCATAAATTTTTCCAGTAGCGGATAAGTCTCCTATAATAACAGTATTGTGAGCCGTGAGACCGGTTGTTACATTCAAGCTACTAAATGTAACATTATTAGTACTGTTTAAAGATTGATTAAAAACATCTGTCAAATGGCTGCCGTCTCCATAATGAGAGCCACTTAAACTCCAAGCACTTACAGAAGAATTAACAGTCATTGGAACTAATATTTGTACAGCTTGCAGCCCGTTAGTACCAATTGTCATTGGCAAGGGCCCACTAGTTGGATCAGCTCCTATGTTGTTACCGCTTATAAGCAACCCTCCAGTATAAATTTCAGTAGATCTCAAGCCTCCAGAAAGAATTGTAAATGTATTATTAATATTAGATAAGGCTAAGCCAGAAATTCCCGTTGTGGTCGAAGCCAAATGTAGAGTGCTAGCAGCTAAATATATTCTATTAACGGGATTATTAATATCTCCAATATAAAAGGCACTTGTGGTAGGAATTAAATTACTGCCAATATAAAGATTTGATCCATTAGCTGCCTGCAGTACACCACTGGGAGGAAGAGTAAAAGATCTGTCACTATGATTAAACTTCCAATTTAAATAATGATCCGGATCACTGTTGCCAGTTATTATGCTTACGTTTCCTTCTGCAAGTCCTGCAAGCATAGGCCCAAACCCAAGAGGCATTATTAATTGATTTGCCCCATAATTTCCACCAGTAATTTTTTTAGTTTCTACTTGATTGAACTGAACGTTGCTTGCAATATTTAAAGTTTGATCAAAAGGGCTAGTAGCAGATATGTTTGTCAAGCGACTTCCATCTCCATAATGAATACCACTCAACAAAGCAGAAGAAGCTGATCCTATTAATATTACTGAGCCGTCATTAACAGAAGATCCATAATATAGTTTGTTGTCTAATTCGTCAAAAGCTAATTCTCCAGCATGCAATGAAGAAGGAGCTCCTGAAGTTGCAATTGTATCAGCTGTAACAGACCAGTCAAGAGGAGACACGTCTGGCTGAGATCCAATATTATTTTGGATTGCTACATAAATAGATCCTTCAAATACTACCTTTGTTCCTGCAGTATAATTCTTGCTTATATCAAAATTAGAAGGATTAGCAGAGCGTCTTTTAATTTTTATAATACTGGCCATAGTTTTAATATATTTAAAGCCAATATTTAAAAAAACTACGGTAGTTTATAAACAAAGCACAACTTATTCTATTATTATTTAAGGCAAATAGTTGGATCTATATACATTATAATGTCTGAGTAAAGTACAGCTAAACAATAAATATTTTTCACGTCCAATTAGTATGCACATTGGGCTGAAGGCAGGCAACAATTATTTTATCCTGCAATGTATTTATGCTAGTCTTTGTTTACTATAAGCCTGTTGGTTATTTTTTTAAAAAGCTCCCCATAATCTTCGTCTTTAAATGTGAGACAAGGTGAAATATCCTTACGTGCACACGGTAGTTCTTGGTAGCGCACAGCTTCTTCAATATGTGGGCAGTGATCAAGTCTGTCGACACCATGTATTTTAATATGAGTCATTGCCTTGCAATGTTGTGCACATATTGGTTGACCTACACGGAACACATCGACTATATCTTTATAGCGATACGGTATCGCCATCTCTACTCTGTCTCTAGTTTCCATCCATATTTGCGGAATATTAAAACTTAAAGCTACATGAGTAAGACCTGAATCGGGGCCTATCATCAAGTCTACACCAGAACTAAATAAATCTAATATTTTTTGAGAGTTTTGGGATACATCTAAAATATGTGTACCGTGAGCTGATATTGCCTGTGTTGTGGGAGAAGCATAAATACAATATATTTGATATTGTGTTGCATAGTTTAGATGCAACCTCTCTAGTATGGTGTTATATACCACAAACGGTAATTTTCTAAGAAGTTCTCTAGACCCCATGTATAACACAATTTTACGTACGCCGTCACATTTAACCGGCGCAGCTGGCTTATATCTAGAGTCAATTAAATCAGGATTTCCTCCCGCCCTAAGCAAGTACTGCTCGGCACAGGAAAGCCTTTTAGGTCTTTCTAGGACATGGACACGCCTTTCAATACCAAGGTCTTTAATTTTGTCCATCACATGTAAGTTATGTGAGTAATAACAACTATAGTTTTTAACATCTATCAGCTGCCTTAGATAGTTGCAGCACTCCACAGAGTCCAGAGATGAAAAATTATTTGTTACACCTATAACTTGAGCTATAAACTCATAATTTTTAAAGAACAGTGCTCGGTCTTCCCTAACCACAAAATGAATTTCATGGGTTTTGGCTAGAAACTCCAGTGCGTGTGTAGCAAAAATGTTTTCTCCAAGTCCGGATGACGCCAAGTAAAGCAACCTAGGTTTCATGCTACATTACTTGTTACCCATAGCCATAAACGCATTATTAAGATCGACGGAGGACACAAACACATTTTTAAACTGCTTGTGCTCCATATAGTCTTTGATTATGGTGGGGGTAAAAATATTTAAATGTTTTCTATTGTGCCAAGGTCTCCAATATTCTTGGCTATAGTCTGGTAGATATAGGAAAAGAACTCCTTCGTCGTTTAAATAGCTATACCAATAATCCAGTACATCTACCCAGTTTTGAAGATGCTCTAGACAATGGCTTGAAAATATAAAATCTACGTTTTTTTCAGGTAAATGTGTGGCGTCCCAGGGATCGTCAAAAACTATGTCAATAGGTGTTGCACCAGGGAACGCCCACTCTCTTTTCATGCAGCCTATATCATAACCATTACCTTTACACACATGTTTGGCGTAGGGTATAGCAAACTGAGAAGCATTCCCCTCGGTTTGAAATTTGGGATATTGTTGACCTTTAAAGCTAATTGTCTGAATATTCATGAGAAATTATTTTGTATAGCCGTAAGTTTCAAACACCCACTTCTCCCCACGATATATTAAATCCTTAGACTCGTCGCTAATACCTCTGTCATATTGTTGCACATTACTAAACTCAGTCAACAGATTCATTATCCTAGGTACTTTAAACAAATCTTCATATTTCCTAGCTCCCTTGAACGGCTCCTCTGCAGTTTGTAAAGCTAAGCACAAATCTTCTTTTATGTTTTCTGTTTTACCTACAAAATTAATTTTATTGCTGGTTAGGTAAATATCATCTACACCAATAAACCTTTTAACCAGCGTTGAGTAATGCCCAAGCCAAAAATGATTTTCTATTTTAAACCAATCGTCAAAACTAGGTACAGGTTGCCCAGCAGCTTTCATACCTCGCTGCATATAATGATAGTAGGAGGGCCACCAGGTATAGGGGTGTCGAATAAATGTAAAATTGTAGTAACTTTCTTCTGGAAGTTGATGCAGGCACAAATGTCCGCTGTGTGGATGGCCCTCATAGCTTTTTTTAACCTCGCACAAATAGTATAAAGCAGTCTGTAAATACGTGCCAGCGCATTTAGGTATATGAATAAACCTAGACTTGGTAAGCGTAATGTTGCTCATTTTATTCTTTCTTGAATGAGAACATTTGTTTTAATTTGCCAATTAAACTTGGCTTTGCTTGTGACTCTAATTGCGGCACTAATTCTGCTTCAAACTTCTCAATGAATGCTAATTTTGTAGCTGCATCTAAAGGAGGAGCAATGAAATGCACCAGACACGTATCTTTGGTTATTTCATAATCTATCTTGTTAGTAGTACAAATAAGACTCATACGAGGGTTGAGAACAGAGTCGTCTGTTATATAAGCTTTGCAAAAATAGTAGCACATAAAAGCCTGTTCGAAGAAATATTCCCCAGCCCAGTTCTTCATAAACCATTTAACGTTATCAAAATGGGCTTTCATTCTCTTTGATACCCTTAATAAAAATTGACCAGCATTAAAAGGCATTTGTTTTTCTATGCGCATTTCGTTTGCATGCGGGTCGCCAAGAAATTCAAAACCATGATGAAAAGTCTTGTGATGCCAAAAAGCTAAATTTGTGTTTCTTGCTGTGTAGAAAGTGTCGTGATCGATGTTTTGATTTAGAATTGTGTTTACATCCTTAAGGCATATCACATCACAATCTAGAAACAATATCTTGTCATATTCTTCAATGCTCTCATACTCAAACACTCTAACTTTGTTTTGAGAAGCCTCCACACCATCAAAAGGAGTTTCTGTTATATGAAACTTAGGAGCTATCTTTTTTACGAACGGCTGTTTGAGAATCAATTCTTTAGTGTCTTCGTCGGTTATTAGCAGCAAATCAAAGTTAGCGCTGCTATGCTTAAGTATTGATTCTACAGATTTATTTAATAGCTCAACGTAACCTCTATTGAAATAGATAGTGTAATATACTAGATTTTTTGTTCCTTTGCTGTCTATGGGCTGTGTGGCTGCTTCTGTAATTTTTAAATCAATCTCAGCCAAACACTTTAATCTTCCTTCGTCTGTATCTTCATAAAAATCTGATACTTTATGCCTGACACACAGCTGAGCCGCTGCAGTCATTTTTGACTTGTATATGGCGTTAGTCTTGTGATTGAACTTGAAGATTTCTGTTGTTTTATTTTTATAAACAATTCGGTATTGAATCTTTGTACAACTCTCAAAAACATTATTATGCAAGTCTGTAAAACCAACAGCAGCTATATGTTGTAAGGGTATATTAGAACCAACAAATGCCGAGGTGTTACCATCGGTATCTGCTGTTGCAGTTTCTAGGAAAACTGCTTCCAATATATCAACATCTGATTTTAATTTTTCGGGTATTGATATTTTCATTAACTTTATTTATTAACTTTATTTATTAATCTGCGTAGCCGTCGCAAACAGCTGACCCATTAATTCCGCCACCACCACTAACGTTTACTAACCATTTTGTGTTACTATTAGTCGGTAAAAATGACCCTTCAGTATAAGTATTACCCAGGTTGTTATTGTTTTCAGTTAATTATTACTTTTTTTAATAGCCGCCACATGAGGTAATGCTATCTATTTTACCATCAGATCCCCAATGGTAAATGTGCCCATCAATAACTACACTACCTGGACCTCCAGCATTAGAAACTGCTGCATTTGGCTGTGGCAAATTATCATAAGAACCATCAGTATACATTTGAGTACCAATTGTTAAGGTTGATACTAGCGAAAATAATGATTCATGATTATAAGGGCTGCTGCAATTTGTTGTGCTATCTCCTGTATTTGGATAACCATTCCAGCTAAACCAAGTTACTGTTGGTACTGCTGTAGCACCAAAGTTCAGTAATAACTGAGTACCAGAGACTGCTGTGGGTAGAGCTACAGGAACCGCAAAGTTGCCGTTATAAACTGCCGTATTCGTAATCCGCAATCCAGCAATTTTACCATATAGCCATTGATTTGCCCATGGCGCTGCTCCAATGTTTATCGGACTAGACCCAAAGTCTGTGGTGTCCGTCGCAGTAATCACTGCAACACCATTGAGGTAAACCATAACAGCCGAGCCATCGCGGACAGCTTCCACATGTACCCATTTATTCCACATATCAACATTAGCGCCAAACAGATTTGCTACACCGCCCTGAGAATACCAGAGATTATTATCGCTGTTGTAGTGGTAGAACTGAAGTCCTCCAACCGACTGAGCAACAAAGTCGCCGTTGCCTACACCAGCGCCACTGTTTTGATATACAAACATTTCAACTGTAAATGTTTCACCAAGTGTGATGTTGTCTGCGGTAACAAGATACCCTGTAGACCCATCAAACAACGCAGCCTTAACTCCACCACCCTCATTGCTTTGAGTTACACTGCCATTGAGTGTTACTGCATGAGGTGAGGAGGAGGTGTCATCGTGCCAATTGCTTGCTGGCGTTACCGTTGGTACTGCTGTAGCACCAAAGTTCAGCAACAACTGAGTACCAGAGACTGCTGTTGGTAATGTTGTTGGAACGCTGAAGTTGCTGGTGTAGAGTGCCGTGCCTTTTACAACACGCAAACCTGCTATTTTTCCATCAAAAATACCGCCTTGAGATAAGCTGGAAAGTCCAATGTAAAGATCGTTTCGAATGTCTCTCATTGTTGCGGTAATTGCAACTTGTGTGACGATTGTTCCATTTACAAATACGTATAAGATAGAATTTGTGTAATCCCTTACCACCGCTAAATGAATCCAGGTGTCTAGCTGAGGTGTATATGTGGTAGGAATGCTTTGATAGTTACCAAAATTAGTATCAGCGCCTCCAAGACTAACAAAAATCACATTATTGTGCAATAGTAGCGTGTAGCTTCCAACACTGGTATTTGCTCGATTATCTTTTGCCAGTAACGAAAATTCTCCAATGCTGTTGAATTTAAACCAGCCATCAATAGTGAAATCAGTTTCTGTTAAATTTAAACCACTATCATACGGCACGGTTAGATACCCAGTAGTGCCATCAAAGCTAGCAGCCTTAACTCCACCACCTTCATCACTCTGAGTTACAGAACCATTGAGAGTTACTGCATGAGGTGAGGAAGAGGTGTCATCGTACCAGTGTGCATTTGCTACCGTTGCGTAGCCGCCAATACCGTCTGATTGGTAACTGCTGGTTCCATCGTTATAGAACTCAGTTCCGATAGTGGCGTACTGATAATTACCATTTGTCGAACCACCGTTACCGTCTGCAATCACATCATAAGTACCGTTGTTGTAGTCGGTTCCGTTGATATTGATCGTGTTTGTATTTCCAGACGAAATGACATATCCAGAACGATAATACTGAGTATAACTTCCAGAGCCGTCCGAAACGTAATGATAGATCGAACCGTCATCATAGAACTCGGTTCCGCTTGCGGCGTACTGATAGTTGCCGTTCGTTGAACCGCCGTTACCGTCTGCAATCACATCATAAGTGCCGTTATTATAGTTGTTTCCATTGATGTTGATTGTATTCGTCTCGGTGGAAAGAACGGTTCCAGATGCAGGATTTGTATTAACCGTTGGTGCTGCTGTAGCTCCAAAATTGAGCAATAACTGAGTGCCAGTTACGGCAGTTGGTAAGGTTGTTGGGACTGAGAAGTTGCTTGTGTAGATGGCTGTTCCAATTACCAAACGAGCATTGGACAATTTACCAGCATAACGATCCTCATTAGGTGCGTGTACTGAAGTCCCAATGGTTATGTTTGATAAGTCTAAGGCATCACTATTCGTAACAGACACCACAGATACTCCATTGACGTATACATTAAACGTACCAGAATTTCTGACCAGAGCTATATGATTCCAAGCATTTTGTGTGAGCCAATTATTGCCTGTTAATACAATATTGTTAGCTATGTACATTACATCCTGAACATAGGATGCAGAACTGCTCCGCAAGAGAATACCTACAATATAGTTACCCAATGATGCTATTGCATGGAATCCACTATTGTTCGTTGGATATGCAAATACCTCAAATGTGAAGTCTCCTGTCACGTTGTTCAAGGAAGAATCTGCTAGGCTCAAATAACCATTTCCATCAAACAACGCAGCTTTAACTCCACCACCTTCATCACTCTGAGTCACAGAGCCGTTAAGCGTTACTGCGTGATGAGCAGAAGAGCCATCAGAATACCAATTTGATCCACTCACATACTCAGAAATGGTGCCGCTCACAGTACCGCTATTTGTTGCTGTTGCAGCAAATTGGGCATCCCCTTGAACTAACCCATTATTAGTTGTCGTATCAGCAAATATTGCATTTCCTGTAACAACTCCTTGATTAATAGAAGACCCGTTAAATATTGCGGTTTGAACACTTCCTGTGTTAACGCTTGTATCAGCAAATGCTGCAGAAAGAGACGTTCCTGTATTGTTGGAATTACTGTGAAATTCTGCAAGACCTAGTACAGATCCTGAATTCATAGAATATCCAAAAAATTCTCCGTGATTTCCAATAATTCCAGTATTTATCGAGTCATCATAAAACTGGCCATTTTCAGCACTTCCGCTATGAACTGCTGTGCCAGCAAATATCCCAAGATTTGTTATGATACCGCTGCTTTGAGTAGAATCATTGAATTGACCGCTTCCGATGACGCTAGCATTAACTGAGCTAGCATTAAAGTAACCGGTACCTGTAAGGTGTTTTGTTATGCCTGTGAAAAGTCCCATAATATTAATTAATTAGTATAAGTTGCGTTACCACTGAATGTAGCATCTCCTATGATGCTCATGTTAATTGAATTGCCAGATATAGAATAGAATTCTGCTCCAGCAGTTCCGGTGTTAATAGAGTGTGGTTGAACCCAATCTCCTCGATCGATATCTGCATAAGGAGCAACGGAGCCCAATACCATTACATTAGTTGCATTATCTGGTAATTGAGTTGCGCTGATTGTGTGAGAACTGTTATCCCACCAGCTCAGCAAATTCCACCATTTGTTTAGATCTCCACTTCCGCTTGCAGTATAGAAATATTTTGTTGTGTAGTTAGAATCAAATCCTCCTCCATCAATTATAGCAAATACGTTTTGAACAAACTCTGTATTAGCTACAACTGAACTAGAAGTAGGAGTAACTGCAGTAGAAACTGTAGCAGAAGATAATGTTATAGAAGAAGAAAACGTCTTGTCTCCTGCAATTTCTTGATATGTGTCCGTGGTTGCAAGCTTACCAGCTCCTCCAACGGCTGCTACTGTTCCTCCTCCAACGGAAGAACCGTAATACAACACTCCGTCCACTTCGTTGTATGCAAGCTCTCCTTGAAGCAAAGAAGCAGGAGCTCCAGGCTGGTTTACTACGTCTGCAGTAGGAGACCAAATACCAGGAAACAAGTCAGGCTGCATGCTAATGTTGACTTGGTCTACTACATAAATGACTCCTTCAAATAGGGCCTTTTGTCCAATGGTGTTATACAAATAACCAATATCCCAAGCAGGAGGATTGGCTAAACGTCTTTTAATTTTGATAATGTTAGCCATAATTTTAATATATTAGAGCTAAATTAGAAACTGCCGCCATCGAGATTTGCTGCAACACTTTGCACAAATGCTGTAGAAGCAACTGCAGAGCTGCTATCAACAGCTGATTGAGTAGCAGTAGTTGCTGCTGAACCGAGGCTCACAGCTCCTGTAAAAGTTTTTGATTGAGTTACGGTCTGAGGGCTATCCAGAGTAATAAAAGATCCATCTCCGGCAATTTTGCTTGAAGATCCGCCCACGTTTCCATAATAAAGTGTACCGTCCACTTCATTGAAAGCTAATTCCCCGCTGACTAATCCCGTTGCTCCTCCCCCTAATCCTGAATTCGATAACCTACGTTTAATTTGAAAAATGTTTGACATAGTATTATTATGTTAGTTAACTGAATATTAAAAGTTTTTCAAACAAAAATTTAAAAAAGGGAGGGAAGAACTTAATAACTTCCCTACCTTTTATTTATATCTTAATTCTAATTTAGATTAGAACAATCCTGCATCCATCGTGCAGTCATACAATGTAGCAG
>Ga0114962_10003885_pt1 | contig 12021 bp, 12 predicted proteins | sample C_130820_MF_Meta_FD_87017 | JGI IMG/M metagenome (GOLD analysis project Ga0114962, IMG submission 87017) | Freshwater microbial communities from Lake Croche, Canada to study carbon cycling - C_130820_MF_MetaG | ecosystem: Environmental > Aquatic > Freshwater > Lake | place: Lake Croche, Canada... | reverse complement strand
GGGCAAGACAAGCTAAGAGTAAGGCGCGTGTTAATGAGTATAATAAATTAGTGAGCCAAGAAAAAAAAGGTAGTGTTACTGCTGCTCAGATTCATATACCTGATGGGCCTCGTTTGGGTGACATAGTAATTAATACTGAAGAGCTTAGCAAAAAATTTGCTGATCGCACGCTAATTGATCACTTAAACATTGTAATTCCTCCTGGAGCTGTGGTTGGTATAATTGGACCTAATGGTTATGGTAAAACTACTTTATTTAAGATGATTACGGGCCAAGACAAGGATTATACTGGTAAGATTAAAGTTGGCGACACTGTTACCCTCGGGTATGTTGATCAATCACGGGATAGTTTAGATAGCAGTAAGAATGTATGGGAAGAGATTTCAGGGGGGCTTGATGAGATTAAAGTAGGTAAATATGTAGTAAAAAGTCGTGCTTATTGTGCAAGTTTTAACTTTCGAGGAGCTGATCAGCAAAAATTAGTTGGTCAACTTTCTGGTGGTGAGCGTAACCGAGTTCATTTGGCAAAGATGTTACGTCATGAAGTTAATGTCTTATTACTTGATGAACCAACTAACGATTTAGACGTCGATACATTGCGAGCATTAGAAGAGGCAATACAAGAATTTTCAGGCTGTGTATTAGTTATTAGTCATGATCGTTGGTTTTTAGACAGAATTTCTACTCATATCCTGGCTTTTGAAGAAGATCAAGTGTATTGGTTTGAGGGAAATTTCACTGACTACGAAGCAGATCTAGAGCAACGTAAGCCTAATTTATATGGAAATAAAACTAGGTTCAAAAAAATTGCTAGACAATAGTTTTTAATAAATGCAAAATAGGGCATAGCAATTAGTATTTATAATATAGGTTATGTTTATGGGATTTTCTTTATCACATCTGATTATCACTTTATTAGTTATTTTAATTATATTTGGTGCGGGTAAATTACCAAAAGTTATGGGAGATCTTGGACGTGGTATTAAGCATTTTCGTGATGGTTTAAAATCCGATGATGAGAATGAAAATAAAAAAACTACTAGTAAAAGGATTAAAAATGGCAAAAAATAGAAAATCCAGTATTGAAAAGCATTCTAATGATACTGAAGCCAATGATACTATTTTGGTTTTATTAAATGATATTCTTATAAGCCATAAAAGTGAAAAGATATCGCTTGGTGAGATCGTAGACAAACTTAAAGACAAAGGTTTGGCGCTATTAATCGCTGTTTTATCTTTTCCTGTAGCTTTACCAATTCCTACTCCTCCAGGTTTTACTACTCTTTTTGGGATACCTCTTTGTATATTGACCGCACAGTTGATATATCGTTCTGAACATCCATGGTTACCAATGTGGTTACGAAATAAAACCATAAAAATTGAAACTTTTAGTAATTTTGTTGAGAAGTCTAAGCCTTTATTTTTTAAAATTGCAAAGTTTTTGAAACCTCGTCATCCTTCAATGCTAACTGAATCATCTGAACGTATTGCAGGTGTATTAGCTTTTTTGTGTGCGGTATCAGTTGCTTTGCCTATATTATTTGGTAATGCGGTACCAAGTGCGGCTATATTTATTATGGCTTTAGGAATTATGTATCGTGATGGATTAGCTGTCATCATAGGTATGATTGTAGCTGTAATTGGTTTGATTGTTTCTAGCACAGTAGTGGTTATAGTTGCATTGTTAGGAATGACTGCTTTAGAAAAATTTATAAATTTAATTTAATTAATTAGGAGTGTATTATGACTAATAAACAAGCTAATCAGACTAATTTTCCTTTTATATTACCTGAACTTCCTTATGATTCAGGTGCTTTAGAACCTCATATGAGTAGTAAAACTTTCAGCTATCATCATGGTAAACATCACTTGGCTTATGTTAATAATTTGAATAAATTATTAGATGGATCTGAGCTTGCTAAAAAGAGTTTAGAAGATATTATTTTAGCGACAGTCGGCAATAAGGAAAAAGTAGGTGTTTTTAATAATGCTGCGCAAGTTTGGAATCATACTTTCTTTTGGCACTGTATGAAGCCAAATGGTGGTGGAATGCCAAAAGGTGAATTGTTAAATCTAATTAATAAAGATTTTGGTAATTTTGAAAAATTTTGTGAAGAGTTTAAAAATGCAGGTACTACTCAATTCGGAAGCGGTTGGGTTTGGCTGCTATATGATCAAGAAAAATTAAAGATAGAAAAAACTGCAAATGCAGATTTGCCTTTAGCGCGTGGTCAGATAGCAATTTTAACTTGCGATGTTTGGGAGCATGCATATTACCTTGATTATCAAAATTTAAGACCAGACTATATTTCAGTGTTTCTGACTAAATTAGTAAATTGGGACTTTGCTGAACTTAATTTAACTAGCAATAAATAATTTGATCTATTATGGAAAAGCCAAAAATGCTGACAGTTATAGGTACCATGAGTGGTACATCTTTTGATGGTGTTGACGCTGCGCTTGTGAAAACAGATGGAATAGATATAGCTAATTTTGGTGGTAAATATAGTATAGCTTATCCTGAATTATTTCGTCAAAATATTCGTAATCTTATTCTCGGTGACTATAACACATCTTTACTGCTTGAAGTAGAAAATGAAATTACCATTTATCATGCACAAGCAATTAATAAGTTAGTTAAAGAAAGTGGTTTAACGAAAGAGCAGGTGGATTTAATAGGTTTTCATGGGCAGACAATTTTTCATGATTCCAGAGGGTGTAAAACTTGGCAATTAGGAAATCCTTCTTTATTAGCTGAACTAACAGGTATTAACGTTATAGCTGATTTTCGTAGACGTGATATGGCTAGTGGTGGTGAAGGTGCACCATTAGTGCCGCTATTTCATCAAGCATTATTTAAAGACATGAAGCAATCAATTGCAGTTGTAAATATTGGTGGTGTTGCTAACATAACATTTTTGAATCAGAAGGGTGATATTATTGCTTTTGATACCGGTCCTGGTTGTGCGTTAATCGATGATTGGGTTAATTCAAGAATGCAGTCAAAATATGATGATAATGGGACTATAGCTTCTTCAGGTGTAGTTAATAATAAGAAGCTAAATTTTTTGATGGATGATAATTATTTTTATCGTAAACCACCAAAATCTTTGGATCGTAATCAATTCTTAAATAGCATGCGTAAAATTTCTACTCTTAATACTGCTGATGGAGCGGCAACTTTAACTCATTTTACAGCTAAATCTATTTCAATGGCAGCAAAATTTTTACCTGACGTTCCAGAAAAATGGATTATTTCTGGCGGAGGAAGGCATAATTCTTATTTGATGGATATTTTAGCTAATGACTATAAACTTTCTGTCCAAAATATAGATGAATTAACACATAATGGAAAAAGCCTTGATGGTGATTTAGTAGAAGCTCAAGCTTTTGGTTTTTTAGCAGCTAGATCTTATTTTCATCTACCTTTAACTCTTCCAACGACTACTGGCGTAGTTCAAGCAGCTTTTGGTGGTGCTTTTTACAGAGCGTGATCATATAATTATAAGAACAATAATCTAATAATTTGATGAATTATTCATAAATAAGAAAATCATGGGTTGCAAACTATGTAATTTTTTATGATAATTTTATTTGATTAGGTTTATTGTTTTATAAAGATAGATATTTATATATAATTTAAGGTTAAGAGATGTCGTTTTTTTCTAGGCTTCGTGGTTTTAATAAAAGTGAAAGTGATCAAGCCATAGAACATAATACCAAAGAAGTCCCCCATGTTTATGAGGCGCGTAATTGGTATTATGATCGATATGAAACCTTGATTGTTCAACGTAATGTTTTGTTTTTAGTTACTGTACTGTCTGTAATTGCTTCTGTAGTTGCTGTATTTTTTGTTGGCAAGGTAACTCTAAGCAAATCAATTGAGCCAATGGTTATTGAGGTTGAAGATAAAAGTGGTATAACTAACATTGTTAATCCTAATACTGATAGAACATGGACAGCAGATAGAGCTATTAATGAATATTTTCTGATGACTTATCTCACTGCTAGAGAAACTTATAATGTTGCAAGTTACAATTATAATTATTCCACTGTTGTAAGATTGTTATCTAACACTACGGTTTACAATCAGTTCAAAGATCTTATTAATAATCCAGTGACCAATCCTATCACCAAATATGCAGCAAATAATTATACTACTTTAAGAATTAGATCTATACAATTCTTAGAAGATGCTCCTTCAGGAGATCATAATGTACAAATTAGATTTGCGATTGAGGAAATGTTTGGAAATAAATTGCAATATAATAAAATCGTATCCATTTTGTGGAATTATAGTAAAATGCAAATGAAGTTCGAGGAGCGCATGGTAAATCCTTTAGGTTTTCAAGTTAAATTTTATGCGGTGAGTGATGATGTATCTTAAATTCATAAATAAATTATTTTTAATTTTGGTGATGGTTCTATCAATAGGAAATTCTTATGCTGATATACCTCTGGCAACAGATCGTAGGATTAAGACATATGTATATAATGCAAATGAAGTGTATTTACTTTTGATTAGAAGCGGTTTCCAATCTAGTGTCGAATTCGAAAATGGAGAAGAAATAAAGACACTTTCTCTTGGAGATGCTTATTCTTGGAATATCACGCCAGTTGGCAATAGAATGTTTATAAAGCCTTTAGAAAATGATATTAGAACAAACATGACGGTTATCACAAATAAGAGAACATATCAATTTGACGTTGTTTCACAAAATGGAGATGATGATAATATGAATGAAGATATTTCTTATGTTGTTCGTTTTTATTATCCTGTAAAGAATGAAAATTAGCAGATGTAGGTACTGAATGAAAGATAGTAAAATTGATAACCCTAAAGATGAAAATCAAGCAGTATTGGAAAAAAATCCAATGGAAGAATCTGATATACCTTCAAGCGTAAATAAAAGCCAAGAAAGTTTATATAAAGACGAACTTGAAGATGCGGATGAGAAGGCTGAAATTGAGTATGGTAAAACTGCTGTAGCTCGAAATTCTAAGCAAAATATGATTATGATTGGGATAATGCTTTTGGCAGTCGGCGTAATATTATACTTTGCTTTTTTTAAAACTTCATCGAAGACAGTTCCTGTAGAGAATGATTCGTCTGAAGCTAATAAGCCTATAAGCGCAGAAGACGAACTTTCTTTGCCTAATATTCCAAATTCACCAGTGCCTCCTGCTGATTTCTCATTGCCTGGTAACCAAACACAGATACAAAAACCTAAGCAGCCTGAATTCACACCTCCAGCTGCTCCAGTAGTTGTAGAGCCAAAAAAACCTTTAGTAACTCATGCCCCACCGATAGAAGCACCTTCAAATGTTCCAATGCAGCAAGCTCTTCAAGCGAAGATTCAGTCTCCTATGATGTTAGGTGGCGGAGATGATAAATCTTCGGGTAAGTCTTCTGACGAAGCTAAAAAGAAAGCGGCACAGATGTATGTTGAAAATTTTATTCCAGAACATACTTCTAGTGCTCAACAAAAAGTTACTAAAGTAGGTAACATGTCTTTACTTGTTGCTCAGGGTAAAGTTATTGAAACAGTGCTTGAAACACCTGTTAATACTAACTATCCTGGTCCTATTAGAGCTGTAGTTAGTTCAGATGTTTATTCAGAAAATGGTAATAACGTCTTAATACCCCGAGGTTCTAGAGTAGTAGGTCAGTTTACAGGGTCATATAGTCCGGGTCAAACAAGAGTTAACATCATTTGGGACAGGATAATCATGCCTAATGGTTATGATATTGCTGTGTCATCTCCGGCTATTGGTTCAATAGGAACTGCTGGTGTTGAGGGTGTTGTTGATACTCAAATGTTGCCAACAATAACCAATGCAGTATTAATTAGTGCATTAAACGTGGCATTTGCTCAAGCTGCTTCAAATTTAACGGGAAGTGGCCAATCATCACAAACATCTACTTCAACTGCTCCTGGTGGAATAGTTAGTTCAACTACAACCTCTACTCCTACACAGCAAGCAATTCAGCAGCAAACTACTAATTTAGGTAATACAATGCAAGGCTTGGCGCAGCAAACTTACTCCACTAAGCCATTTATAACTCTTGATCAAGGAACTTTAGTTAGTATTTTTGTGAATCGTGATCTGTTATTTCCATCAAGCTTATCAGATAATGGAGTAGTAATAAAATGACCAAATTTGCAGCATTAGAGACATTTTTATTGCCATTTTATGGGTTGTTTCAAGAAGATGGAGTAGCTGAAATTTCAGTTAATAAACCTGGTGAAGCTTGGGTCGAGAAACATGGAGATATGCGCCTTGAAAGATTGCCACAGCTTGATTTAAATCATTTACTTAGTTTAGGTAGGTTAATCGCTCAATCTACTGATCAAAAGATAGGAGAAACTACTCCATTGCTTTCAGCAACTTTACCTAATGGTTATCGTATACAGATAGTTTTCCCACCTGCCTGTGAGCCAGGAACTGTGGCGATGTCTATCAGAAAAGGTTCTACATTAAATTTAGATCTTGATGGATACGAAAAGTTAGGTGCATTTAGTCATACTAGTAGCAAAGAGATAGAAGATCCTAACAATGGTGAGCTCAATAAATTCTTGCAAGAAGGTAAGATTAAAGACTTCTTAAAATTAGCAGTAAAAGCTAAAAAAAATATTATAATTAGCGGTGGTACTTCAACCGGTAAAACCACTTTTACTAATGCAGCATTATTAGAAATTCCTAAAGACGAAAGACTTATAACTTGTGAAGATGCCCGAGAAATTAATTTACCAAAACATGAAAATAGAGTGCATTTACTTGCTTCAAAAGGTGGTCAGGGTTTAGCAAAAGTTACTATTCAAGATTTAATAGAAGCATGCTTAAGGCTTCGACCTGATAGAATTATTGTTGGTGAATTACGTGGAGCTGAAGCTTTTAGCTTTCTGAGAGCAATAAATACTGGTCATCCAGGATCAATTTCAACATTGCATGCGGATGCGCCTTCAATGGCTATCGAGCAATTGAAACTTATGGTTATGCAGGCAGGTTTAGGTATGCCACCAAGCGAAATCAAAAGCTATATTTTATCAGTGGTTGATGTGATTGTACAATTAAAACGTGGTAGTGGGGGCTCAAGATTTGTTTCTGAAGTATATTTCAGACACGACCCAAATAGGCAGCAATTTCAGGTTTAATATGATTATAAAAATTAAAAATTTTATAGTACGATCTATACTGATTATTTTTGCCTTGGTACTTTTGTTTGAAATTTCAGCTATTTGCTTTATGTTTCTCGCATTTGGTCCGCAATATATTGAAATTACAGATTTTTCTCCTGGTTATATCAATCGTAATTTATACACTGCTCAATATTTTATTCAGCAGCTTGTTTACTATACGCAATGGATGATAGAAAATAAAACTATTATTGCGTATAACACTAATAATTACTTTATATTAAAATTATATCTCCCACTTATTTTGCTTTATTCTATCTTAACAGGAATTTTTATATGGAAACATAATGAATTCTTTGACTGGAAGCCATTTAAAGTCAAAGAATCATTGCATGGTGATGCTAGATGGGCAACACAGGAAGATATAACTCGTGCTGGCTTGCGATCAAAAAGTGGAATGTTACTAGGTAAGGATGATAATGGTTATTATGTAGCTACTGGGTTTCAGCACGCATTACTATTTGCGCCTACTGGTTCTGGTAAAGGTGTAGGCTTTGTAATTCCAAATTTGTTATTCTGGGAGCATTCTTGTATTGTTCATGATATTAAGTTAGAAAACCACCAAATTACTAGTGGTTATCGTGCAAAAGCAGGGCAAAAAGTTTATGTTTGGGCGCCTGCAGAACCAGATGGTAAAACTCACTGTTATAACCCTATTGACTGGGTGAGTAACAAGCCTGGCCAGATGGTCGATGATGTTCAGAAAATTGCCAACCTGGTTTTGCCTGAAAAAGAATTTTGGAATAACGAGGCACGTAGCTTATTTGTTGGTGTTGTTTTATATCTTATTGCTGTGCCCGAAAAAGTTAAATCTTTTGGTGAAGTAGTTCGTACTATGCGTAGTGATGACGTGGTTTATAACTTAGCAGTGGTTCTAGACACCATTGGTAAATACATTCATCCTGTTGCTTATATGAATATTGCTGCATTTTTGCAGAAAGCAGATAAAGAGAGATCAGGTGTGATTTCTACACTTAACTCGGGTCTTGAACTTTGGGCTAACCCATTAATTGATACAGCAACTGCATCAAGTGATTTTAACATCCAGAATTTTAAAAAAGAAAGAACTACAGTTTTTGTTGGTTTAACTCCAGATAATATTAAGCGTTTAGAAATCTTAATGCAGATCTTCTACCAGCAAGCTACAGAATTTTTAAGCCGTAAATTACCTAATAAAGTTGAAGATCCTTATGGTGTATTATTTATCATGGATGAGTTTCCAACTTTAGGTAAGATGGAAACCTTTAAAACAGGTATTGCTTATTTTAGGGGTTATAATGTCCGCTTATTTCTAATTATTCAGGATACCCAACAATTAAAAGGTATTTATGAAGAAGCTGGAATGAATTCATTTTTATCTAACGCTACTTTCCGTATTACTTTTGCAGCTAACAATGTCGAAACTGCTAACTTGATATCACAGCTATGCGGCAATAAAACTGTAGAGCAGTCTTCGCAGAGCAGACCTAAATTCTTAGATTTTAACCCTGCAAGTCGCTCTGAAAATGTGTCTGAAGTTCAAAGAGCATTACTATTGCCCCAGGAAGTTATTTTATTACCTAAAGATGATCAGATTGTTTTGATTGAGTCATTTCCTCCGATTAAATCTAAAAAAATTAAATATTATGAGGATCGTTTTTTCAAAAAAAGGTTATTACCAGAGACTACTATTCCTACCCAAGAACCATATGATCCTAACAAAGCTCGTGTGAATATGGCAGCTAAACCTGCAGAAACAGAGCAAGGGCAAGGACAAGAAGAGCATATATAATGAGAAGATTATATCATTTTGAATTATGTCCGTTTTCTAGACAAATAAGAATACTACTTCATGAGAAGCGTTTAAGTTATCAATTAACGGTTGAGAAATTTTGGAATAGTAACGAGCATTTCTTACATCTAAATCCAGCTTCAACCGTTCCTGTTTTACAAGATGATAAATTAACGGTCGTAGAGTCGTATCCAATTATTAATTACTTAGATGAATGCTATACTGATGTAATGCTTATTGGTGAAGATGTCAAAGCTAGAAATGAGAATCGTCGTTTGATTTGTTGGTTTAATCAAAAATTCTATCAAGAGGTTACCGGCTATATTATAGCAGAGAAAGTAATAGGTTATTATAAACAAAACCATGCACCAAAATCTGAAATTATTAGATTGGCAAAATCTAATTTATACAAACATCTGGACTATATCACTTCCTTGCTAGAAAAACGCAATTGCTTGGGTGGTGATAAATTTTCAATGGCAGATATAGCTGCGGCAGCACATATATCTGTGTTAGATTTTTTAAACGACATGCCCTGGAGTCATAGCAAGATAATTAAAGATTGGTATAGCTTGATTAAATCTAGACCAAGTTTTAGAGAGTTATTAAGTGACTATGTCCAAGGTTTTAACCCACCACCGCATTACGCGGATCTTGATTTCTAGCTAAGAGCTATATTTAGCTTCTTCTTTTATTGCGAGCTTATAATCATGCGGAAAATTATTTTCAATGTGATAGCCATAAAATTCTAGATTTAATCTAGAAGCTGTTTCTTCTAAAGATTTTAGGTTATGTAATTTATCATCTATAAAAATAATTTTTTTGAACTTACGCTTTTCATAACTAGATAATTTTTTATAGAAATCAGTAAAAACTTTCCCTTTTTTATTTAAGTCATGTGCGAATAATATGCCTTTATAAAATAAAGCTTGAGAATCGTCATATTCCTTACTTTTCGTAGTATTACATATTTTTACATTTTTCTCATCTTTGCACCATTTTTGATCTGGAAAAGTTTGGTTGCGATAGAATTCTTTAAAAACAAAACCGGATAATTGATCTAAATAAATATTATGTTTTTTAATTTGATTATAAGTAATTTCTGCAATTCTAGGCTGTCGTGCTGTAAATGCTATCACGGTAGCGTTATTTGTTTTCGCTAGTTTTATAAATTTATGAATTTCATTATCAATAAGTTTAGTAGAAATATTAAGCTGTGATTTAATCCATCTATCATATACTTTCAATTTAGCTTGTGATTTTGTACAATTACTTTTAAGTACTTCATCATCTACCATTTGTGCAAAAAACTCTCCAGCGCCATAATGACTTGTTGATCTAAATATAGTGTCATCAATATCTAATAATACTAAAGTTTCAGAGTCTAATTTTGCTGGAATTTCTTCAAATGTTTTTATCGGAGTTATAAATGAATTTAGATACATTGCAAGTATCTATGTTTTTAAGGTAATTCCTTATTATAGTAACATGGTCAAAAGCAAAATGCTGCTCATTTAGAGCTTTATTTAATTTTTCAAATGTATATAGATTAACTTTTTTAGCATCACTACCAGCTTTAGGAATTTGATTGGTTGTAGCGGTAAAAGTTATCTCAACTGAATGTTGTCTTGGATCACGACCTGGATTGCCATATACTCCGATAAATTTTAAATTACTAATATCATTGATATTAAGCTCTTCAAATAGTTCTCGTTTGAAAGCTGTTACAGGATCTTCATGTTCTACATGTCCACCAAACATTGCTAAGCCTTTGGGATTTTTTCCACGTTCTATAAGTGCAATTTTATTCTCAGGGCAAATATGAATAATTCCTGCTACAGTTAGAACAGGGCGGGTCTGTGTTGATTTAATTTTGCTTGAACATCCTGTTAGTATTGCAATTAAAAGAGAAAATTTAATAATTAATTTGGTAAAATACTTCATATCTAAAATATTGCGTGAGGTTTATTAGGAGAGTAATTTATCATCACTTTACTTGATATCAATAAGATTTTTAAAAAATATGATTTGGCTAATTGCCATACATATCTTTGTAATAAGACAGTTTGATTCCATTTTCCTTAAATAGAGTGTGAACTCTAATATTTAAATCATTTAAAATTCTCTTTCTATCAATAGCATTATCTGTGCTGATAAAAAAATAAGCATCAAATTTTATGCCACATGGATCAAATTTATCTAAACATACTGTAGATCCGTAATCTTGAATTATATTTTTATTATCGCTAATAGCTTGAGTAATCAACTCTTTGGCCAGTTGAGGCGAGCAATCTCCATCTACATAATAATTGGAGATAATACGAATAACATTATCTTCTAAGGTCCAGTTAATTATATTATTCTCAATAATTTTGCTATTTGGGACGAGCATGTCAATGTTGTCATAAGTTTTAAGGTGTACGCACCGAGCGCCTATATTAACTACAACCGCAGTTTTACCTTCTATTTCTATAATATCGCCGACACTTAATGGGCTTTCAATCATGATTATTATGCCACTTAGAAAGTTATTAACCATATTCTGGCTACCAAGACCAACTCCTAGAGCAATTGCTCCTCCAATAAATGTTAGCCCTGACAATGGAATATTAGATATATCCAAAGCAGTAATTATTATTAAAGCAATAAGAAGGTAGTAGATAAATTTCTCAATCGCGCTAGAAGCGTTTGCATCTAAATGAAAAAATCTTAGCATTTTCTTTCTAATAATGCTGCTAAAATATTTTGCTAGTCTTATGCCAATAATTAGCACAATCAAGCTAATTATTACATTAGAGATGCTGATAACTTTATTGTCTATAGTTGTAAGTTCATAATGCCAAAGATCTTTTATAGGGGAATGTTTGAGAATTTTGTTTGGTAACTCTGCTATTATAGATTTTTCTTCAGCATGTGCATATGATACTACAGATAGTAGTATAAAGTAAAATTGCCTCAATAAATTGTTTATCATATTAAATCTTAGTAATTGACTGTGTAATATTATTTTAGTATAAACCTGTCTATGTTTGTTGCAAGTTAAGAATTTAT
>Ga0114962_10003884_pt1 | contig 12022 bp, 9 predicted proteins | sample C_130820_MF_Meta_FD_87017 | JGI IMG/M metagenome (GOLD analysis project Ga0114962, IMG submission 87017) | Freshwater microbial communities from Lake Croche, Canada to study carbon cycling - C_130820_MF_MetaG | ecosystem: Environmental > Aquatic > Freshwater > Lake | place: Lake Croche, Canada... | reverse complement strand
CTTTTCGTTGACCCGTTGTCCGGATAGTTGTTGGTTATTTTCTGCCATTGATTATGGTTCCTTGATGGGTTTATGCCATTCCTTGATCGTCGTCTACTATGCCCTGCTGCGGTAACGGCCCTGCATCGGCTACTATGAATCCTGGCTGTTGCTGAGCATATTGGTCATAACTGTATCCGCCCACTCCATTTTCTCCTGGTTTGACTGCTAGAGTAGGTGGCGCTTCTAATCCGCCAAATTCGTTGGTCTGTCCTACAGCGGCCACTATAGACGCAGGTGGGATAGCAGGTCGAAGTTTTGCTGTGGTGATTGAAGTAATAGAATCTTGCAACCAATTGCCTGCGGTTTTTGCATATCCATTCACAGTGTCTGTGAGTTGTTTTTCATATGGTTTCAGCAGATTTGATCCAATATTGGTCAGCGTGGCAGCGGCATAATTTTTAAGACTGTTGACTCCTGCTTGCAATGGGTTTGAAGAAGCCACGGCGTTGGGTATCAATCCAGCATCAAATAGTCTAGAGGTTGTGCTGTTTGCTCTCACCGCCACAGTATTGACCAATGCTGTTGCAACACCTGGATCTGTGTATCTGCCGGTGTCGACTGTGTTGTTCTCAACAAAACGCACTCGATCTTCCGGTGTTATTCCACCGGCGGTGGCAATGGTAGTGGTAGCAGCAACTTCGCCTGGACGTAGATTGAATGCAACTCCTTCCAGTTCTTGTGTGAATTTGCCTCGGTTAAATCTACTGCGAGTTTTGAGACCAATGTAGGTCACGGCTTCTTGTGCCAATCCAGGATCTGTGCTGACAAAATTGGTCCGAAAATTATTCTGATTCACATCCATAAGACCAGTATCAAGATTATAGTCCACAGGACGATTCCACGCAAATGTGAAATAAGGAACACTGGCCACAGCATTGATGCTGCCGTCTGGATTGAAAGGATTGGCATATATCGACTGCTGTCCAGTGAGCACTGCCTTGATTGATTCAGCAGATGGCAACCACGCAGGATCTCCTAGTATGTCAAGTTTGATCTTGAGACTGTCTGTGGTATACAAACTGTCAGCGGCGTTGGCCGAAGGTTCAAATGTTTTGTTTGATCCACCTTGACGGCTTTGATTGCTGGCCTCCATGTATTGTTTTTTAGCTATATATAGATTGCTGTTGTAATTTGGTTCTTGTTTGGTCACTCCTGTTATGACCTGTGTCCATTGATTGTTAAAACTCTGGCTGAAATTTTCTATGGAGTTGTTTTGACCAGTAAACCAATAGTTGTAGATCTTGTGTGCTCCACGAAACTTACCCTTTGGAAAATAGTCGCTGGCCACCGGAGTTTGATATGGAACAACGGTATAAGTCATTCTATATGCAAAATCGTTGCGCTTTTCGTCATATTTTAAAGGTTCGGCTGTGCATACTATGTTGAACCAGGCAAATACCTGTGCAGCTCTTGTGGGCGCCGGCTGCCAGGTTTCTGTTTTGTCGTTCCATATCACTAACTGTTGTCCAGTAAGATAGGTGCTGCTACGAATCACCTGATCAATAAATTGTATAATTTGTTGACCTGCGGTGGCACCTTTTGTGCGAACAGTGAGTGGGGCAAATTGCCTGTTGGGATCTTTTTGTGCAGCAGCATTGGTTGTGTCTCTGCTGCCGGTGAATGCTTTGTCTTTGGGCCCTGGTGGTAGCATGCTGGCATTTGCTATTATAGGATCAGCAAAGTTGATCACATATTCATCTGGAAGAAACCCAGTGATCCTGCTTTGATTACGAGAGTAAGCAGTCAATGCTGCGGCCAGGCCGGTTCCCACGTCAGACGTGGTAGTCTTGGTAGCTGCCACAGCATTCTGCGGCGCAGAGGCAACTATTCCCGACGCTGTGGTAGAAGCTCGAGGGGCTACAGAAGGGTTGTCAACTCCTGTGCCATATCCATATGCTGGAATATTTGCCATGGGTTATCCTCTTCCAAACACAGTATCTGTGAGCGGTCGGCTGTTGTCTACCACTGTGACTGTTTGCTGATTTATGCCGCCGGTCAACATCTCCTGAACTGTGGCACCATTGAATGTGAAGTTGGTAGGAATAGTTCCTCTATTGGTGCTGGCATTATGATTTTGCCCCGGTGAAGCACACTTGATTTTGTATTCAACTAACTTGTTTGATACCGCAAAATCAATACTGATAATATTAAATGGTATGTATTTTTCTACTATCGAACTTTTATCAGTGACCCCGTTTCTGGGTCCGATAGGCATCACAAGATTTCCATTGGCATCATACCCATAGAATCTCACCACCATGCAAAAATGTGCTGCTGAGTAGTTGATCGTGGCATCTGGTTTGACTACTCCTTTGGTTACATATAGATTTCGTATGGCAGAATACAGATTCCGCAACAATGTGATTCCGTTGGGTTCGGTCACACTAAATCCTATGTCAGTTATGACCGATGATCCTCGAGAACCGGGTGTGGCTGGGTAGTTGTAATCCACGTAGAAATCGTCAATGTAGTAGTCTAATGGAAAGGACGGATTGCGCCCTACTCCTATGTCCGGACCTTGATCGGTGGCGAACACATTTTGCACATTGGCTCCACCACTCTGTGCCAAGAGATAGTATCCATTGAGACTACGATACGACTGAGTGTATAAAGTTTTGTATGTGGCCGGATCCAACAGATACCAGCTGAGGCTGTAAGTGTAACTGGGATACTGATCTAATATGTTTTCTTGTGCCGTGATGTTATTTGTGCCATAGAGATTGTCCAAGGCATTTTGTAATTTTGATCCTGGCTTCTGGGCACTATCCTCTCCTGATGCACCTATTCCTCCTGACGCGGCATTGTTGGTAGCCCCAGCCACTGGTTCTTGATTTTGGGTGGCTGTTCCGCCTCCGCGTGTGCGAGCAGCTGGTAGTGGGCCTTTTTGGGGAGGAGATGAGATAGCCTGAGTGTTTGTGGTTGTACGAAGTTCAGCATCAGTTCCTGCATCCCCGCCGCCGGTGTCTGTAGTAACCGGGCGTGTGGCATTGCTTTCAGACGTGGTAGTACGGTCCTCGATCCTACCATCTGCTGCTATCTTTGTAGGAATTGGTGGTGCAGGTGCTCCTGGATTGGCATCTTCGCTTCTGGCCACTTGACCTTGTGCAGCAGTGTCAGCTGCACTGGCAGTATTGCGTTGATTGTTAAGACTCAACTGATTCAATGCCGCAATCAGTCTAGACTGCTTGGCTTCCTCTACTGCTAATTCAGCTCTGAGAGCCGCTAGTCTTGTTGCTTGTTCGGCAGCAGTAAACACAGTAGAATTTTGTATAGTTCTGATTTGCCGTTGAATGAGAGCAATCTGCTGGCTAATGTCTTCTAGGGCTAATTCAAGTCCTTGTCTTTCAGTCAATGCCATGATTAAAATCCTAACACGCTACGGAGTGTGCTTATTTTAGGTAGATAGATCTGCACTCCAGCCTTGAAATCCAGTGGTGGTGCTGTGAGTGTGTTGGGATTGCGTTGATAGAACACCCACCATAACGCGCTGTTGTTATACAAGTCCAGTGCCAACATATCAGGTCTATATTGGTAAGTCTGTGTGATTATCAGCACCTGGTCATCGCTCTGTTTGGGTATAGGCCGATTGACCATCACATCCAAGAAAAACTGACTGAACCCCGTGGCATAATATGCACTGGTGCTATCGTAAATGGCAGACATTACCAGAATCCTCCTGAAATCAGTTGCCCACTGGCGAATTTCTTCACGCTAAACTGTTGGCTGACCTGGCTGCGCGATTGCACAGGATATAGTCTTATACTGAGATCAACACTGGTGGGCACATACGTGGGGTTGTTCAATCCCAGTGCAGGTGGTGATTCTAATGCAGTGGGAGACGAATTTGATTGGGCACCTTGTGTCACGCCCTGCCCAGAAAACAGTGCTGCCAGGCGTTTGTAAGCACCCGAAATAGGATCTCCTGGCACAGCGTCAGGTCTGTATTGTCTAGTTAACATATCTGCACCATTCACATTCAAACTACGTGCTCGTATGTAGTCCACATTGTCCGGCAAGTCATAGCTGAAACTACTGACCACACAAGGATGATTTTGGAATTGGAATTCGCCAAATCCAGTCAAGAACACCAAGGGCGGTGGCGCACCACGTTGTGAATCTTGCCCGTAAAACATGCGTGTGACTGATCGGAAAAAATGTATCACTGCCAGCAGATACTGTGCTTCCATACTGTCCTGTGCTGTGAACTTGGCCGAGATTCCTATTTCTCCCACGCTGCTGCCTTGATAGAAATAGTTGGTGTAATTCGAGTGTGTGAGATCTGCGCGGCTATATGAAGCATTGTAGCTGGTGGTGATCTTGGGAGTGTAGGGGAATATCACCCCGGCTGTTTGTTTCAGAGGCCACAAGATACCATTGGGATTTTGACCATTTAGACTGGGATCGTTGTATAGATAGTCAGATCCTGGTGCCAACGCGATTCGCACACGCCAGTCACCGTTGTTGGCTTCTAATTTACGTTGTGCCGCCACACTGGCCTGGCGTTGTGCCAGCTGAGTTTTTGCATACGCTGCTGCTGCTTCAGCTTCTCCGGTATTTCCGTCATTTGCAGATAGTGCCGTATTTGATGCCACAGCAGCAGCAGTAGCAGCAGCCGTGGCTTCGGCATTTTGTCCCGTTGCGGTGGTGTTGCTTATTATACCGGCTGTGAAAGATTGCACGCCTCTGGCTGTGTCAGAATACAGTTGGTTGCCGTAATTCTTTATGTCCGTGGTTGCTGCATCTATGAGTCCCGCTGTGGTGACTGTTGCTGCACCGCCTCCGGCTACAAATGTGGCTCCTGTTTGCCCGTCACCTCCGCCACCACCACCACCACCGTAGTTTACAACATCCGTGGCAGGCACTGCATTGGCACCAAGTGCAGATGCTGTGTTATTGGCTGCTTTGTCTACTAGGTTATTGGCCACTGCGGCCAGTTTTGGTGGTAATGATTTGGCCACAACTGATTTTACAGTACCAGTTGCAAACCCAACAGCTTGTCCTATCGCTTGTTGTTTAGCTTGAGCTATCAGCTTGGGTATTTCGGCCTGGATCTGTGTGGTGAGACTGGCCACAGCATTGGCTCCTGCAGCCTTGACCTGATCCGCTATCAGTGACGCTCGCCCTGTGATCTGATCTACCAAGTTGGGTTGTGCTGTGGGTAATCCGGCTTCATTGAATCGTTCTAGTCGTGCAGCTTCTGCTGCACTGGTGTTGGCGTCCACTGGCACGCCTTCTGGGACTACATTTGACGGCCCTACATCTTGAGCTCTTATGCCATCAACATTTCCGTCAACTGCTGCTGCATCTCCAACACCGCCGCCGCCTTCGAATGTGCCACCATTGTATATGTCAGAATCAACGCCACCGCCACCACCATCAACCAAAGGCACTTGGGTATCTGTGCCAACAAATGGTTGGTTATAATCCACTTGATTAAATCCACCATCAACTGCAACCCCGCCATCGCCGGGTATGGTGGATCCTATGAACCCGTCAGGGCCTTGGGAAAAATCAGCAATGTTGGCATCTGTGATGCCAGCTTCAAGCGCCGACGATGCTGAATCAAGCCCTGTGAGTTCAGCAGCATTGAATGCGGTTGAGGCTTCACCTATGTTTATTAGTTCAAATGGCATGTGCTACCTCTGCTGGACGTATTGATTCCGGAATCTCTAGGCCTGTGCCACGTAGATTGTGCAGGCAGCATAGCACTACATCATCGGTCAGAGCTAAAAACTTATGTTTGCTGCCTGCAGGAATGGTGATCATTGCAGGCGCGTGAAATTCTTCAGGTTCTGTATCATCTTGCCACACACGCACACTTCCGCTGCTGACCAAGGTGATGTGATCGTGAACATGCACATGTTGACCAATCACTGTGTGGGCTTTTTTGACCGAGTAGGCGCGAACCCAGATATCATCCACCTCGGCAAACTCAATATAGTCTAATTTTGTTGTTGTAGAGTCCATGTGTTTATTTACCCAAAAAATAATCTGCCCAGTTTATAACCCATTGACAAACCTGCAAAGTGTGCTATAATAAATACTCATTTAAGGATACTGCCTGATGGCCACCATCGCAAGAGCAACACCAAAAACCAACTATCTCAACAACAGAGATATTCTCAAAGAAATCCACCTAAGCAAGAAAAACTATTGCGCCTACATCAATCCTGATCTAGACCATCAATACGACATCATCTTGCCCAGTGTAAGCAAAATCAATCAAAAGACCACGGCAGAAGCACGAAGAAATCGTGCAGATCGCATCAAGCGCGAAACTGGGGAGATCGTGGATCCCAAAAAAATACCCAACACAGACGTAGTTTTTCGGATCATGACCTGGGAACACATACCCATGGCACCCAAAAAAATCACCAAGGCCGCTGCCAAAAAGCGTAAACTAGAAGAACTGTTAGAACTAGATGATGCTGTGGAAGATGATCCGCTAGCAGGCTTGATTGACGAAGTGATACTGGATCCCACACACATGCGGGTGAACTTTCCTCCGTTCTTTCACTACCGCGTAGATGACAACAAAGAGCCATTCCTGGTTGGCAAAAGCCATTGGCGTGGTGATCTCGAAACTGGTGAGTTCTCCAAGGATCACGGTGAGATGACCCGCACCTTGGCTCGCATGTTCATGAAACTGTGCGAACGCTATGCCACAAGATCAAACTGGAGAGGTTACACCTACAATGAAGAAATGCGCGGACAAGCCCTACTACAACTCAGTCAAATCGGATTGCAATTTGACGAATCAAAATCGCAGAACCCTTTTGCGTATTATACTGCCGCTATCACTAATAGCTTTACTCGTATCTTGAACATCGAGAAGAAGATGCAGAACATACGTGATGACATTCTTGAGATGAACGGACTCAATCCATCATGGACACGACAGAACAGCGGCAAACATTCAATGGAAGCCATGTCCGGACCGGTTGTAAGCACCTTGGATGAGTAGTATAATCTAAGAATGACTAATCTATTCCGTAAAGCTGCGATCTTCACTGACATCCACTTTGGACTCAAATCAAACAGTGTCACACACAATGAGGACTGCTTAAACTTTGTAAAGTGGGCCACTGCCAAAGCCAAGTCGGAAGGTTGTGAGACCTGCTTGTTCCTGGGTGATTGGCACAACAACAGGGCCAGTCTCAACATTGTCACCTTGAACTACAGCCTACGGGCACTGGAGCACATGAATGATAACTTTGATCGAGTTTATTTTATTCCTGGAAATCACGATCTATATTATAGGGACAAGCGTGATATTCAAAGTGTTGAATGGGCAAAGCACCTCCCCAATGTTGAAATTTGTAACGATTGGTTTTCCAGTGGTGATGTGGTCATTGCTCCTTGGCTTGTGGGAGACGATCATAAACGCTTGGCTAAGTTAAAAGGCAAATACATGTTTGGGCACTTTGAACTGCCCGGATATCTTATGAATGCCATGGTAGAGATGCCGGATCACGGCGAAGTGCGACGAGAAGACTTCACGAACTTTGAACATGTGTTCACCGGTCACTTCCACAAGCGCCAGACCAAAAAGAACATTACCTACATTGGCAATGCATTTCCGCACAACTATGCCGATGCCGGCGACGATGCTCGCGGCCTCACCATCCTAGAGTGGGGCCGGGATCCTGTGTATCATGCTTGGCCAGATCAACCCAGATATCGTGTGCTAGGCCTGGCCAACATCATTGACAACGCTGCTGCCTTGCTTGCACCCAGGATGCATGTGCGTGTGAATCTAGACATTGAGATTTCATACGAAGAAGCCAACTTTATCAAAGAAACATATATCAAAGACTACGGTCTTCGAGAGATGGCCCTGATACCCAACAAGAATTCATCTGTAGACACAGATATGGCACCCGGTGAGATCAAGTTTGAATCGGTAGATCAGATTGTGACAGATCAGATAACTAACATTGAATCAGAATTCTACGATAACCGACTGCTGTTGAAGATCTACCAGAATCTATAAATGACCGTGTGGCTTGATACATTATCTAATAGCTATATCATCGATGGCCCTTTCTCCATTGCTGAGTTTTGGGCGCGGCCATCGGCTGACCTGTATAGAACTATACATGGCTTAAGGCAAGAATCGTTTGCTCACAATCATCGCATAGTATTCACATGTTTTGATAACCTAGATGATCACAGGATACGTGAATTTTTAATCAAACTTCAGAAATGCATAACATTTGTTGATATCAGCAACAGTTTTGTATTGGTAGTAAGCAATCGAACATGGATCAGCGAATACCTTGATAACGTAAAAAATCAATGGGCGTTTTCCACTGAGAATCATGCAATAGGGCACGAATTTTATGATGTCCCAATTACCAAAGTAGATTGTGATTTTTCTGCCATACTGAATCCGCCGGAAACCATATGCGCCCAACCTTGGATTTCGTTGGATGTTAGCACCTCAGGACAGATCAGACCTTGTTGTTACTTTGAAGAATACATCAAGCAGGATGATGGTAGCGATTATCACATAACCACTCACACACTAAAACAAGTATACAACAGCACCTACATGAAAGATCTCCGTCAGAAGTTTATCCAAGGCGATCGGCCCGCGGCGTGCAGCAGATGTTGGGCTGAAGAAAAAAACGGATCCGATAGCAAGAGGATGTTGTTGAAACATAGATTCATCCCCTATTCATTTGATACAAATTGGGAACAGAATGACGTTAGAAATTTAAAATTTGTATCTATCCAAGCGGGTAATATTTGCAATCTCAAATGCAGAATCTGTAACCCAGGCAACAGCAGCAAGATTGCAGAAGAACAGTTGCGACAAATACCATCACCAGAACGTAAAACACACGAGATTTATAAAAAACTAGTGTCCGGAAGATGGGTGGAAGACGCATCCATATGGAACAAGTTTACAGATCCTGATGTGGATATTGAGTATTTTGACATCGGTGGAGGGGAACCTATGCTACAACTCCAGCATTTTTCAGCATTAGAAAAAATGATAGATCAAGGTCGGTCGGGTCGGGTGCATTTACACTACAACACCAATGGCACCATATTTCCCGATGAATACGCCGACCTGTGGAAAAAATTCAAGATGGTTGATATCTCTCTCAGCATTGACAACACACAAGATCGATTTGAGTTTGAACGATCCGGAGCATCCTGGAGTGCGGTGGAAAATAACCTTGTTAAGTTTTTTGCTCTTAGATCACAAAACATCAAGATCAGTTTGTATCTAGCAATCAGCATACAAAATGTATTATATCTACCTGAAATTTGCGAGTGGGTCAGTAAACAACAATTTGATTCAGTTCACTTTGCTGTGTTATATTATCCTGCCCAACTGCATATTGGTAATGTTACCTTGGCTGCTCAATCTCTAATTTTAGATCGACTGAGTTCTTATGTGTGTGCGGATGCCGTCTTGCAACCGTTTATACAGACTGCGATTGATGTGATAAATTCTGCCAATCTCAGTGATGGTGTTGATTTTTGCAACTACATGAAACAGTTGGACCAAGTTCGGCGTCAAGATTTTGCTACCACCCACAAAGAGATAGCATTGTCCATGGGCTATTGACTTTTATGATTACTATGTTATACTGATATATGAAATTTCGACACACTAATTTTTGGAAAACCTATCCTCAATACAGGAAAAAAGTCATGAACTGCTCGTCAAGGTCTCCCGTGGATGCTGTGATACTTTGGAGATTGTTGAATTATTTTCGTCTTGACCGTGCAGTTGAAGTTGGAACATTCCAAGGACTTACTTCTGGACTGATACTTGAATCAAACTCTAACTGTAACCTACTGGGTATTGATCCAGATGATGGGCTAGACCTATTCCGTAAAAATAATCCAGGGATCCAAGATAGATTTAGATTCATTAGATCACTGAGCCAGGACGTGATACTTGGTGATCAGGAATTTGATTTCATATTACTAGACGCCGCTTGGGACTATCTGTCCATCATGTCTGACGTAGAAAAATTCTTACCACATTTGTCCCAGTCAGGTATAATTGCATTTAGTTATGTAGGGCTTGTAAAAAGCAATGCTATGAAAGAATTACACAATCGTAACACCGGCTGGGTGCCTTTCTTACGATCTGATCAAACAGAATTTTGGCATCAACCGACTTATAATAGAGGTGAGTTTTTAGATTCACTATTCACCGATCCGATTAGTAAATTTATTCATATTGAAAATCAAATTGATGAATTTAAAAACACAATTTGCATAGCAAGAAGTATAAGCATGCTCACTGATCATCCAGAATACTTTGATCTAGCATTGAACCACTACGACGTATGATCCACTTACGAGACCTTACAGTAAAAAACTTCATGAGCGTGGGAAACACCACACAGGCTATCGACTTTGATCGATCTGACCTTACCCTGGTGCTGGGTGAAAACCTAGACATGGGCGGCGATGGATCGCGCAATGGCACAGGCAAGACCACCATCATCAATGCACTAAGCTATGCCTTGTATGGGCAAGCATTATCAAACATACGCAAAGACAATCTTGTGAACAAGACCAATGCCAAACACATGCTGGTCAGCTTGGATTTTTCGGTGAGTGGACAGAACTACAGAATTGAACGTGGACGCAAACCCAATGTGCTCCGGTTTTATGTGAACGACGAACATCAAGCAGCACAAGACGAAGCACAAGGCGATTCAAGAGAAACACAAGAAGCCATCGAACGTGTGTTGGGCATGAGTCACGACATGTTCCAACACATTGTAGCACTAAACACATACACAGCACCGTTCTTGAGTCTCAAGGCCAATGAACAGCGCACAATCATCGAACAACTGCTGGGTATCACATTACTCAGTGAGCGTGCGGATCGTATCAAAGAACTCAACAGACAAACCAAAGATTCTATCCAGGCAGAAGAACTGCGTATCCGTGCTGTGCAAGAAGCCAACAAGAGAATTGAAGAACAGATCGTCAGTTTGGAGAAACGACGTACTCTGTGGCTACGCAAACAAACAGAAGATACAGAAGGCCTGGCACAAGGGATCGCTGATCTTGAACACATTGACATTGCAGCAGAGGTGCAAGCACACAGAGATCTCGAAGCATATCATGTGCGTAAAAAAGCCATGGACGAAGCCAATCGCTGGATCCGACAGATCGATGCTGACGATACCAAACTGCTGAAGCAAATGGCCCAGATTGAAAAAGATCTTGGTCAGATTGCCAGCCACAAGTGTTTTGCTTGTGGCACAGACATACACGACAACAGCCTCGATACAGTGAAAGCACAGCGTGAAAAGACTCTGCTAGAAATCTCATTGCAAGTGCTGACCAATGATACACAACGATCTGAACATCAAGACCGACTCCGAGAACTTGGTGAACTGGGCACAGCACCTACGGTGTTCTATGACAGCCTTGAACAGGCATTGAATCACAAGAACACAGTAGATACTTTGATGAAAGATCTCGCAGCAAGATCTGCAGAGACTGATCCCTACAGCGAACAGATTGCGGATATGCACGAGCAAGCCTTGCAAGTGGTGTCCTACGATACCCTGAACGAATTCACTAGAGTGCAAGAGCATCAAGAGTTCTTGCTCAAACTGCTCACCAGCAAAGATTCGTTTGTGCGTAAGAAGATCATTGATCAGAACTTGAGCTATCTCAACAGCCGACTCACACATTATCTTGATAGAATTGGATTGCCGCATACTGTGAAGTTCCAGAATGATCTCACAGTGAGCATTGAAGAACTGGGTCGTGAACTGGACTTTGATAATTTATCGCGTGGCGAACGCAACAGACTGATCCTCAGCATGAGTTGGGCATTCCGAGATGTGTGGGAAAGTCTATATCAACCCATCAACATCTTGTTCATCGACGAGATGATTGACTCTGGCCTGGACACACAAGGTGTAGAGAATGCTTTAGCATTGCTGAAGAAGATGAGCCGAGAACGCCACAAATCAATCTGGCTTGT
>Ga0114962_10003880_pt1 | contig 12023 bp, 13 predicted proteins | sample C_130820_MF_Meta_FD_87017 | JGI IMG/M metagenome (GOLD analysis project Ga0114962, IMG submission 87017) | Freshwater microbial communities from Lake Croche, Canada to study carbon cycling - C_130820_MF_MetaG | ecosystem: Environmental > Aquatic > Freshwater > Lake | place: Lake Croche, Canada... | reverse complement strand
CAAAAGGGCAACACTGGTAACAACCTGTTGGCTTTGCTTGAGTCGCGTTTGGACAATGTGGTTTACCGCATGGGTTTTGGCTCTACACGCGCCGAAGCACGTCAGTTGGTTTCACACAAAGCAATCACTGTGAATAACCACCAAGTCAATATTCCCTCTTATTTGGTTAAAGCTGGCGACGTGGTCAGTGTGCGTGAGAAATCCAAAAAACAAGGTCGCGTACTTGAAGCCTTACAACTGGCTACACAGGTAGGTATGCCAGCATGGGTCGATGTCAATATCGACAAGGCCGAAGGCGTTTTCAAGAAACCGCCTGACCGTGACGAATTTGCTGCTGACATCAACGAATCGCTGATCGTCGAGTTGTATTCACGTTAAACAGGGCTAGTTGGCCCTTCTAATCCGTCGCCCTGTGCAAATTGTGCAGGGGTCATCACCCAGCCTTACCGGTGTAACGAGCCGGGGGTATTGAGAGGAATAACGAATGCAAACCAATCTCCTTAAGCCAAAAACCATCCAAGTTGAACAACTCGGTCACAACCGAGCCAAGGTAACACTCGAACCTTTCGAGCGTGGTTACGGTCACACTTTGGGCAATGCCTTGCGTCGCGTGCTGTTGTCATCCATGGTCGGCTATGCCGTCACCGATGTCACCATCGCTGGCGTTTTGCACGAGTATTCATCCATTGACGGCGTCCAAGAAGACGTGGTTAATATTTTGTTGAACCTCAAAGGCGTGGTCTTCAAATTGCACAACCGCGACGAAGTCACCCTCAGTTTGCGCAAAGAAGGCGAAGGCCAAGTTACTGCTGCTGATATCCAAACACCGCACGATGTGGAGATCATCAATCCCGATCATGTGATTGCCAATTTGTCTCACGGCGGCAAAATCGACATTCAACTCAAGGTTGAAAAAGGTCGCGGCTATGTGCCCGGCAGCATGCGCCGTCATGCCGATGAAGTGAATAAATCTATTGGCCGCATTGTTCTGGATGCGTCTTTCTCACCTGTTAAGCGTGTGAGCTACAGCGTTGAAAATGCCCGCGTTGAACAACGTACCGACTTAGACCGCTTGGTGGTTGAAATCGAAACCAATGGTGCCATCAATGCCGAAGACGCAGTTCGTTCATCTGCCAAAATTTTGGTTGAACAATTGGCGGTATTTGCCCAGCTCGAAGGCAGTGAATTGGCTGCATTTGATGCGCCCGCACCTCGAAGTGCCCAACAATTTGATCCTATTTTGTTGCGCCCCGTCGATGAACTTGAACTCACGGTTCGCTCGGCCAACTGCCTCAAAGCAGAAAACATTTTCTACATTGGTGACCTCATCCAGCGCTCTGAAAATGAGTTGCTCAAAACGCCCAACTTGGGTCGCAAGTCACTTAACGAGATCAAGGAAGTTTTGGCTTCTCGCGGTCTGACCTTGGGCATGAAGCTCGAGAGCTGGCCACCTGCTGGTTTGGAAGCCAAACGTATTTAATAACAAGTGCTGACAGCAAGTTAGCCATCCCCCTGGCCGTACCTGATACGGCGGCCGGCAAAAAAAGTGAAAGCCTAAAAAAGGAAACATCATGCGTCACGGACACGGACTACGCAAACTCAACCGAACCAGCTCACACCGACTCGCCATGTTGCAAAACATGATGAATTCGCTGATCGAGCATGAAGTCATCAAAACCACTTTGCCTAAAGCCAAAGAATTGCGTCGTGTGATTGAACCGATGCTGACATTGGGCAAAGAACCCACTTTGTCTAACAAGCGCTTGGCCTTCAATCGCTTACGCAACCGCGACAACGTGGTCAAGCTGTTCGCCGAACTGGGACCTCGTTACCAAACACGCCCAGGTGGTTACACCCGTATTTTAAAAATGGGTTACCGCGTGGGTGACAACGCGCCTATGGCCTTGGTGGAGTTGGTTGATCGCCCTGAAGTCACCGAAACAACAAGCGCTGCCACTGAATAAACGTTACAATAACTCACACGACGCGCGATGGAGCAGCCTGGTAGCTCGTTGGGCTCATAACCCAAAGGTCGCAAGTTCAAATCTTGCTCGCGCAACCAAATACACAACGCCCACTACCAAGTGGGCGTTTTGCATTTGAAGCCCACTAAATAGCTGGTCTTTTATAAATTGAACCTCAACCAAGAACTCGATACAGCATTGCAACAAGCCCACAGGCTTGAGCTGCCCACGGCGTCGGGAAAGCAGGTTTGGCATGTGTGGAACCAAGCCGCAGGAAACCCTTTGGTCTTGCTGCATGGGGGCAGTGGCAGTTGGAACCATTGGGTTCGCAATGTCTTGCCGCTGAGCCTTCACAGAGCGGTATGGGCATTGGATACACCGGGTATGGGGGACTCCGAATTGCCATTGGGCGCAGAAGATGCGGATGATGTGGCGCTGCCTTTGGCGCAGGGCTTAGACGCATTGTTTCAGCAGCAAGCTATTGACCTTGTGGGCTTTTCGTTTGGTGGTTTGATGGCCGGCTTTTTGGCTGCACAGCAACCCGCTCGCGTCAAGCGCATGGTGCTTGTCGGTGTGCCGGGTCTTGGCTTGTTCAACGGTATCAAGACCATGCGTGGCTTTAAAGCAGGCATGAGTGCGCAAGAGCGCATGGAAGTTCACCGCAACAATTTGCTGGCCATCATGTTGCACGATGAAAAGCACATCACCCCAGAGCTATTGAACATGCAAGAACACAATGTGCAGCGCGACCGCTTGCGTAAAAGGCGTATTGCCCGCAGCGACGCCATGCTTGCATTGCAACAACAATGGACTTGCGAAGTGCATGGGATTTGGGGAGAACGCGATGCTTTGTACCAAGGCACTTTGCATTTGATTCCCGAATTGTTGGCCGATTGCCGGCTGAAACATTTCCACGTCACCCAAGGCGCAGGCCACTGGGTGCAGTTTGAAGATGCTGAGGCTTTCAATCAAACGTTGCTGAAATGCCTGTCATTGGCTTAAGCGCACAATGGCGAGATGCTTTACAAATTTAAATCCAAAGCCACCGGCGACTTGATACTGCTAGAGCCGCAAGGCCGACAGTTTTTAAGCCTGATAGGTAAACCAGTAGAGCCCAAGGGCATCATCGAACCAGAACACATGGCGCAAGCCATTGCGGCTTTGCAAATTGCCGTGAAAGCCGAAGAAGCGCAGCAGGCCCAAGCGGTGGCCCAAGCCCAAGACGCGGGCCATGCGCCGCCCAAGTTCGAGGCCATCAGTTTGCGCCAACGTTGCAAGCCCATCATCGACATGCTGCAACGCTGCGAAAAAGCGGGGCAAGCCATCGTCTGGGGCGTGTGAGCATGAGCCACCCGTACCAAGCATTAACCCCCTCGGTGGTGCTCGACGCCTTGAGCGCATTGGGGCTGGCCGTCGATGGTCGCTTGAGCGCGCTCAGCTCCTACGAGAACCGTGTGTACTTGGTGCATTTAGATGACGACAGCACGGTAGTCGCCAAGTTTTACCGCCCCCATCGCTGGAGCGAAGCGCAGATACGCGAAGAGCATGCATTCACCGCAGAGCTGATCGCTGAAGATATTCCGGTGGTGGGGCCGCTCACCCTCAATGGCATGCGCTTGCATGAAGCTCGCATCACCCACGAAGGCTTAGACGGACATTTTTGGTTCAGTGTCAGTCCCTGCCGTGGTGGCAGAGCGCCCGAGTTGGACGACCCCGAGGTGTTGATGTGGATTGGCCGCTTGATGGCACGCATGCATGTGGTGGGTGAGCGAAGTGCCTTTGTTCACAGACCCGCGCTCAACCTGCACACCTTCGGTGAGGTTTCACGCAATTTGCTGATGGACAAAGACTGGGTGGCACCCGAGGTAGCGCAGCAATGGCTGGGTTTGTGCAACCAAGCGCTGGCGATGGTGCAAGCGCGTATGCCCGCGCAAATGAAAGTGTTGCGACTGCACGGTGACTGTCACCCAGGGAATATTTTGTGGACACCCGAAGGCCTGCCAGAGGCTGGACCGCATTTTGTCGACCTAGACGACGCACGCATGGGACCTGCGGTGCAAGACCTGTGGATGCTGTTGCATGGCGACGAAATAGAGCGGCGCCAAAAACTCGCTATCGTGCTCGAAGGCTATGAAAGCATGCGCCCGTTTGATAGGCAAGAGGTGCAGTGGGTGGAGCCCCTGCGCACATTGCGCATCATTCACTACAGCGCATGGTTGGCCAGCCGCCAAGACGACCCAGCGTTTCCCATGCACTTTCCGTGGTTTGGCACCGTCGACTATTGGCGTGGGCAGTGCGACACCTTGCGGGAGCAAATCGAGTTGATGGCTTGAAGCCATTTCAATTAGGCGTTAACACCTTCAAATCTTTAAAGTACTGGCGAAAAAAACCGGCATCGGTGGTCAGCAAAGCTTCGGCTTGTTGGGACGCATGGGCACCTATCAAAAAGTCGGGCGCCACCCGCAAGCGCGGACCTTGGTTGCGTGCATATTCGCGCATGATGCGTGCGGCCTCCATGGCGCAACGCATGTCCAAGGGGTCGTAATCCAGTTGGCAATCAGCGAGAAAGTCTTGAAGGTCTTGCGCGGTTGCAAAGTAGCGACCCAATTCGGCCACAACCACAGCGCACACACAGACACTGCCTTGGGCGAGTGCCGCCTCAAGAGCCGCCTGGGCTGCTGCTGCGCCCGGGGCGCCTTTGACAATATCAAACAGCACGCTGGAATCAACAGCGGTCTTCATGGTTTTTGTGGGGATTCTTGCCAAGGCACGGTGCGTCCGCGCAACTCGCTCAAGGCCTCGTCACGGCTCAAACCGTCGTCAACTGCTTTGCCCACCCACCGGCTAAGGTCTAAAGCCACTTTCTTCTCTACTACCAAGCGGTTGCCGTCTAAGCTGATTTGCAATTTGCTGCCCGCTTTGAGGCCTAAGGCGTCACGGGCCTCTTTGGGAATGACTATTTGGCCGCGCTCGGCGAGGGTGATATCTTGGGTTTCCATGGCATACCTTTACAAAAGATAGAAGAAGTATGCTTTAGATGGTATGAAAAAGCAAGTATGAATTTAGTGATCTGGTTCCGCCTAAACCAGCAAAGCATTCACCCGTTTCACATACGCCGCTGGGTCTTCGGGCATGCCGCCTTCAGCCAGCAGGGCTTGGTCAAACACAATATGCGCCAAGTCGTGGAAGTGGATTTGCCCCTCGGGGCTGTCGAGCTTTTTCACCAGCGGGTGCTCGGGGTTCACCTCAAGAATAGGTTTGCTCTCGGGCGCGCTTTGTCCGGCTTGCTTCAACATGCGGGCTAGTTGAAGTGACATGCCGTCGTCTTTCACCACCAAACACGCGGGTGAGTCCACCAAGCGCGAGGTGACGCGCACATCATCGGCCTTGTCTTTCAAAGCCTCTTTCAACTTGGCCAGCAAGGGCTTGAAAGTCTCGGCGGCTTCCTCGGTGGCCTTCTTTTCTTCCTCGTCCTGCAGCTTGCCCAAATCAAACGCGCCCTTGGCCACGCTTTGCAGCGGTGTGCCGTCGAATTCATTGAGAAAGCCCAGCGCCCATTCATCCACGCGGTCGCTCATCAGCAGCACTTCAATGCCTTTTTTGCGAAACACCTCTAGCTGCGGGCTGTTTTTGGCGGCCGCCAAGCTGTCGGCGGTGATGTAGAAGATGGCATCTTGGCCTTCTTTCATGCGCGATTTGTAGTCGGCAAAACCCACGCTCACCGTATCAGTGGTGCTGCTTGCAAAGCGCAGCAGCTTGGCAATTTTTTCTTTGTTGGCAAAGTCTTCGCCCAAACCTTCTTTGAGCACCGCGCCAAAGTCGGCGTAAAACTGGGTGAACTTACCCGCGTCTTTTTTATCGTCGTCATTGGCGTCCGCTGCGGGTGCGTCATGCTTGGCCAAGTCTTCCAGCATAGACAGCACACGGCGCGTGTTGCCCTCGCGTATGGCTTTCACATCGCGGCTTTCTTGCAGCAACTCACGGCTCACGTTCAGGGGCAAATCGGCAGAGTCAACCACGCCCTTCACAAACCTGAGGTAGGTGGGCAGCAAGGCCTCTGCGTCATCCATGATGAACACGCGCTTCACATACAGCTTGATGCCGCCTTTTTTATCGCGGTTCCATAAGTCGAAAGGTGCTTTGCTGGGCAGGTACAGCAGTTGGGTGTATTCGGTGCTGCCTTCCACTTTGTTGTGGCTCCAAGCCAGCGGTGGCTCAAAGTCGTGGCTGATGGCTTTATAAAACTCGGCGTGTTGCTCGTCCGATATATCTTTCTTGGGGCGGGTCCACAAGGCGGAAGCTTTGTTGATGGTTTCCCATTCGTCGGTCACCACCATCTCGCCGGGTTGGTCGTTTTCGCCCTCTTTCCATTCCTCTTTACGCATCAAAATGGGCAAAGCGATATGGTCGGAATATTTGTTGATGATGGATTTGAGCTTCCAGTTGCTTAAATATTCTTCGGCGTCATCTCGCAGATGCAAAATGATGTGGGTGCCGCGCTTGTCTTGGGAAATGGATTGCACCTCGAAGTCGCCGCTGCCGCCACTGGTCCAGCGCACGCCCTCGGCCGCTGGCGCGCCAGCGCGGCGGGTTTCCACCACGATTTTGTCGGCCACGATAAAGCCTGAGTAAAAGCCCACGCCGAACTGGCCAATGAGAGAGCCTTGGTCTTTGGCGTCAGTTTGCTGGTCGCCGCTCAGCTTACTCATGAAGTCGCGGGTGCCGCTTTTGGCAATCGTGCCCAAGTGGTCTATGGCCTCTTGTTCGCTCATGCCAATGCCGTTGTCGCTGATGGTGAGGGTCTTGGCGGCTTTGTCAAACGCCACGCGAATTTCCAAGGTAGGCGTGTCTTCAAACAAAGCGGCGTTGTTTAGCGCTTCGTAGCGCAGTTTGTCGCAAGCGTCTGAGGCGTTGGAGATCAGCTCGCGCAAAAAGATTTCTTTGTTGGAGTAAAGCGAGTGGGTAACCAAATGCAGCAGTTGTGCAACTTCGGCTTGGAATGCGTGTTTTTGGGTGGTCATAGGGTGATTGCAGAAAAAGTGAACTAAAGAAAAAGCGCCAGACTTAGGCTGACGCAACTTACATTTTTTTATATGTGGGGCTAGGATAAGCTTTTCAAGCCCCCTAAAACACCTCACCCGCCGCCAAATACCGCCACTGGCCCACCGGCAACTGCCCCAGCAACACACGGCCAATGCGCACCCGCTTCAAGCCCACCACGGTCAGACCTACCAGCTCGCACATTCGGCGAATTTGCCGCTTTTTGCCCTCGCGTAAAACAAAGCGCAGTTGTTCAGGGTTTTGCCATTCAACAAGGGCGGGTTTCAAGGCCTGGCCGTCGAGTGCCAAGCCGAGGCACAGCTTGGCCAGTTGGTCGGCGGGAAACAAGGCCTGCACATCGGTTTGCACTTCACCCGCAGGCAAACGCCCGTACTGCACGCGCACCAAATATTCTTTCTCCACCTGAGAATCGTCGCCAATCAACTGACGCGCCACGCGCCCGTCTTGGGTCAATACCAACAAGCCGATGGAGTCGATGTCCAAGCGGCCGGCGGGTGCCAAGCCCATGCGCTGGCGCGGAACAAAGCGGGTAGGAGCGCGGTCGTCGCGCCAGCGGTTGCCGGCCTCGATGAGATTGATGGCGGGCGTGTGACCGTCCTCGGCTTGGCCGCTCACATAGCCCATGGGTTTGTTCAAAATGATGGTGACTTGTTTGTCTTGCTGGCCGCGGGCGAGTTTGTCTATCTCGATGCGGTCCATGGGGCTGACCGGTTTGCCTAAGACCGCCACCTCGCCGTTGACCTTCACCCAGCCCTTGGCAATCCAGTCGTCGGCTTCGCGGCGCGAGCAGAGGCCCAGAGCCGCCATGCGTTTGTTCAGTCGAGATGTAGTGTCGCTCATGGGGTGTCGAGTGTATGGCTACGCAAGGCAGCCAGGTTGAGCACCCGCACGCCGCCATACGACAGTTTGATCCAGCCTTGGGCTACCAAGCTTTGCAAAGCCATATTCACCCGCTGGCGCGACAAGCCCACCAAGTACGCCAGCTCTTGCTGAGTGATTTGCAGCACCTCGCCCACACCGGGGAACAACACCGGGTTGAAGAGGGCGGCCAAACTGCGGGCCACGCGAATGTCGGGGTTGGTCATGCGGTCAATTTCTCGAGCCGCGATGAATTGACCCAAGCGCTCATTCAGCTGATTCATCACAAAGCGGTTAAAGCCAATGGACTGCTCTAGCAAACGATGAAAGCTCTCAATCGGCAAACCCGCCACCACGCTTGGCCGCAGCGCTTGCACGTTGTAGCGGTAAGGCTCGCGCTTGATCACCGTGCCCTCGCCAAACCAACCGCCTGCCGACAAGCCTGCATAAGTGAAACTGTCGCCTTGATCGTTGTCGGCGCTCATTTTCAACAAGCCATGTACCACCCCAAACCAATAGGTGGGTGCTTTGCCAATGCGACACACCCTGTCGCCGGTGAGTGCGTCCACGACGACAATTTGTGCGCTGGCCCAAGCTTGATCATCGGCTTGTAAAACCTTGAGCCAAGGAATGCTGCTCAGCTCGCTGGGGTTGGGTGAGCGGCGGCGTTGGTGAAGGCTTAAATCGTTTTTTGTCATTCAATGAAGCAAGCTTGATTCGTATAAGGGCTTTCCCTTAATTGTCGTCGGAAAGACAAAAAAGCGTCAAAGTCGGCCCTAATATACGCTCCCTGCTATGGACACGACTTTCCCCCGATTAATGCTTGACCATGCCGCGCGCCGGCCCACGGCTACTGCTTTGCGCGAAAAAGAATATGGCATTTGGCAAAGCCTCTCATGGCAAGCCTTGGCCGAGATGGTCAAAGACTTGGCGTGTGGATTGCACCTTGCCGGCTTGCAGCGTGGCGAGCATGTGATCGTGGTGGGGGCGAATCGCCCGCGCTTGTATGCCAGTATGTTGGCCGTGCAAAGTTTGGGCGCGATTGCCGTGCCGCTGTACCAAGACGCAGTCGCTACCGAATATGTTTTCCCCATCAACAACGCCGATGTGCGTTTTGCGGTGGTGGAAAACCAAGAGCAGGTCGATAAGTTGCTGGAAATTCGCCCCGATTGCGCAGGCTTGGCACATATTTATTTTGACGACCCGCGAGGTTTGCGCAATTACCAGCAAGCCGGTTTGGTCAGTTTGGCGGACGTGCAAAAACAAGGCCAGCAGTTTGCCAAGCAAAGCCCAGCGTTTTTCGACAAAGAAGTGGCGAGCAACCAAGCCGACGATGTGGCCGCCATGTTTTTCACTTCAGGCACCACCGGCAACCCCAAGGGCGTGGTGCATACCCACCGCAGCTTGCTAGACCGCGCCAAAGCCGGCGCTGACTTCGATCATTTGACAGAAAACGAAGAGGTCTTGGCCTATATGCCGCCGGCGTGGATTGGTCAAAATATTTTCAGCTACGCGCAGTGGTTGTGCTGTGGCTATGTGGTGAACTGTCCCGAGTCGGCAGCCACTGTCAATATCGATTTGAAAGAAATTGGCCCCACTTATTACTTCGCACCGCCGCGTGTGTTCGAGGGCCTGCTCACCACGGTGATGATCCGCATGGAGGATACAAGCGCCCCCAAACGCGCCATGTTTGCCTACTTCATGGATGTGGCCAGGCGCTATGGCTCTGCGCGCAGAGACGGTCAATCTATTGGGTTGATGGGGCAACTGCTTTACGGCTTGGGCAATCTGTTGGTCTATGCCCCCTTGCGCAACAACTTAGGTTTCTCGCGTGTGCGTGTGGCCTACACCGCAGGGGAAGCCATTGGCCCTGACTTGTTCAATTTTTACCGCGCCATTGGCATCAACTTAAAGCAGTTGTATGGCTCCACCGAAACCGCCGTGTTTGTGTGTTTGCAGCCCGACAACCAAGCGCGAGCCGACACCGTGGGCATACCTTGCGCGGGCGTGGAAATCAAAGTGGCCGACAACGGTGAGGTGTTGGTGAAGTCGGCGGGTTTGCTTAAAGGCTATTACAAAAACCCCGAGGCCACGGCCGAAGTGCTGACGGCCGATGGTTGGTACAAAACCAATGACGCAGGCTTTATTGACAACCAAGGGCATTTGAAAATCATCGACCGCGTCAAAGATGTGGGCCGCATACAAGGCGGCAGCAATGACGGCGCTATGTTTGCGCCCAAATATGTGGAAAACAAGCTGAAGTTCTTCCCGCACATCAAAGAAGTGGTGGCCTATGGTGACGGCCGCGACAAAGTCTGTGTGATGCTCAATATCGATTTCGAAGCTGTGGGCAACTGGGCCGAGCGACGCAATTTGCCCTATGCGGGTTACACCGATTTGGCCCAAAAATCCGAGGTCTACCAACTCATGCTCGAGTGCGTGGAAAAGGTCAACGCCGACTTGGCTGCAGACGCCTTGTTGGCTGGCAGTCAAATCAGCCGATTTTTGGTGTTGCACAAAGAGTTGGACGCAGATGACGGCGAACTCACCCGCACCAATAAAGTACGGCGCGGCTATATCGCCGACAAATACGCGGTGCTGGTAGACGCTCTGTACCAAGGCTTGACCGAGCAATTCATTGAAACAGCGGTCAAGTTTGAAGACGGACGCAGCGGCAGTGTCAGCGCCCATTTGCGTTTGATGGATGCGCGCACCTTTGCGCCTGTGGAGCGTGCCGCATGAGCAAAGTCATTGGCGAGGTGATTTTGGATGTGCACAACATCTCGCTGAGTTTTGGCGGCGTCAAAGCTTTGTCTGACATCAGCTTCAATGTGCGCGAGCACGAGATTCGCGCCATCATCGGCCCCAACGGCGCGGGCAAAAGCTCCATGCTCAATTGCATCAACGGCGTGTACACGCCGCAGCAAGGACAAATCACTTTCCGTGGCCAAACTTTCAGCCACATGGACAGCCACCAAGTGGCGGTCATGGGCGTGGCACGCACGTTTCAAAATCTGGCCTTGTTCAAAGGCATGAGCGTGCTCGACAACATCATGACGGGTCGCAACCTGCGAACGAAAAGCAATTTGTTGTGGCAAGCGCTGCGCTTAGGTCCCGCCGAGCGCGAAGAAATTGAACACCGCAGAAAAGTCGAAGAAATCATCGACTTCCTGGAAATTCAGCCCTACCGCAAAACGCCCGTGGGTCAATTGCCCTATGGTTTGCAAAAGCGGGTTGATCTGGGTCGCGCTTTGGCCTTAGAGCCACAAGTGCTGCTGCTGGACGAACCCATGGCCGGCATGAATGTCGAAGAAAAGCAAGACATGTGTCGCTTCATCTTGGATGTGAACGATGAGTTTGGCACCACCGTGGTGCTGATCGAGCATGACATGGGTGTGGTGATGGATATTTCAGACCGCGTGGTGGTGCTCGATTACGGTAAAAAAATTGGCGACGGCACGCCGGATGAGGTACGCCGCAACCCCGAAGTTATCAGTGCCTATTTGGGCACAGGACATTGACGAGCATGGCATTTTTTCTTGAAACCCTGTTTGGTGGCCTGATGGCGGGCATGTTGTATTCGCTCGTGGCTCTGGGCTTTGTCTTAATTTACAAAGCGTCAGGCGTGTTCAATTTCGCCCAAGGTGCGATGGTCTTGTTTGCTGCTTTGGCGATGGCGCGTTTTGCCGAGTGGGTGCCGCTGTTCACCGGTTTGAGCCAACCCGTGTTGGTCAACCTCATTGCTTTCGTGCTTGCCGGTGGCACTATGTTCATCGTGGCATGGTTGACAGAGCGCTTGGTACTGCGCCGTTTGGTCAACCAAGAGGGCACCACCTTGCTGATGGCGACCTTGGGCATTGCTTATTTTTTAGAAGGCTTGGGCCAATCTATCTTTGGCAACGACATCTACAAAATCGATATCGGCATGCCCAAAGACCCGGTGATGGCATTTGAAAATGTGTTCCAAGGCGGGCTGCTCATCAACCAAGAAGATTTGATCGCCGCACTCATCGCCGCTTTGTTGGTGGCCTTGTTGTCTTTGTTTTTCCAAAAAACTTCCACCGGTCGCGCCCTGCGTGCCGTAGCGGACGACCACCAAGCCGCGCAGTCGATTGGCATACCACTCAACCGCATCTGGGT
>Ga0114962_10003879_pt1 | contig 12023 bp, 15 predicted proteins | sample C_130820_MF_Meta_FD_87017 | JGI IMG/M metagenome (GOLD analysis project Ga0114962, IMG submission 87017) | Freshwater microbial communities from Lake Croche, Canada to study carbon cycling - C_130820_MF_MetaG | ecosystem: Environmental > Aquatic > Freshwater > Lake | place: Lake Croche, Canada... | reverse complement strand
TTCGACGATTGCAGTGAATTCTGCATGTTTATTTGTGGCCATTTAAATCTCCTTTAAGGCAAGTACGAATACTTAGCACTAGTGTACAGCCAGAGGAAAATAATGTCTAGTTAATTGGCAAATACGTTGCCCGATCCGGCAGTGATTGCGCCGCCGTCGGTACTGTCCCCAACTCGAGCAACACCAATGCCACCAACAAACACGTTACTGGAGCCAACATTGATTACGGCACTGTGTGGCACACAAGATCTACCGCCGGGGATAGTGTGCGGTGCAGTTGGGTTGCCAATACACTCGACCGGAATTCCGTTGGCAAACACGTTAGCACCGGCTCCAGTAGGACCGGTCACTGTGGTTGTGCCATCACAACCGTGTCCGGTTGTAGTTGGATCTCCGTCTCGAGCTATTGCTGGCATTATACTAGTTTGATCCCAGTTGTATTTTGCAAATAAGCATCTGCTGAATGTTTTACACTAGGAGTAACAACCATGACCGTTTGTTTTGAAATACTAATTTCAGTTTCTGGATCTATAGTAAACATGAACGGAACTAGTCCAATTCCTTCTTTAGTTGCTGTCAAGCATAATGGTTTGCTAACTTTGACAAATTTATCATTATCTTCTACTAGTTTAGCAATTATCTCTTCTCCGGCAGTAGTTTTAATACTAATTATGTCGCCTGCCGTTAATCCTTTGTTAATTAACATGTTATACCTTTTCAAAATGTTTCTTGAGTTCTGTGAACCCGCCTATATAATTATCGTCTAAAAATATCTGTGGCAAAGTTCTGGCTGTAGGTACAGCTTCTAACAACTGTTCTTTAGTCCAATCTTCTTGAACGTTACGTTCTTCATATTCTATGCCTTTCATTTCTAGTAAGGACTTTGCCTGTACACAATACGGGCATTGGTTCTTACTCCATACTACTGCTTTCATATTTCTTTTCCTTTTTCCAAATATCAATTCAAAACTATTGGCAAACTCTTCTTGAGTAACGCTGAATGGTCTTGGACTACTTCCTTTTCCACCGTCTGACATTGTATACTCCTATTATAGCACAGGCAATTCGTCGTAATCAATGCCTTCGGACATGATGCCGATGACATAGTTAGTTGATTCGTTTTCTTGAAGTGCTGTTTGTTTCTTACTAGTGTCAACGTGTTTGTTGAACCAAGGTATCGGTGTGCTACGTGGTGCGGCTTGTTGATATTTGATACCAATATCTTTAAGTGCGGCAACTGCTGTGTAGTCAACAAAGTCTTTTAGAATGTTAGCGTTAAGGCCGATAACTGGACCTTTCTTAAACAAGTAGTCTGCCCATTGTTTTTCTTCACGGATAACATCCATGTACATAGCATAGACTTCTTCTTCACAATCAATCTTAGCCTGTGCAAAGCGACTGTCTTCCTTGACCACTTGGTTAATCAAGTAGGCAGTCCAGCCTTTGTGTAATAACTCGTCTTGCAGAATCAAACTAATAATGTTGCCATTGCCAATAAAGATCTTGTTCTCCACCATAGCAAGACTTGTAGCAAATGATACCATAAAGCGGAAAGCTTCTAATGCGTATGAAGCATTAAGGGCCAACCAGATTGCTTTAATGTGATGACTCTCGGCAACTTCAGTGCCTGTTTCTTTGTAGCAGTTTAGTACATGTAAGGCATCATAATACTTGCCTACACTTGACGCCATACTAACAATCTCTTCAGTGTCATGGATAGTATTGAACACATCCTTAGGCACATTGTAGATATTACGGATTATATGGCTGTAGCTTTTACTATGGATGTTGGTTTCGAAGAAGCCCCAATTGTACATGAGGGCTTCAACTTCGGGCAAACTACACACTGGAGTAAATACCTGCGTTGGTCCACGACCTTGAAGACTATCAAGTGCTGTTTGACGTAATAAATTCGAAGTAAAAATATGTTTAATTGCATCGCTCGCATCCTTAAAATCGTTAGCGTCTTTACTAAGACTAATCTCTTCGGGTTGCCAGAAGAAGCCTCGGGCTGTCGCTTCAAAATCTGCAATCTTCTTGTATTTAACCTCTTCAAATCGTTGAATGGTCACCGGTCCTGCTGGATCCAGAAACATCTTACGATTCAAGTAGTCTGTTTTTGTGTGTAAGTTATATTGTGCTTGGCTCATTATAATTTACAGCTTTCGCAGTCCTCTTCGTTGTCAAAATCTATCGGCTCCAACATGCCCGGAGCATCCTCAGCCACTTGCTTGCTACCTGCCTTGTTGATCAAGCTGTAGTAGAATGTTTTCAATCCCCATAACTGTGCTTGCATCAAGTTCTTGGCAATCAATGTGGTTGGCACTTTGCGATCTGGAAAATGTGCTGGATTATAGAAAGTGTTTGTACTGATACTTTGATCCACATAGGCCGCTAATACAGCCGCTGTTTTCAAATAACCAGCACAGTCTCGTTGATCCCACATCATTTGATAACGGTTCTTGAGTTTGTGATACTCTGGAACAACTTGGATAAATGATCCTGCTTTGCTTTCCTTCACACTGATTAAGCTCATGGGCATCTCAATCCCATTGGTGCTGTTAATAACAACACTTGAGCTCTCCACGGGTGCAATGGCCATAAGGGTTGCATTGCGTACACCGTACTGTTTCATATTAGTACGTAGAGTTTCCCAATCAAGTTCTGGAGTAAAGTCAGCAAGATCATTTGATCCAGCCGCTCTTAATTCCCAAGGGAATGTGCCTTGGCCATAGCGTGTCTTATCACTATGTGTACACGCTCCGCGTTCTCGAGCCAGTTCCACCGTGGCTTCTGTCAAATAGAACGCTTGATGTTCCATCCAACTTTTAACATCTTGTAAGGCGTCTCGATCGCCATACTTTAGACCACGCTTGGCATGCCAGTAGGCAAGATTTGTAACACCAATGCCCAGTGGCGATATTTCGTCATTGCTTAGTTTGCTTTGTATGCTTAGAAAATCTTGGTAGTCCAGTATGTTGCATAGACTACGCTGTAAAATGCGGCAAGCACGGCGCATGTCTTCTGGATTACGGAAGGCTCCCCAGTTGATCGAACCGAGTGTGCAAAGAGCAATGCGGCCGTCCACATCATCGAGACGTTTAAAAGATTTAGTAGGTAAAAGTATTTCACAGCAAAGGTTACTCTGGTAAATGGTATGATACTCGGGATCAAACGGTCCTTGGTTCTGTACATTGTCAATAAACACCAAATAGATACGACCAGTATCAGTGCGTTCTTTCAATATGCCCGATTTGAACACTTCCTCAGCACTCATGGTCTTGGTACGCAGATCCTTGCGCTTTTCGTACTTTAAATACAGTTCTTCAAATCGTTGTGTGTTTTTGTAAAACGCTTCGTACAAGTCGGGTACTTCGTTAGGATCAAAGAAAGTTATGTTTTCTTTGTTCTTAAAACGTCTCCAGAAAAAAGCGGATAACACAACTCCATAGTCCATGTGTCTAACCCGTGTTTCTTCTGTGCCTTGATTGTTTTTAAGCACAATAAGATCATCGAACTGATGATGCCAAATGGGATAAAATACTGTAGCACTTGCATTGCGAATACCTCCTTGACTACAACTGCGCAGGTCACCAAACCATTTTTTAAGGAATGGTATCATACCAGTATGCATGATTTCGCCACCGCGAATTGGGGAGCCCAATGGGCGCAGTCGACCGATTTCCAATCCAATCCCCGCACGTTTACTGGCATACTTGGCCATCATTTCTCCGGATGCAAATATGCTATCCAAATCATCGTCACTACGGATAAGAACACATGAACTAAATTGCTTAGTTGGAGTACCCAGGCCAGCAAGAACAGGAGTAGCAAGAGTAAATAACCCATCGCTAGCCGCTTGGTAGTACTCTTTGATGTAGCGCATTCTCGCTGAATTCGGTTCTTCTTTGTGAAATACAGTAGCGGCCGCGACCATGTATCGAATTTGTGGAGTTTCATAAGTTTGTTTGGTTGCACGATTTTTTACTAGGTATTTTTCAATCAACTGTTCAATACTGGCATAGCCATATTGCTCATCTTTTTCGTGATCCAGCATGGCATCCATTTTGTTCCAATCATCTTCTGAATACCATTCCAATAGTTCTGGAGTATACAATCCTGTGGCCACATTCTTTACCACAATGGAATATAGACTTGGTACTTGATATTGTCCGTAAACATCTTTACGCAGGATACTTAGACGTTGCTTGCCAGCCACATACTGATAGTTGGTATGACCCACATCCGGGTTTGATTCCACATCAATCAAATCAACAATAGCACGTAGGGTAATGTTGTCAATCTCGTTTGTGGTGATACCGTCGTAAAAGTGCGGTTGGCTTTTGATTTCAATCATACTTTGACTAACATCCGCAATACCCTTACAAACTTTTGCTACCTGGGCTTGCCATTTTTCTACTGCTAGGGGCTCTCTGCTCCCATCTCTCTTAATAACTGTAATCTTGGTCATTGCTCTTTCTTATGGTTGTTCGTTGTGTGTTGTGGTTTAGGTAGAGTATTTAGTGGTGGCTAAACCGATCGCTAACTCTTTCATAGTCGGCGATTTCAACCAGGTTTGAACAGGGTTTTGTATCTTTTGAAGATATATTTTATCATAGTAACAAAACAAATTATATACGCATTTATTTGTTTTGTCTACGAGTTTGATTACATATTAGATTGATATGAAAAATTGAAATAGCCAGCATCACTTGTGTATGTGTTAGTGTAGTAAACAGCTATTGAGTATGGTGTTTGACCCACTGCACCTGTGTAAACAGAACCTAATATATCTAAAAACTTAACTGAAAAGTCTAATAGTGTAGAATTAGTATTGGTAAGATCAGTTCCAGCAAAATCATATTCATCACTTAGTTGTATATTAGCCGAACCAATGTTAGCACTAATAGTCATTGTGCCTCGTCGACTAAAATTGTTAATAGAACTTTGATACAAGTAATCGATTACATAATTAACAGTACCTGCTGGGTTGCCCACTAAGTCTGTACTCACTGGTAATCTAAACAAGAATACCGAACTAGTAGCATATCCAATTGTAACTTGTTGGCTACCAAAGCTAGTATATACACCGTGTCCGCCTAATTCAGGAACGTATGGGCTAGCCAAGTTAGTATTTAGAAAACTACCAATTCTGTCAGACCAATCGTTTGTACTAGTATTACCAAATGTTGCAAAGTATACTTGAGGATATACTGCTTGCAAGTTGCCAGCACCGTTACATCCTACGTTGACATACTTGCAATTGACGGTAGTGTTGCCATATCCTCTGGCAACATATACAGCATATTGTTTGATGTTGTTAAATTTGCAATTTACAATTTGTGTCTGGCGTGGTCCATAAAACTGTTCGTTAGTAACACCGTTAGATCCATAGCCTAAACTGATAGCTTGATACGCATCATCAAACACACAGTTTTCAAATACGTTGTTCATGATGTCATACTTGGCAAATACACTGTAACTGAAAGACTTGAACTTGATGTTTCTAAAAACATTGTGTTCGCAAGTTACTAGACCACCTGTAGCGGCCATTAGTAAGCCTACACATCTTGAATTCAAGTTGTTGGCCCAGTCGCCTTGTAAAATCATATCAGTGAACAAACTATCTCTTACGCTATCCACTTGCATACAGGCAGTGACTCCGCTGACTGAATGTACTGTGATACCAGACATTGTAATGTTACGCGGTTGTGTAACTCCAAGAGTATTAACAATAGGACTTTGCACAGTAGGTGTACTTGAATCGTTAACAAACTGTATAGCAGGCCCGGTCTTGCCAATAGTAAATGTTATACCTGTTGCTGTTGCTGTTGCATTAACGCTTACAGTAATACTTTGTCCAGGTGTCACTGCTATAATAGTAGCACCACCTGCAATGTTAGTTCCTGATATAGTTGCACCAACCATGTCGGATGTAGCTGTGGACATTGTAATAACTGGACTACTGTTAGTAGTTGCACCAATTTGCGCAGACACACTATTGTAATAGATAATTGTTTTATCAGCGCCAGCACCTTCTAAAGTTGCATAACTTGGAATAAAGATAGTGCTCGATGTAGAATAAAGTCCCGGAGGTATAGTCAACACTACACGAGTTCGTACAGCATCGGGTGTACCTGTTGGATAGCTACCGCTATATGTACTACTAGGCTGGCTAGGATTTAAAAATAGTTCGTTAATTGCACGTTGTAGTGCCGCGGTATCATCATTAACTGCATTACCTAATGCTCCAAAGTTTGCCGCAGTAACTAAATCGTCTAAGCGTGTTTGGAAAGTACGTTGGATTGGAGTATTAGCACTTGGACCTGTAACAATAGTTGTATCGTTAACTTTGTAGGTATATTGTAATAATGCTAGCAAGTTACCATAACTGCTAAGATCGTTTTCTGTTAGTAAACGTGTGTTACCAACCGCAGGCGAGCCCTCGCTTACTGCACCGTTACCAATGTATAACTGCTGGGTATCTACGGCCCATGCCATTTCGCCGCTGGCTAACTGTGGTAAACCTGTACCATCGTTTGCTTTACCGCGTCTTACTTGTATTCTCGAGATTTGGACTACAGCCATGTGAATATCCTCTATATAGGATATTTATCAGTTTTCTCTGTAGTATTGTTCCACCCTATTCCACCACTGTTTTTCCCAATGATCAAACATATCCGGAGTTAAGATAAACTCTTGATAAGCTGGTTCTCCCCACACCATGGGTGTAATTTCGGGAGGTTTTACACACATAAACACTACACCCTTGCGAATATTAGTATTATGTACTTTATTGTGTGCTAGGGCATAAGCAACCATTTGCAAGTAGTAGTCTTCAATCCACTCTTGTTTCTTAGGCTTATTAGTCTGCTTATGATCCATGATTGCTGGATCATTTAAGTGCAAGCCCACACAGTCTGTTGTGCCAGCGTACAAGCCAGGGTAGTACAAGCCAACTTCTACACCCCATACTTCGTTAACATTCTTAAGTCCATGTTCGATAATATGTTTGGCCATTTTGTGGCTTTGTACACTATATGGATTAGTGCCTGGAGGATTAATAACGCCTTGCGTAATATAATCTTCTAGAAACTTGTGCATACGTGTTCCACGCCCTGCGGCTTCAGTTACAATTTCTTGTGCTTTCTTTTCGCCAACAGCTTTTTTCCAATTGAGTAAGGCTTGTACCTTTTCCCAAGGTTTAGTCTTGTCTAGGATTGTTGTAACGGATGGTAGTTTACCCCCGTCTGGTGTTGCGTATAACCGCTTACCCTCTACTGACTCTCTGTTTAAAGGAGCGTAGTCATATCTTTCAATTAATAAGGTCATACAGTATATTAAACTATATGACCTTACTATGTCAAGCCTTATCTGTTCGTTTTACCGCACTCATTGCGGCACTGGCTTTCATGCTTTTCTTTGGTTCGCCTTGCTCTGGCTTTGGTTCGTGCTTGTCTGTTTTGATAACAAGTCCGTGGCCGTCGAAACGTGATACTAACTGTTTCATCATTGGATCTTGTTCCCAGCGTTTGGCAAAACGGTCATAGTCAATATCTGGACTACCGTATTTCTCGCCAATGTGGTTAAGTGCGTCCCATGTCATAGGAGCTTCAACGTGCTTGTTGTTAGCACTTGCTTGTAGAGCCCTTAGTGTCAAAACTAAGGGGTCTACGCTTTCATTTACTTTTTTTTTGATTGAGCTAGCATCATGCCTAATCTACGGCTATAATCAATGCTTTCACGTTTTTCGCGGCCTACTGTGCCTTCTGGTGCACCGCCCATCTCTGCGCCTGCTTCATCGCCTGCACCCATCTCTGGAGCTGCCATACCGCCAGCATCTGGCACTTCACTGCCCATACCGCCAGCTGGTGCTGATCCCATTGTGTCTACTTCACCGCCTGAAATAATTGCTAGGCCTTTACTTAAACCCTGACGACTTGTTTCTAATGCTGTGTATAATGATTCTAACGCGGCTTTAACTGAATCTTGATATTGCATGGCAACATCACTGCCTTGTGTTTCTCTTATAGAGTCTACTAATTCTAAAAGCTGTTCTGCTTTCAAGGCCGCAGTATCTTCTAGCCAACCAGTAATCTGCTCGACCATATCTTTGCTAGCCATGATGTTCTCAGCTTTTTCTTCTTCGCCTTCTAGCAATACATAGCTAGCTTGAGACTCGCTTAGGTCATAACGTGTTGTTAATTCTGCCTTTAATTCATCGCGATCGCTTTCGCCTAATTCAACTCTTTCTAAAGCGGCATTGATCCAGCTTGTAGGAATTGATAACTGTGAAGCTCTTGTACGGAAAGTTTTGTTAACGTAATTTTCTTCCACTGCCTTTTCCTTTTTCTTATCTTTAGCGGCCTTCTTCATTGATTCTTTCTTGTCGCCGTCTTTGTCTAAATCGATATAGTCAGGCTTGTCCGCACGCTCTAAAAGTTCCTGGTTGATGCAGTCTAGCATAGCACGAGTCTTTTGATATGTAGTACTAGTCTGCATACTTTCAAAACTTTCGCTAACTTCAAACTGGCTCAACTTTGTACGTAGTTTATTACGGGCATCTTCTAGTTGAACATCACTGAATTGTTCTAAGTTTAATTTATAGCCAAATGTCTTTGCTAGATTCTCATTAAGTCTCTTAGCAGTTACTGGCTTTGATAATTCTCTAATTTGCATGGTGGTATCCTAAGCTTCTATTGTAGTATTTATACAAACGACCACTTAAACATCTTGGAAATCTTATCCTGAAAATGCGCGGCTCGTTCTTGACTATATTCTAGTTTGTTTAGCAACACCATAAATCGGCCAAAATCCTTGGCTTTTTTAATGTTGCTAGCATAGACTAGGGTATCTGTATGGTTGTTTTTATAATCTGTGTCTAAGCGTTCAATCTCAAACATCTTATTCAAGTCATTTCTATCATATGCTCTAGCGGCCATAAGCGCACTGGTTTTAAGATAAAATGTACCCAGTGGATCTAGAACACCGTGCTTGTGTATGCACCAGTCACTTTGTTTGTTAATTTTAATCAGGTATTGTTTATAGACTATACTGCCGTCGGGCTTTATACTTATAGGTAAAGTCTTTTTAAAGTCTTCTTCAAATTGCGTGGCTAGCTCTTTGATTACTTTAGATTTGTTTTGTTTAGGTTTTTGGTTTTTCATTGGCAACTATTGTAGGATCTTGCAATCCTATGTTACTTACCAGACTTTTACGAATTAGGCCCTGAACTCTGACTTGATCATGCTCGCTAAGATTACTTAACTTTGTGGGATTTTTTAAACGTTCTAGCAACTCTGCTTCTTCGTTACTCATCCAGATACTAAAACCGTCCAGTATACTGTACTTGGTGCCTTTAGTGCTAGGCTGTTCAAGGCCAGCCATTAATTCGCTTATTTTCATGCAAGCCCTGCAATCTTGCGCCAGCGTTCTAGTTCAGCATCTTCTTGCACTGTGGCCGGCGCGGGCTTTTGAGGAGCGGCTTGTGCTAGGGTATTTTGCAAATCGCCCATGGCCTTATCCATCTCTGGTTTTTGTTGTTGCACTTGTTGAGAAAGTTTGGCCAACTGTGCTTTTAAATCTGCAATGTCTTGTTTATACTTTGCTTGATCTTCTGGTGGTAATGTGGCAAACTTTGGTTCAAACGGATGTGCTCCGCTCATATAAGTTTCGCCAATTTCTACAACTTTTCCGAACATTTTTACCATTTCTTCTATTGCATTAGGTAATGCTTTGAGGCAATTAATAAGTGTTTTATCAGCATCCACATCACCGTCAGCATCTTTAACAATTAAACTTTGCGCGGCTTGTTTTTGTTCTGGTGTTAATTCACTATTGGTAAATGCGCTAGTAACTGCACTACGCATTACATCTACAGTACTTTGATCTACTGCTGGTTGTTCTGCTTCTGCAAGATATTGTCTAAATGATTTCATTACTTAATTCCTGCAATAGTAAGCCATTTCATTAGCTCGTCTTTTTCACTTAGTGGACTACGGCTTCCAGACCCGCCTTGCTTATTACCTTTTTCAAATTCTGTATCACGTATTTGTTTGATAAAACGATCAGTTGCATCGCCGCCAACATCTTTATTACCTTGTCTAACTAGATCCTTGTGGCCTTCTTTTGTAGCGGCGGCTTTTTCTGCATCTACTTGTTGTTGTGTCTTTTGTCCACTTAATATTGCTGTCATTTCATCAGCAGTATATTGTGGCTTGTTACGACTTGGCATTACACTTTGATGTCCTGGTTGTGTCTGCGCGGCTTGCTGTGCCAATGCTGGATCGTTGCGGCTTGGGAAAGGACTCTGAACTTCTTTGGTCATGCTCATGGCTTGGAAATCTCGTGGAGCAACGATTACTTTACCGCCACCCTCTAATCCAGGTAGTTGTTTACCATTTACTGAAATCATAATCTTTCTAAAGCCCTGGCTGTGTGCCTTAGCTTCCACTTCTGGAGTCAATTCAACCCACAGCTTGCTTGGCTGGACTGGTGTTAGGCTATTGCCGCTTTTAATCATAGGCTTGCCTGAACTGTTATCCACATAGTACGGAGTTTCAGTATCTTCACTAGTTGTTTGCTCATCGCCTGCTGGAGTAAATTCGCCCTTCTTGGCTAGATCTGAAATGGCAGTTGCGGCCGCTGGTGTTGTAGCAGTGCCTACAGCCTTGCCGTCAATGTCTACTTCTTGAGCGCCGGGCATTGGCTTTAATGTAACTTCTGCTTCACCTAATATGTCTTTAATCTTCATTGTGTTCTCCAAGGCTTAATTCAGCACTTTCTAATTTGTGTATGTATTTACGCAATTTGTCAATTTGTCCCCTAGCTCTGAGTAACTTGAAAGCTAAGTTTTCTACGCTTTGTTCGCCATTTGCTTCTAGGCCAGCTCGGCGCAATCGCTTTAAATCTTCCATAGCTTCTTTACACTTGGCTAGATCTCCGCTACGCATAGCACCGTTAATCTTACCAGCATAATTACGTGCTTTGCTTTTGATATCTTTGGCTGGAACTGTAGGCTCTTCATGCGGCGGTTCAGTAATCCATTTGTTGTCTAACACACTATAAATGCCTGCACTATGATGTGGTTGATCCGCTGGCTGTACATACAGTTCAACTGGGATACCTTTTATCTTTAAATCGTAGGTATTGTTATACTGAGTTTTTTCAGCTGTGAATGTTTCTGGGCTGTTCACTACAAGATGTAAATCCATGTCACTATACTCGCTATAATTATAGCCGGCACTTGATCCGCTAAGAGTTACATCCTTTAATCGTAAATTTGGTTGTTCAAGAAAATCAACAAAGTTCTTGGCTATCTTCAACAGCTGGTGGCGCACTTCTGTACGCAGACTGTTTTTGTCCCAAAGAGCTGGGTTCAACTCATGGTGATGGGGATTTGGATCAATGTATAGTTCTTGAAAGTACATTCTGTATTTAACAGAATTACAAGCCTAAGAACTTTAATATATGGGGAAAGTTAACAGCGTTGATCCAGCCAGTGCCTGCGGCAAATGCCAGGCCCACCATGGCATACATTGTATACTTGTTTTTGACTTTTTCTAGCTCGCCAATCTTGCCAGCTAGTTCATTGTGCTGTGCTGTTTGCAGTTCATTCAAGTGATTGGCATGCTCATAATACTTTTCAGCATTGGTGCGATACTCGCCTGTCATTTTATCTAGCTGTGCCAATACTGTGTCACGAGTGTTGTCCAAACAGTCGTGCATGTCCTTGACATCTGTTTTGAGATCAATCAGTTTCTCGTTGATATTTTCTACTTTGGTTTCTAACACGCTCACACGCTCTGGTAATGCGGCTAGTTGTGCAACTGCTTCTTTCGTGGCCATCTCTGGGCTCTCCAATGTTATAAGTCTTGCGCTCGATCCGAGCCGTGCCTATTGTATGATTGGTTGTGATTTAAAGTGCCTAGATAATGATATTTTGCCTACAACTTTATTTATTGCAAGTGCTTGATTATTAAACTATCACTTTTTAAAAAATGTTATGTTTTTACCCGGATCAG
>Ga0114962_10003878_pt1 | contig 12024 bp, 12 predicted proteins | sample C_130820_MF_Meta_FD_87017 | JGI IMG/M metagenome (GOLD analysis project Ga0114962, IMG submission 87017) | Freshwater microbial communities from Lake Croche, Canada to study carbon cycling - C_130820_MF_MetaG | ecosystem: Environmental > Aquatic > Freshwater > Lake | place: Lake Croche, Canada... | reverse complement strand
ATGAGGAAACCCATCGCTACGGCATTGTCGATGTCGAGCGGAGCGCGGCATCGACAATGCCCATCCGCGGGATGGTTGAAAAGCCGAAGCAGGGAACCGCACCGTCAAACCTCGCAATCTCCGGTCGCTATATTCTCTCACCCAGCATATTCCCGATTCTTGAAAACCAACCGCGCGGCGCGGGCGGCGAAATTCAGCTCACCGATGCGATGGTCACGTTACAAAAATCCGAACCGTTTTTTGCCCATGTGTTTGATGGCCGCGTGCACGACACGGGAACCAAGCTCGGTTTTCTCACCGCCAATCTTGCCTATGCGTTGGAACACGACGAATTCGGCGCCGAACTCCGCGATGTCCTTCGCAATTTGCTGTAATGGAATCGAACACTTGACCCAACCTCCTGCTCTTGCCTCGGCACTTCGGACAATCACCACCGAGACCCAAGGTCTTACCGCTTTATCGGAAGCCTTAAATGGTGATCTTGGTGTTGCCTTTAACAAGGCAATCGAAACCATTCTTGGCGCTCCGGGCCGTGTGATCATCTCCGGAATGGGCAAATCCGGCCATATTGGTCGAAAGATCGCGGCCACTTTAGCATCAACCGGAACGCCTGCGCATTTTGTCCACCCGGGAGAAGCCAGCCACGGTGATTTGGGCATGATCCAGCCCGACGACGTCATTATCGCCATGTCCTGGTCGGGTGAATCCTCCGAACTTGCCGATATTATCGCCTATGCCCAGCAGAACGGGGTAAAATTGATCGCCATCACCTCGCGGGGCGATAGTTCGCTTGGCCAAGGGGCCGATATCTGCCTCGCCCTTCCCCGCGCCGCAGAAGCCTGCCCCAATGGTCTTGCTCCGACCACTTCCACCACAATGCAACTCGCGTTAGGCGATGCGGTTGCCGTTGCCCTGCTCGAGAGCCGGGGCTTCACCAGTCAGGATTTCCGCCGTTATCATCCCGGTGGTAAATTGGGCGCGCAACTGCGGCAGGTTCGGGCCGTGATGCACAAAGGCGAGCGGCTGCCACTCATCCTTTCCGGCATGCCCATGTCCGAAGCGGTATTGACGATCAGCGCCAAAGGCCTTGGCTGCGTTATTGTAACCAAGCCGGACGGCACGCTCGCGGGTCTCGTCACCGATGGCGATTTACGCCGCCATATGGCGCCCGACCTTTTGGCGCGTTCGGTCAACGACATCATGACGCGGACACCCAAAACGGTTCCCCCCGACACGATGATTGCCGAGGCGCTCGAAATCATGGAGAGCCGCAAGATCAGCTCGCTCCTGGTGGTCGAGGACGAGAAGCCCGTGGGTCTCATCCATATTCTCGATCTGCTTCGGATCGGCGCTGCCTGATCAAATCCAGCCTTGCAACTCGCGAATAACCACCTGTTCGATCACATCGATGCCGGGCTCGGACGCATTCAGGCATGGCACATAGGCGAATTTCTCGCCGCCGTGATGGAGGAAATGCTCGCAATTCTCGCCCTCGATTTCTTCCAGTGTTTCGAGGCAATCCGCGGCAAAACCCGGCGCAATAACGAGCACTTTTTTAATGCCCTTGGCGGGTAGCTCACCCATCGTGTCGATCAGATAAGGCTGCAACCATTCTTGTGGCCCAAAGCGCGACTGGAAGCAGACCATGAATTTGTCTTTTGTCAGTCCCAACGCCTCGCGCAGCAACCGCCCAGTCTTCATGCATTGGCAGTGATAGGGATCGCCCTTCATCAAATAGGCTTTCGGCACCCCGTGAAAGGAGGCAACGATCAAATCCGGCTCAAAATCGATCTCCGCCTGTTTGGCCCGAATGGACGTAACAAGGGACTGAATATAGGCGGGGTCATCATGCCAGGGGGCAGCGACGCGCACAGCCGGCTGCCAGCGCATCTTCATCAGTGTCTCAAACGCCTTGTCACAGGCGGTTGCCGAGGTTGCGGCGCAGGACTGCGGGTAGAGCGGCACCAGCAAAATCCGGTCGCAGCCTTCCGCTTGCAACGCCTTGATCCGCTCGGGCGTCGACGGATTCCCATACCGCATGCCCCAGTCGACGATGATCCGGTCGTCCACGCTCTTTAACCGCTCGGCAAGCTTTTCAGACTGTTCGCGGGTGATGGTCTTGAGCGGGCTCTCATCACGCTCTTTGTTCCAAATCGTATCGTAATCCTTGCCTTTGCGACCCGGACGAACCGTCAAAATAATGAGATTAAGGATCGGCCACCACAACCAACGCGGAACCTCGATGACGCGGGCATCGGACAAAAATTCCTTCAAATAGCGGCGCATCGACCAATAATCGGTTGCATCGGGTGTGCCGAGATTGAGCAGCAGGACCCCGATTTTTCCGAGTTTGACGGGAGGATGATCACTCGGCAGCTTCACTTCCGCCCGGTGCGCTAAGGAACGTAACATCTCAACCATCCTTCATCTCGTTTAAGCTTGATCACGGAAGCAATACGCCCGCGCCTTCCTTTGGATCGTCAGAAGCGCAATTTGACAGCGTTTGGCAAGCCCCCCGCTTCCTTACCCCTCTTTCCTTTCGCCCGAATTTGGCCATGGTCTCGTTTCAAGAGACAAACCCTGCTGATTCGAAACGTTTCCATGGACTTCATCCTGCGCAAAGCTCTCGCCATCGGTTGGCTAGCCGTTGTGTTTGCAAGCGGAGTTTCCGCTCCAGCATCTGCCCATCCTCATGTCTGGATTTCGATGACAGCGGAGCTCCTGTTTGCGCCTGATGGTAAAGTTACCGGGGTCGCCAATACCTGGTCGTTTGATGAAGGCTATTCGGCCTATGCCGTGCAAGGCATTCCCACAAAGCCGGACGGTACGATTGGCCGGGAAACACTGGACGTCCTCGCCAAATCCAATACCGACGCGCTTGACGAATTTGGCTATTTCACCGTTATCCGCGCGGACGGCAGAAAACTGCCGCTCGGCGCGCCAAAGGATTACTGGCTCGATTATGACGGTCATGTGATGACCTACCACATGACCCTGCCGCTCAAAGAGTCGATAAAGCCCGCCAAAGTTACGATGTTTGAAATTTATGATCCAACTTATTTCGTCTCTTTTGCGTTTCCCGATATCGATAAACCCGTCACGATGCCGTCAGCCCCCAAAGGCTGCGCGCTTACGGTCGCAAGGCCCAAACAAGATGCTCAACCGACGCAAACGTTGAGCGAAGCGTTTTTTAATTCAACGGCAGCTGGTAGCGATGTGGGTGCGCAATTCTCCTCCCGCATCGTTTTGGCTTGCCCCTAAACGGACCGATGAGGACTGACATGGTTTCAACGCGATCCTTCTGGCTCACTCTGTTTATTGCCGCGACTGGTTTTCTTCTTGTCATCGGCTTTGGTGCGTTGGTGGGTCACGCACTTAGCCTCGATGAAGTTGCCCCTTCGGTTGGTAAAAACCCCTTCGGGGTCGGCATCAGCGAAGGCGGCGGAGCCATCACCGGAATCACGGGTTGGATATTGGCCGTGCAAGCGCAATTTTCCCACGCAATGACGTCGGCACTCAGCCTTTTTAAAACAAATGCCAGCGCGATTTCGACGCTTTTGGCGTTTGCCCTCGCCTATGGCGTGTTTCACGCGGCTGGCCCCGGCCACGGCAAGGCGATCATTGCCGCCTATGGCATGGCGCAAGATAAAGCGATCAGCCATATCATCGCGATGGCCTGCGCGGCGGCACTTTTGCAAAGCCTCGTCGCGATTGGCTTGGTCGGCATTCTTTCCTTGGTGTTAAACGCGACAGCCGCCACCATGCGCCAGACGGCCAGCACGGTTGAACTGATCAGTTTCGCCGCCGTCGCTCTCCTCGGAGCCGTCTTGCTCTGGCAGAAATCACGCGGCATGGCAGGGTTATTGGCGCCCTCAGCGACCAACGGTCATCACGACCACCATGACCATCATCATGGCTCCGATAACCTAGATGATCACGCCCATGAAGATCACCACGTCCATGACGAGCATTGCGGACACACCCATGCCCCTATCGCCGTTCCCGGTTCGGGGCTTCGAGGTACAATAAGCGCAATTATTGCCGCAGGAATAAGGCCTTGCTCGGGCTCTATACTGGTGCTGGTCTTCGCGCTCTCGCAAGGCATGTTTGCCGCCGGCATATTAGCCGTTTTTGCGATTGCACTCGGGACTGCGTTTACCACCAGCACGTTGGCGGCCCTCGCCATTTTCGCCGCCTCAACCGCAACGCGCCTTGCCGGTGGTGTCGATTCGCCCCGTGCCGTCTTGCTTGCCCGCAGCTTAGAAGTCCTCGCCGCAGCCTTTGTTATGGCACTTGGTCTCGCGCTCCTGACCGGTCTGTCGCAGGCAGGCAACTAGTCTCGATTATCGGCGCGACCACCCTTTGCCGTATCCGTTTTAAATGGAAATTCTGGCGAATTTTGGCACAGTGGATCCATCAGAAGTTGCCATGGCTTTAATGGGACTATTCGGGCGTCCGACGTCGTCCTTGCGGAGGCTATCTTATTTATGATCGAATAGACAAAGACAGCCCCTCCATCCTCCATATTCTCCACGGCTCACAGGATTATCAAAAGAATTTGTTCGCCGAAGAATAAGCCCGGCCTTTATATCGCACGAGAACTCCAGCACCGTTTTTCACGCCGAATGCCCCTACAACCCTAATCCCTTGCGCAAACCACAAGATCGAGGTAGGTCGAGATTGTACCCGATTAAGGACACTTCCATGGCAAAAGCAGGCCGCATCAACACCAAGAATCTGATCACGCTCATCAGCGTTGGTATTTTGGTTGGCACCGAGTTTATCGGTGCTGCGATTGCTGCGGGCTGGGCGCTGGCGGGTTTGTTACAGCTCGGCAACACGATTGCGCTCGTTTTCATGGTCGCTTTCGGCTTGGTCAGCCTCTACGCTCTCTTCGAGTTCATGAAGCGCGCGGTATCGCTGGAACCCATTCGCGGCTAGCGCTCCATTCTTGCGTCTTTGTAATGTTATAATATTACATTTTTCTTTTTCTCGGAGCCGCTCGGTGGTAGACAGGCAATTCTGTATCAGGTTTCGCCATGTCTCACGCCGATCACCCTTCGCATCCTCATAAACACCCGCATATCGGCAGACCAAGCCTATCGCTGATGCGGCTATCCGTCTCCGCGCGGCTTCTGGGGGTTACCGTTCTCTTGGCGCTTCTTTGGCTGGCGGTCACGCAGGTGATGCAGTGATGCGCAATCGTTCCAACGCCATAACCGTAAGAGATTTGACGCTGGGCTATGATCGCCACCCGGCCGTTCACCATCTTGACGGGTGTTTTGCGGCGGGCAGTTTGACCGCGATCATCGGCCCCAATGGTGCTGGTAAATCGACGCTTCTTAAAGCGTTGGCTGGAACCTTGCCCCCCCTAAGCGGTTCGGTTTCTTTTGAAGGCAGCAAAGCCAAGATCGCCTATTTGCCGCAATCGGCCGATATCGACCACGATTTTCCGATCTCGGTTGAGGATTTGGTCACGACTGGCCTGTGGCAGAAGACGGGGCCGTTTGGCGCGTTTTCGCAGCATGACCGCACGACCGTTCTAGAAGCCCTTGATCGCGTTGGTCTTGCCGGTTTTGAAGCCCGCATCCTCGGCACCCTTTCGGGTGGCCAATTGCAGCGCGTACTGTTTGCAAGGCTGATGGTGCAAGGCGCCGACATTATTCTGATCGACGAACCGTTTGCCGCCATCGATACAAAAACGGTTCGTGACCTGATGCATCTTGTCCGCCACTGGCACGGCGAAGGCCGCACCATTCTGGCCGTGCTCCACGACATGGCGCTGGTTGAGGAGTATTTCCCCGATTGCCTGATGCTCGCCCGCGAACCAGTCGCCTGGGGCAAGACCTCGGACGTTTTGACTGCCGATCATTTGGCTCAAGCCCGGGCGATGATCGAGGCCAATGATCCCCATGCCGATCTTTGCGAGCGCGCGGCATGACCACTCCCTCGGATCTTTATGATCTCGTCATCGGCCCCTTCGCCGAATTCGCCTTTATGCGGCGCGGTCTGGTGGGCGTGCTGGCGCTGTCCTTGGGCGCCGGTCCCATCGGCGTCTTTTTGATGTTGCGGCGGATGAGCCTCGTCGGTGACGCGATGGCCCATGCCATTTTACCGGGTGCGGCTCTTGGCTATCTCGTCGCAGGCCTCTCGCTTGGTTTTATGACGGCGGGCGGATTGATCGCTGGTTTTGTTGTTGCCCTGCTTGCAGGACTCGTCACCCGTGTTACCGTATTAAAAGAGGATGCGGCGCTGGCCTCCTTCTACCTGATCTCGCTCGCGGGTGGCGTCGTGCTCGTTTCCTTACGTGGCTCAAATGTCGATTTGCTCCATGTCTTGTTCGGCTCCGTTCTGGCGCTCGATGATCCCACCTTGTTACTGCTCGCGACATCGGCTTCGATCAACCTCGTCGTGCTGGCCGTCCTCTTTCGCCCCTTGGTGCTGGAATGCGTCGACCCCCTCTTTTTGCGAACGGTGGGGAAAAGCGGCAGCGTCACCCATCTCGGTTTTCTGGCGTTGGTTGTCTTAAACCTCGTCGCGGGGTTTCACGCACTCGGCACTTTACTCTCGGTCGGACTGATGATGCTACCGGCATTTGCCGCCCGCTTCTGGAGCGCGACACTGGAGGGGATGATGGCGGTGGCCACTTTGGTCGGAATTATGTCGGGTTGTTTAGGCATTATCCTATCCTACCATCTGGGTACCCCAACCGGCCCCACCATTATCTTATGCGCTGGTGCTATCTACCTCGTTTCGATCTTAATCGGTCGCCGCAACGGACTTTTGATCCGCTTCCTGCCACGCGCTCATCTATCGGCATGATTACCCGACTCGTCCTTCTGGCTGCTTTTGGATTAGGCATATCAACCTCAACCGTGGGTGCTATCGAGCCTATAAAAACAGTCGCGAGTTTCTCGATTTTGGCCGATATCACCAAGCAAATTGGCGGAGACCGCGTGAGCGTGGATACCCTCGTCGGCCCCGAAGAAGATGCCCATGTCTATGATCCGACGCCCCGCGATGCAGTAAAAATTGCTGTTGCTAAACTCGTCGTTATCAACGGATTAGGCTTTGAAGGGTGGATCGATCGTTTGATCAAACTTTCCGCCGGAGCGCCCAAGGTTACAATTGCTTCCGATGGAATAGTATCGCATCAAACGACCATTGAAGGGCACGAAAGGACTGATCCGCATGCTTGGCAAGACCTTCGCAGTGTCCAGATCTATGCCCGCAATATTGCCGAATCCTTGATCCAAATCGATCCCGATCACGAAACTCTTTATCGGGCGAATTTAGCCCGTTACACCGAAGAACTTGCCACTCTCGATCAGGATATTCGATCAGCGATATCGGCTATTCCGGCCGAACGGCGTAAAATCGTCACGACCCATGATGCCTTCGGATATTTTGCGCAGGCCTATGGGATTGAGATGATTGCCCCTCAGGGCGTTTCGACAGAAGCCGAAGCATCAGCGAAAGACGTGGCGCGGATCATTCGGCAAGTAAAGTCCGAAAAAATTCCTGCTGTTTTTCTAGAAAACGTCTCTGACCATCGTCTCGCCGAGAGAATTGCAACGGAATCCGGCGCGCGTATGGGTGGAAAACTCTATTCCGACGCACTTTCCAAGGAAAATGCACCGGCAGGGACTTACATCGCAATGATGAAAACCAATATAAGAGAACTCACCAAAGCGTTGATGCCGTAACCCGGCCTTCCAAGCCTTTTCGTCCGGAGAACCGAATGTCCGATAAAATTCCAGTCACCGTGCTTACCGGCTATCTCGGCGCGGGCAAAACAACGCTTTTAAACCGTATCCTGACTGAGCCACATGGCAAAAAATTTGCTGTCATTGTCAATGAGTTCGGCGAAATTGGCATCGATAACGACCTCGTCGTTGGCGCGGATGAAGAAGTGTTCGAAATGAACAATGGCTGTATCTGCTGCACCGTTCGCGGCGATTTGATCCGTATTATTGAAGGTCTGATGAAGCGGAAGGGCAAATTCGACGCGATTATAGTCGAAACAACTGGATTAGCCGATCCTGCCCCCGTCGCCCAAACCTTTTTTGTGGATGAGGATGTCTCCGCCCGCGCGCGCCTTGACGCCGTAATTACCGTGGTTGATGCGCGGTGGCTCAAAGACCAATTGAAAGATGCACCCGAAGTCAAAAACCAGATTGCGTTCGCAGACGTCATCGTGCTGAACAAGATCGATCTTGTCAGCGCCGAAGAACTGTCCGACGTCGAGAAAAATATTCGGGCCATCAACGCGTATGCAACCATCCATAAAACAATCCGTTCCGCCGTTTCTCTCGACGCGGTACTGGGAAAAAATGCGTTTGATCTCGATCGGATTCTCGATATTGCACCAGAATTTTTAGAAGACGTCCACGTCCACCACGATGAAGCTATCCAATCGGTGGCTCTCACCTTGCCCGGCGACATTGATCCCGAAAAATTCATGCCATGGATCAACGAATTTACCCAAGTCGAGGGACCTAATATCTTGCGCTGCAAAGGTATTTTATCTTTCAAAAACGAGCCAAAACGCTTTGTTTTCCAGGGCGTCCATATGATCTTGGATGGCGACCTTCAACGCGATTGGAAGCCTGACGAAGTGCGGCAATCAAAAATGGTTTTTATTGGCCATAAACTGAACCGTGCGGCGATTGAGAAGGCTGTTGAGGCCTGCCGCGCATGAGCGAGGCGCAGGAATCGCTTACCCAACGGGTCGAACCACTCACCGCTGGCAGCCATGTGATTGCGGCCCGTTTTCTAGGCGATGACCCACTCTTGGTTTTAGCCGATGGTGGTATTGTTTTCGGCATGGAAGGCGCGCGCGTTGAACCCCACGGCGAAGCGGCTATTCTCGTTGCCGCGGTTGACGATGACATTCTGCTAACGGGCGGTGATGATGGCAAACTGATCGCAACCAAAGCCGATCAAAGTTCAACCGTATTGGGGGACGAAAAAGGCCGCTGGATTGATGCGGTTGCCATTGGCCCATCGGGTTCGATTGCATGGTCAACAGGCAAAAAGGTCGTCGCTCGCGATGGTAAAGGTGGACGAAAAGAATGGTCCGCCCCTACTACGGCACAGGGCTTAGCGTTCGCCCCAAAGGGGTACCGGCTTGCAGTTAGCCATTACAACGGCGCAAGCCTTTGGTTTCCCAATACAGAGGGCAAGCCGGAAGTAAAGGAATGGAAAGGGTCACATCTCGACACCACCTTTTCGCCGGACGGACGATTTCTTGTGACATCGATGCAGGAAAACACGCTGCACGGATGGCGGCTGTCAGACGGCAAAGACATGCGTATGTCTGGTTATCCTTCGAAAACCCGCAGCTTTTCTTGGTCACAGGATGGACATTGGCTTGCGACATCTGGAGCTGATGCAGCAATCATCTGGCCTTTTAAAGATAAAGATGGGCCGATGGGCAAAGCGCCTCGGGAATGTGGAGTAAGACATTCCAAGGTAAGCGCCGTGTCGTTTCATCCCAAAGCACTGGTCGTGGCCATTGGCTACGAAGATAGCTGTATTTTGCTCTGCCGATTAACCGATGGCGCTGAACTTCTTGTCCGGCCAGCGGTTCCCAACGATGGCAAAGTCACATCAATGGGTTGGAGCAAGCAGGGCAATCGGATGGTTTTCGGCACTGAAGAAGGGCGCGCTGGAGTACTGACGCTACCTTAAATGAGTTCACACCCTCAAATCCAGATTAAAAAAGTGATTGTCAATTAAGCGACCATCTTGCTGCACACGAACGGCTCCTGGCTCGGTACCAAACCGAACAAAGCCCAAGCACTTATAAAGGTTCAGTGCACTGTCATTTCCATCGGCAACGGAGAGCGTAACTGCCATAAAGCCGAGCCTTTTGGCTTCCGCGATGGCCGACAGCATCAAAGCTTTCGCGACACCTTTTCGGCGAGCCTCTGGTGCGACATAGACGCTCCAGATCTCGGTTTTGTGGCGCTGTTTAATGGCCTTTCGAGCGGATAAAGCCAAAGTAACTACGCCTACTAAGGTATTGTCATCATAGGCGCCAAAAACAGTATTGGATTGGATCCTCTCAACGGCGTGAGAAACGGGAACGTCCCATTCTTCGGCCGTCGAGGTATAAACGTCAGGATGGTCAAGCAACGCACGTTGGCGTATGGCCAAAAACTCCGGCCCATCATCAGGGACAAGCTTCCTTATTCCAATCATTAACGCCGCCCAAACCAATTTCCAAAGAACCTAAGTAGAGCTTAAATCGCTAAGAATTGAATACAATTGTGACCGTTAACGCACCAACACATTCCTAAACTGCCAAGGATCGGTTGTATCGATATCCTCAGGGAATAATCCCGGGCGCCCTTCAAGCGGCGTCCAATCGGTATAATGCCCCTCAATTGACCCCAAATACGGCGTTTGCACTTCGAGGCAGCGGCGGAAGTCGATATCATCGGCCTCAACAATGCCTGCCTTCGGGTTCTCAATCGCCCACACCATGCCTGCCAGAACGGCAGAGGTAACCTGCATTCCCGTCGCATTTTGGTAGGGTGCCAACTTGCGTGTTTCTTCAATCGAAAGACGGGATCCAAACCAGTACGCGTTCTTCGCATGACCATAGAGCAAAACACCCAGTTCATCGATACCGTCGACAATCTCATTTTCGTCCAAGATTTTCCATTCCGGTTGGCGTTTGCCCTCTTGTCCAAACATTTCATGTAAGGACAAAACGGCATCGTCGCATGGATGGTACGCGTAATGACAGGTCGGACGATAAATGGCCTTACCGTCGGCATCGAGCACCGTCAGATAATCGGCAATAGAGATCGCCTCGTTATGTGTGACCAAAAAGCCAAACTGTGCACCGGGCGTTGGTGTCCATGAGCGAACCCGCGTGTTGGCCCCCGGTTGCATGAGATATATTGCCGCCTGACATCCGGCCGGATGGGTATGCCCATTCTCCGGCATCCACTTTTCATGGGTGCCCCAACCTAATTCGGCAGGCTGTAACCCCTCGGAGATGAAGCCCTCGACGGACCACGTATTAACGAACATACCACGCTTTTTCGGCGTATTGGCGCGTTGCGTATCACGTTCGGCTATATGAATGCCCTTCACGCCAAGGCGCTGAGCCAAAGCGGCCCATTCGGCCTTAGATCGCGGTTCGGCATTTCCCAAACCCATATCACGCTGAAGATTCAGCAGTGCCTGCTTAACGAACCAGGAAACCATCCCAGGGTTGGCGCCACAGCATGAAACAGCCGTGGGCCCACCAGGAGAGCGGCGACGTAGATCGAGAATAACCTCGCGCAAGGCGTAGTTGGAACGGTCACCCGGACCTTTGGATGAGTCAAAATAAAAGCCAAGCCATGGCTCCGCTACCGTATCGATATAAAGAGCACCCAGGGAACGTGCCAAATCCATAATATCGTGGGACGAGGTGTCGACGGAAAGATTGATACAAAACCCCTGCCCACCACCGGCAGTTAATAGCGGCGTCAAAAATTCACGATAATTGTCGCGGGTAACCGCTTGGTGAACAAACCGAATGCCGCGCTGGTCCAACAGATCGCGGTCGGAATCGGACGGATCAATCACCACCAAACGCGCTTTATCGAAACCGATATGACGCTCAAGCAAAGGCAAAAGCCCGCGCCCGATTGAGCCGAATCCGATCAAAACGATAGGGCCGTCAACACGGGCCAAAAGAATATTCTCCATCACCGTCAATACCTCGCTGGCGACCCTTAAGCCGCGTTACGCAGGCCATTACCTGCGATATTAAATTCATGCGACGATGTATCCACTACAGACCATTCGCCAGTTGCTTTTACGAGACCAAAGGCGTGCGAGAGTGAACCTGCTTTCAGCTCAAGGGCCAAAAACCGCTCCCTCTCGACAGGGCCAGGCATCCAAAGCCCATCGGTTAACGACGCCGAAAAGCCGAAACGAGAATAATACGGAGCATCTCCTACCAAAAGCACGGCCGAATAGGCGGCAAGCGAAGCCCGGTTCAGCGCCGCGCGCATCAGT
>Ga0114962_10003877_pt1 | contig 12028 bp, 8 predicted proteins | sample C_130820_MF_Meta_FD_87017 | JGI IMG/M metagenome (GOLD analysis project Ga0114962, IMG submission 87017) | Freshwater microbial communities from Lake Croche, Canada to study carbon cycling - C_130820_MF_MetaG | ecosystem: Environmental > Aquatic > Freshwater > Lake | place: Lake Croche, Canada... | reverse complement strand
ATTATTGTTTAATATTTGTCCAAGACCAAATCCCAAAGAAAGTCCTGTAATTACTGCTTGGGGATAAGTATAAAAACGAAATTTTTTTATTGTTTTTATTTTGGATTGTGCCTCGCTATAAGGTGCACACATTTTTTTAACTTTAGCAAAACTTACAAACTTTCCATTTTGATAGAAATACATTTTTTTAACGTATAAAGTATCGTTTGAATTGCTTTGTGCAAAAGAAAATATTGTTGTAAAAATACAGCAAAATAAAAGCATTAATTTTTTGTTGATTGTCAATTTTAAGGTTATCTTGTCGTTTAGGTTTTTTGAAAGTTGCATAACAAAATTATATAAAAGATTTCATTTATTCATTAAAATATCTTGGCGTTAGGCAATTCGCTAAAACGCTCACACCTTGCCATTGTTTGTTTAGTAGGTGCTTCGCCCTATAATTCATATCAAGTATTGAATTCATTGAAAATATTAGCCAGAGGCTTTGCAATAGCCTCACTCACAGGATGCGAGCGAGTGCTCCCCAAGAAGGTTCACCAACAAGCAAATGAAAATGCAATAAATAAGCTTCCTCAAACTTCTTGGCAATTGCTTTGTTACCTTAAGTATGAAAACAGTTTATTTCATCACAATTGCCCTAGTGGCATTGGTTTTTATTTCCTTTAAAGCAGCGCCTTTGTTCATGTCAAAACTACCACAACAAGCTTATATGGTGCTTGGTAACCAAAACCAAGTGGAGTTTCGTTATTATCCATCTGCTGTTATGGCTTCTGTGGTAACACCTGATACCACTTATGAAAAGGCTTCAAGCAAAAGTTTTAGAACCTTGGCAGGGTATATTTTTGGTGGCAATCAATCAAATGAAAAGATTGCCATGACGGCACCCGTTCGTATGGACATGAGCACAGATAAAACTACCATGAGCTTTGTTATGCCTGAGGGTTATACTTTGAGTAATTTACCAAAACCTCAGTCGAGTCAAGTGATATTGGGTGTTTCAGCGCCTGAATATGTTGCAGTAATTCGCTTTGGTGGTTGGGCATCCGACACAAAAATTGCAGCCATGCGCAAGGAATTGAGCGAGCGTTTGACACAGCTACATATTACGCATAAAAACAACTTTCGTTACTTGGGTTACAATGCACCTTGGGATTTAGTAAATAGAAGAAACGAAATGATAGTAAGCATTGATTCTGCTTCGGTTCCAAAGACTCGATAATTGTATTTCACTTTAGTCCAAGGTTGGTGTATTTGGGCCATTCGGGATTTGCAATCCCGAATAAAATAGCTATGGATTTGTAATCCACTTGTAGAATTTTATTTTGTATCAAAATAGATTTGGTTTGTGGGGACACAAACCAAGGGCAAATTCTTTGTCCAAGGTTTTGTCCAAGGTTGGTCTCCTGACCAATCCTTCTGTATCAAAATAGATTTGGTTTGTGGTGACACAAACAAAGGACAAATTCTTATAGGTCTATAAACAAAAAAATCCCGAAACTTTCGCTTCGGGATTTTGTATTAGTTTAGATGAAAATTATTTCAATTTGAATTCCTTTTTCACTTTATCTACCATGTCTAATTTTTCCCATGTAAATAATTCTACTTTCATGGTTTTGGATTTTCCATCAGGCGATTTGAAGGTTTTTGATACCACTTCATTTTTTCTACCCATGTGGCCATAAGCAGCAGTTTCGCTGTAGATAGGGTTACGTAACTTCAAACGAGTTTCGATACCATAAGGAGTCATATCAAATAATTTTGATACTTTTTTAGCGATGTCTCCATCAGGCATTTTAACTTTAGAAGTACCATAGGTATTGATGTAGATACCCATAGGATCTTTAACACCAATGGCATAACTTACTTGAACCAATACTTCAGAGCAAAGACCTGCAGCTACCAAGTTTTTAGCAATGTGACGTGTTGCATAAGCAGCACTTCTATCTACTTTACTTGGATCTTTACCAGAGAAAGCGCCTCCACCATGAGCACCTTTTCCACCGTAAGTATCTACGATGATTTTACGGCCTGTTAAACCAGTATCGCCATGTGGTCCACCAATTACAAACTTACCTGTTGGGTTGATATGGTAATTGATTTTATCGTTGAATAAATGAGCGAATTTTTTGTATTTTTTCTTAACACGAGGAATCAAAATTTCGATGATGTCTTTTTTGATTTTAGCTAACATTTTAGCTTCAGCATCAAAATCATCGTGTTGTGTAGAAACCACGATAGAATCAATGCGCACAGGCTCGTTGTTATCGTTATATTCTAAAGTCACTTGACTTTTTGCATCTGGTCGAAGGTATTTAATGGCTTTGTTTTCTCTTCTTAAATCAGCTAACTCAATCAAAATTTTGTGAGCTAAGTCTAAAGCCAAAGGCATATAATCGTCAGTTTCATTGGTGGCATAACCAAACATCATACCTTGGTCACCAGCACCTTGGTCTTGTTTTTTCTTACGATCAACACCTTGGTTGATATCAGCAGATTGCTCGTGGATAGCAGAAAGCACACCGCAAGAATTAGCTTCAAACATATATTCACTTTTGGTATAACCTATTTTTTTGATTACATCACGAGCAATGGTTTGAACGTCCAAATAAGCAGAAGATTTTACTTCACCTGCAAGCACTACTTGTCCAGTAGTTACAAGGGTTTCACAAGCTACTTTCGACTCAGGGTCAAAAGCTAAGAAATTGTCAATTAAGGCATCCGAAATTTGATCGGCTACTTTGTCTGGGTGTCCTTCTGATACGGACTCTGATGTGAATAGATACGACATTTTTTTATTCTTTTTTTATTAAGGTTATAAATAATTGCTTGGAAGAAATGCCCAATGCTGCTTTGTGAGGTTTTTCAAATTATATATTTTGACCTTGTAAAGCCCGCATTGTATTTACCACCGTGGTTTTTTCTCGGTTGGTATCCCTCTAGGAATTTCTTAATGCGTGGCAAAAGTATGATTATTAATTAAAAAACAAAATGATATCAATTGAGCCATGTCAACTGTTTTGTTAATATGTCTTTCTGCCATTGCTCAAAATTTTGCTTTTGGTAATAATCTTTCATGGTATTTTTATAGCTAATTTGATTTGAGAAATGGTTGGCCAATTCGGCTGCTGGTGAGGCCAGGCGACCATTAGGACTTAATATGGCTTGGAACAAGTTCTTGGCCACTTCATTATCCAGGTGGTTTAATACCTTTAGGCTATTGAAAGCTTGGATACGTGTTCTAAATTCATATTGCGAAGAAGCAAAATTTGTAATCTTGTTTAAAGCCTCCTCACGATCGAAACTTTTGTCTATCAATAATCCTGCAAGAGCGCCTATTTCATGGCGTTTAATCATGATGTTGTTATTCATGCCCCAAGTGTTTTTAGTAGCTTCCAACAAATACTCCATTGTTTTTTTATCGAAGCTTTTTTGATAGAGCTTCTCCATGGATACTTTCACCACATCGTAGCTACTATCGCTCAAAGCTATCATACATATTTGCTTCCATTGCTTATTCATGTCTGTTAATCCTTTTAAAACCGCTTCACGAGTAGATGATTTTTGTTTGATATTCATCAAGTTCATCATGGCCACTTGGCTCTTTAGGTCTTTATCACTTATCAATTGCGAAACAATCTCATTGATAATGCCATAGTGCTTCTCGCGGTTTAGCGCTTCAAGCAATACTTCGCGTTTGGTGTCTAATGGTATTTCTCTCAATGCCACTGCTGCATCGTATCTATCTAAATAATATTTTGCCTTTTCAATTTGTTCTTCAAGCTCTTCAAACGACTTCTTAAAAGTAACTTGTTTGATAATATTTGAATTTGGGTCAAACAAAACATAGGCTATTTGCTTCTTGTTTGGATTAGGAATTTTTATGCTCTCGTATGCCTCTTTGTTCATTTCCTTTACACTATCAAAAGAGCCATCTGCGTAGCGAACTTCAATCACCACAGGCATTTGAAAGTGATGAACTGTCTCGTCTGTTTTTTGTATTTGTTCAACCATTACTTCAGTGGCTCTTGAGCCATTTCCATAAGTAACATCTTGGTACTGGACTTTATAATGAGGTTCACCCCCACGCATAATCCATTGGTCAAAAAACCAATCTAAGTTTAAGCCGAGTTTGTCTTTTATGGCTTGTTGCAAATCATTTGTTTCAACATTGCCATAAGCATGTTGTTTCAGGTAATGGTTTAAAGCTCTTTTCCATTGTTCATCACCTAATACATATTCAAGCATGGAGATTACAGCAGCCCCTTTTGGATACACCCTAGCCGTTCCTCCTGATGTATGATGTACGGGGTAATTATCTTTTTTGCCAGCATCCACCGCTGAGTTTTGATGTCCTCTGCGCTGCCAATCCCATTCTTCAACACCATCTAACTCTTTGCTAAACTGCTTAGGCCAATAGGTAGCATAACTTTCTTGAAGCCAAGTATCACGGCCATCGCGAGCGGTTATATAATCACCAAACCATTGGTGTGTCATCTCGTGACAATTAACCCCAATATAATTTCTATCTAAAAATGCACGTGCATCTACATTGAAGAAATCACCAAAAATGGTAGCAGTGGTGTTTTCCATGGCTCCAAATATGAAGTCTTGCACCATTACTTGGCTATATGATTCCCAAGGGTATTTGATGCCAGTTTCACGCTCTAGAAAATCTATCATTTGTGGGGTGTAGCGATAAGTTGGTTCCATTCTATCTGCAAATTCAGGGTAGTACCAATACTGCAGCGGCACGCCACTTTTGCTCTTGGCTGTTTGAACAGCATATTTTCCAATGGCAATCATCAACAAATAACCTGCATGAGGTTTGGTCATTTTATAATTCCATGTGATGTTGTTGCCGTTGGCATTTTTCTTAACCAATAAGCCATTTGACAGAACTTGGTATTCTTTGTTGAAAGTTATTGAAGTTTCGGTTATAAACTTATCGTTCATATCATCATACATGGGTATCCATTGACGGTTGTCAATACCTTGTCCCTGTGTCCAAATTTGTTTTCTAACTGCAAACGGATTGCTTTCTTTTGGTGCTTCTTCATTCCATCCAATGAAGTAGATTCCTTTGCGAGGACTGGCCTCATATTCAAAACTAATTGTTCCTGTTTCATCCCATTTCAAACTTTTGCTTGGAAAAACCCAAATACCAGTTGAAACAGTTTTGAATTTTAAATCCTGACCGTTTAGTGTTGATTTGGATATTTTAATTCCCGGTCCATCAAAAAATACAGAATCTACTTTTTGTTGAAGTACCGTGAAACTATGAGCCACCTTACCTATCACTTTTCCTTCTGATTCTTTAAAAGACATATCAAGCTTCATATAGGTGATATCTAAAGGATGTTCTCTATACGTAGTGTTATCCTTCAAATAGGAATTGACAATAGGTTGGGCAAATGCAGCAATTGACAAGGAAGTCAACAAAAGGGAAAATATTTTTTTCATAAGGCAAATTTGTAAACTTTTGCTAATATACTTTAGTTTATGATAAAGATTTATTCACATGGCAAATGCAATTGGTATTTTGCATAGTTGTTAATAGAATTATTCCTATTAATTTACCACGGCAATCAGCTCAGAAAGAAATTTTCTTTCTTTCAATAAATAGCCATTTCCTCTTACTAGAATATTTACCCTGATGTTTTCAACAGAAATAGGAGCACCAAAATCCACATCGGTAATGTTGCTATGATTGATGTCTTTTCCATCTACAATAATTACAGCGCCACTTCCCACTACTTCTAATTCATTTCCATTGGTTACAATTACTCCAGTATCTTCTCCCAATCCAATTCCTAGGCATTGCGGATTACTAGCAACAGCTTGGGCTAAACGACTAAATCTACCACGTTTATCAAAATGAGAATCGATGATAACATTGGCAACAAAAGCCAATCCCGTTGTAATCTTTACTTCACCTTTTAAATGGGCCAATTCGCTCTTGCCCTGATAAATCATAGTATTGCTCATAGCCATAGCACCTGCACTTGTTCCTGCAATTACAAAATTTGATTCGTTCAAATATCTATCATGAAGAATTTGGTATATATCCGTTCCACCAAATATGCTTGTTAATCGCAATTGGTCTCCACCACTAAACATGACACAATCACAATTTTTTATTCTCTCAATAAACTCCGTATTGCTTGCATCTGCCCTGTTACGTATGTCAATCACGCCCGCGTTGGTGCAGCCTATTTTGCCAAAAGAATCTAAATAATTTTCACCCACTTCTATAGGAATAGAAGATGCCGTAGTAATTACTTCAATGCGTTTGTCTGTTCCGCCTGTTTCAACTACGATTCTTTTTAATATGCCCAATTCAAAAAAGTTTAAACGATTGCGCTGAATAAATCCTTGCTCTAAGTCTGTGCCCTTATCTTCAGCCCCTCCAACTGAAATTAGCTTGCCTTTTGGTTTTTCCAATGTATTTTATTTATTATTGTTTCTGAAGTGTGCGAATATATACTTACCTCTAAAACCACCAAACTAAATTCAATTAACTATCAACATTAAAATAGAACTTAAACTATGAAAGTATTAGACATTAAAATTATGCGAGGGCCAAACTATTGGTCAATTCGCAGGCATAAGCTGATTCAGATGCGTCTTGACCTCGAAGAATTGGAGCAAAAGCCAACTAATATGATTGATGGATTTGGTGAAAGACTCGAAAAAATGTTTCCTACTATGTATGGACATCGCTGTTCTGAAGGTGTTGACGGTGGCTTCTTTACGCGAGTAAAAGATGGCACATGGATGGGACATGTGATAGAACATATTGCTTTAGAAATTCAATGTTTAGCTGGCATGAATTGTGGTTTTGGGCGAACTAGAGGAACAGGAAAAGATGGCATTTACAATGTGGTGTTTAGCTACATGGAAGAAAAAGCAGGAGTATATGCTGCAAAGGCTGCCGTTGAAATAGCCTTATCATTAATTAATAATACTGAATATGACTTAGCGAACGATATTCAAACACTCAGAGAAATTCGTGAAGACGAGCGTCTCGGACCGAGCACAGGTTGTATTGTGGATGAGGCTGTAGCGCGCGGAATACCATATATTCGTTTAAACAGAAATTCACTTGTTCAGTTAGGATATGGTGTAAACCAAAAACGTATTAGGGCTACCATAGCAAGCACTACAGGTAGTATAGCTGTAGATATTGCATGCGATAAAGAAGAAACCAAAAATTTATTGGGTGCAGCAGAAATTCCTGTGCCAAAAGGAAGAATTGTTTACACCGAAGAAGGTTTAGAAGCAGCTATTGAAAGCATCAAATATCCCATAGTTACCAAGCCTATAGATGGAAATCACGGAAAGGGAGCAACTACTAATATTAACAATTGGGATGATGCATTAAAAGGATTAGAAGCCGCTAAAAAATATTCACGTGGTGTAATCGTTGAAAAATTCATAACTGGTTTAGACCATCGTGTTTTGGTAATTAACTACAAATTTATAGCTGCTGCCATACGAAAACCCGCTTCAGTAATGGGCGATGGTAAACACAGCATTCAAGAGTTGATTGATATTACAAACCAAGACCCAAGAAGGGGTTATGGACATGAGAAAACCTTGACTAGTATAAAGGTAGATGATTTTACCATGGACATTTTGGACAAAAAAGGATTGACCTTAAGTTCAGTTTTACCAAAGGGAGAGGAGCTTTGGTTGAAGCCAACTGCTAACTTAAGCACAGGCGGAACAGCTACTGACGTAACAGATATGGTTCACCCTGATAATATCTTTATGTGTGAGCGAATAGCTCGCATCATTGGATTGGATATTTGTGGAATTGATATCATGGCTAACAGCCTTTCAGAGCCATTGGCAGAATCAGGTGGTGGTGTTATAGAAGTGAATGCAGCACCAGGTTTCAGGATGCACATTGATCCAGCTGAAGGGCTTCCAAGGAATATTGCAGAACCTGTTATTGATATGCTATACCCGCTTGGAAGCACTGCACGTATTCCAATTATTGCTGTTACCGGAACCAATGGTAAAACAACCACTACTCGTTTAATGGCACATATGGTAAAAACCATGGGACACAAAGTGGGCTATACAACTACTGATGGTGTATATATCCAAAATCAATTGATGATGAGAGGTGATTGCACTGGACCCGTAAGCGCAGAGTTTGTGCTAAAGGACCCAACAGTTGATTTTGCTGTTTTGGAGTGTGCTAGGGGTGGAATTTTGCGTTCGGGCTTAGGTTTTCATAATTGCGATATAGCCATTGTTACCAATGTAGCTGAGGACCATTTGGGATTAGGAGATATTGACACAATTGAGCAGTTAGCAAGGGTTAAAGCAGTGGTACCTGAAAGCGTTCTTCCTGGAGGATATGCTATATTAAATGCTGACAATAAACACACAGTCGGTATGACAAAAGATTTGCGTTGCAAACATGCTTTCTTTAGTATGGATGAAAACAATCCTATCATTAAAGAACATACCGCTAAAGGCGGATTAGCTGCTATTTTTGAAAATGATTATGTAACTATCTGCAAAGGCACATGGAAAATAAGGGTAGAGAAAGCGGTTAATATTCCATTGACCTATGGCGGTAGAGCAACTTATAACATTGCCAATATTCTTCCTACTATTCTTGCCGGATTTATCCGTAACTATAAGATTGAAGATATGAGATTGGCTTTAGCCACATTCATTCCTGGGCCGGCACAAACTCCTGGTCGCATGAACATTTTTAGATTTAAAAACTTTGATGTAATGGTTGACTACGCTCATAATACTGCGGGTTTTGAAGCCATAGCCGATATGTTAAGCAAAATAAATGCCACCCAAAAAGTGGGCGTAATTGCTGGTGTGGGTGATAGAAGAGATCAAGATACCATTAACTTGGGTAAAGTAGCCGCCAAAATGTTTGATGAGATCATCATTCGCCAAGATAAGAATTTAAGAGGTAGAACAGAAGAAGAGATTATTGATTTAATGACTTCAGGTATAAGAGAGATTGATGCAAACAAAAAAGTTACAACCATCAAAAAAGAAAAAGAAGCTATTCAATATGCTATAAAAAATGCTGTTAAAGGCAGTTTTATTACCATATGCAGTGATGTGGTTCCAGATGCATTAGATCAAATTATGAAGTTAAAAGAAGAAGAAGATTTGGGTAATCTTGAATTAGGAAAATAGCCAGTTTTCATGCTGTTTATTGCATAAAAAAGGAGGTTTAAAACCTCCTTTTTTATTACAATTCGTCTTCGTTGTAAAAATAATCTTCGTTGGTTGGATAATCAGGCCAAATTTCTTCAATGCCTTCAAACGGGTCACCATCGTCCTCTATTTCTTGTAAATTTTCAATTACCTCAAGTGGTGCACCACTGCGGATGGCATAATCTATCAATTCATCTTTGGTAGCAGGCCATGGAGCATCGTCCAAATACGAAGCTAATTCGAGTGTCCAGTACATATTAGTTTGGTTTAAATTTAGCGCGAATATAAAAATTTGCATCTCCCAAAAAAGAGTTTTTTTGGAATGTCTGAACAAAGTTTCAAAGCATCTGATTATGAAGTGCTTGATTTGATTTTATTCTGTCTAATTTTAGGTTTTGGGAATAAAATATTTTTTCTACAAAAATGATTCGCTTAGGAATTTCATATTTGTGAATCTGGCCTTGTAAATCAGATTTTATTTTATCAAAGTTTAATGCAATTTTTTCTTGCTCTTTTTCATCATTACACTCTACTGCTAGCACCGCAGCTAGCATAAGTAAATTATCTTCAACAGCACCTACAAAAAATGAGTTCACAAAAGGCCAAAGCTTTTGTATGGCTTCCTCCACCCGCTCAGGATGTATCTTATAAGCCCCACTATTTATGACAAAATCGCTTCGACCTAAAATCTCAAAACTTCCATCTTGATGAATCGTGGCTACATCATTCGTTTTAATCCACTCTTTATTACAAACAGGTGCTTTTATCATTAAACATGAAGTGTCTGACAAAGCCAACTCAACCAGGGGCATGGGCCTAAATACTTTCTCTTTGCCTACCCTGCGCAGTGCAATATGGGATAGGGTTTCAGTCATGCCATAGCTATGCCAAATATGGTTTTTAAAAGCTGCCAATTCGCTTTCTAGTTTGTAAGAAAGAGCAGCACCTCCTAAAATCACGTGATTGATTTTTTGAAAGGCAGCTTTTGTCACTTCGTTTTTTAGTGTGCTTTCAACTTGTAAAGGCACAAAAGAAGCAAAACTGATTTTGCTTGAATCAACTTGCAATAGAGGATTGGATGAGGCTTCGCAGAGTGTAATATCTGCATTCAACATTAAGGCACGTGCAAGCATAATAGCTGCAGCAACGGTATGCATTTGCAAGCAAATCAGAACATGCTCTGAATCTTGCTTCAATTTTAAAAATTGTATGGTCGCAGAGGCACTTGCTTCTACCTCCTTTCGGCTTGACATAATCTCTTTGACAATGCCTGTTGAACCCGAAGTAGAAAAAACAAAACTTGCACTATTGTTATTCCAATTGTTAATGAAGACCAGTGCGCGTTTCAATTGCAATTCGCAGTCTTCAGCAATGGGGTGAACTGTACTAGTATCAAAAACGAGATCTTTAAAATAGAGTTTTGCCACCTTGCAATATTAGATTGCCGGTGTTAAAATCAAAATGTTTTTTGCCTTAGTTTGTTACCTTATTGTTTGTAAACAATAATTTAGGTTTATTTGTTGAATCTTGAACAATCAATTAATAAATATACTTAAGCAAAAATCACAAGAAGGTACAAAGCAATTGGCAGTGCTAATCGACCCCGACAGCATAGCCAACATTCAAAGCCTTGAGGTAACTGTAGCATTATGCAATAACGCTAGCGTTGACCTTATTCTAGTTGGTGGCAGTTTGATAACTAATGATTTTTGGGATACTTGTATTGATATAATTAAAGCCAATACAAAAATACCAGTATTGCTTTTTCCTGGAAATGTGATGCAAACCCACGACAAAGCAGATGCTATTTTGTTTTTAAGTATGATTTCAGGGCGTAATCCAGATTTGCTTATTGGAAAGCATGTACTTGCAGCACCAGGTTTAAAAAAATCTTGTATTGAGGTTATTCCTACAGGTTATATGATAGTGGATGGAGGCAATATTACCAGTGTGATGTATATGAGTAATACAACACCTATTCCCTCAGATAAAAACAATATTGCAATTTGCACAGCAATGGCAGGCGAAATGCTTGGCCTGCAATTGATTTATATGGACGCAGGTAGTGGGGCAAAAAAACCCATTTCGGCTGAAATGCTAGCTGATGTAAAGGCCAATATCAAATCTCCATTATTTGTTGGCGGGGGCATAAGAACAGTGGAACAAGCTATAATCACTTGCAAAGCTGGCGCAGATATAGTGGTAGTGGGTAATGCCATCGAAAAAGACCCTAGTTTGATAGCTAAATTGGCCAATGCAATTCATAGTTGCAATGCGAGTAAAACCTCAGCTTAAACTTATTTCAAACAGCTAACTATTTAACTGTTTTTCTAATGAAGTTTTATCCAAATATGAAGCTTAACATTTCATCTAATTTGCTCACTTGAATTATTTTTATTTTCTGATTAGTGGATGGAAGTTTATTAAACTTGGATAAATATACTGTTTTAAAACCAAGTTTTTCAGCTTCAGCAATCCTCTGTTCTATTCTGTTTACTGCCCTAATTTCACCACTTAAGCCCACCTCTCCAATAAAGGCAATTTTGCTATCAATTGATACGTTTTCGTAGCTAGACACAATGGCTGCCACAATGCCTAAATCTATTCCTGGATCTTCTATTCTTAGTCCACCTGCAATATTGATAAACACATCTTGTAAACCCATTTTCAATCCACATTTTTTCTCTAAAATGGCAAGCAACATATTTAATCTTTTGGCATCATAACCATTTGAGTTTCGTTGTGGTGTGCCATAAACAGCCGCACTCACTAGCGCTTGGGTTTCTATCAATAAGGGTCTCATTCCTTCGAGAGTAGCCGAAATAGT
>Ga0114962_10003876_pt1 | contig 12030 bp, 21 predicted proteins | sample C_130820_MF_Meta_FD_87017 | JGI IMG/M metagenome (GOLD analysis project Ga0114962, IMG submission 87017) | Freshwater microbial communities from Lake Croche, Canada to study carbon cycling - C_130820_MF_MetaG | ecosystem: Environmental > Aquatic > Freshwater > Lake | place: Lake Croche, Canada... | reverse complement strand
GCTTTTCTAATAGTTTCTCTTTCGTCATAGTTTGGATAATCCTTTGAAATTAAATGGATCGCTGATTCTTTATCAGCACAATGTTGAGCGATGGATAGCCCTGAATACCACAAAGGTTCTTGTAGGATTTTAACATTATCCATAATGAAGTTAATTTGAGCACAATCTTTTGATTGTATAATTTTTTCAAAGTTAGATTCAAAGTTATCTAGCTTCAATGCTTTACGTTGATCTTCACTAAGACCTTTAGGTGCAGCCTGTAATATATCTGCAAGACTAGGTTCAAGATTACCTAAGAACTCTTTAAACTCATCAAATATATAAATAGGTAAGTCGTCACCCATAACTTTAGTAGGTGAGGGAGGCACGGTCTTTTGATTGAATGTATCAGGGCAACGTAAGATGCGGGCTAGATCAGCGGTGACTACAGGGTCTATGTTTAAGCCATGACTTAAGCAAAACTCTTTAAATTTTTCTGCGTAAGGTTTCCACTCAGTTGCGGGAATGTCCCGATCAAAAAGCCAATAAGAATGGATACCTGTTCCCGAGTCTACCTTAACAGGAGGAGGAAGATTATGTTCTAGTACGAATTGGTCAACCGCTTGGACTGCTTCTTCTTTTGAGTTATAGCCCTTACCATCGCCTACATCAAGATCAACAAAGAAAGACCTAACAAACTTAGCTTCATCAGCCTTACGACTATAACCGCCAAATGAACTTAATGCTACAAAGATATTAGTAGGTGTATCCTTCTTCGACTCAATGAACTCTGCAAGCTCATCTATATTTTCTACAAATTTATGTCTAGTTAATTTAGCTATTGGATCAATCGTAGCTACACAGTAAACGCCTGTAGATGGCAGTGCTTTCTTATAAAATTCTTTCATCATTTGCAGTTTCCTAAATTTTTAGTCAACAGTATCCCGCCGCATAAAACTATGCGTTTTTCTATTTATCACTAGGGAGGATTCTATTCTACTACGTTTTTATAGTTTGTCGATAACTTTAGTATCAATAAATATTTTTGCATCGATAGTAGTTGGCACTGGCAATTGCCCCGCCTCAAAATATCCACCAAGAATATCCATCAGTTTTTCAACTTTGTCTATGTTTCTTTCTCGTATCGGTTTTCCTCTAAACCAACTGTATACTGACATACGAGACACGCCTAATGTATTCGCAATAAGTTTAGGTGGCAGATTAGCTTTTACACATAATTTACCAAGCTGCACACCTAACCTTTTTTCGTTAAGGCCGTTTAAACTAAGTAGGTATTGTTCGCTATAACACTTAGCCATAATTATCCTTAAGTTTTAACTGACCATTTTTTAACAATGCTACTTACATCAGTAGGTTTCTGCGTAGGTGCAGGTTCAGCTCTTAATGTAGGTTGCTCTATAACTACGTCTGACTGTACATCACCCGTTGCTTGTACTACTGGATCGGGTTGAGCGACCTCTTGTGATGCGGGTGCTTCGCCTTCTTGTTTAGGTTTATATACAGTTAATTTGATATAGTTATCAGCCGTTTGAGACTTAGCTTGTTTCTCTATGTCAACTAATTGCTCAGGTGTTAATACACCAACAGGTGAGAATAATAGTTTAGGCGTAGGTGACTTAGTATCAAACTGCATCTTAGTAATGATCTTACTTGCACCAATATTATTATTAGCTAGCATTTGTACATAAGGTCTAAAACCCCATTTACCATTATCTTCTTTTTGCCAACATGATGTTGACGGTAGTACTAATTGATAAATGTCATTACTTGGATCACCAGGTACTGTCACTGCTGTTCTCCATGATAAACGACACGCTGAACCATTACCTGCTACAGAGTTTTTAACACTATATGCACATTGGTCGCATGAACTTGCGGGAGGGTTTGGTACATCAGCATCAGGCGTACGAGAATCAGTAGACCAACATGTAGGTATAATCTTTTCACCGTCTTTATATGATGAAGCGTAATACATTCTTGATGCATTGTGAGCCATACGGATAAAGACTACATTCATTGATCGGTCTTCAATCGTACCAACTTCTTCACCACCCGCATATTTACGGAAGACTCCGCCTTTGATTGAGATACGTTTAGTGACGTTGTTACCACCACCACCAGCTACCGCTAGTGTATCTGCGTCTAGCCCTGTTTGAAGTAGGGCAGGATTTTGTTGCATTAATATTGCTAATTCGTTACTCATAATTTGCTCCTTAAGTTTTACTAGGTTTCTTAACTACAATACTATATTCTCTAAATGAACTAACCCCTGGAGGCATGCCTTCGCCCTCATGATTAGCTAAATACTCTTTAAGATTAGTATTATGTAGTCGTTGTTGCATCAACTCAATCAATCCATTTTCCATGATGAATGACTTAAGGCCGTCCCAATCACTACATATATAACTTTCTTTCAGAGTCTTAACTATAGTCCCTGCGCCTGTACGTACTGTCTCGGCATTCATTGCATTACATTGCTCTAATAACACTTGTTCTAATTGCGCTTGTTCTGCTTTTAGCTCAGCGTCTTTTAGTTCAAACTCTCTTGCTATGTTCTCACGTTGACCACGTATTGTCAAGTAAGCTTGTACTATTTCATCTAACTTAATTTGTTCGCTCATGCTGCTAATTCCTCTCTATAAAGATCAACTAATTTTGTATGTAAATCTACTTTGCCTTGCAACATCTTATAAATTCTTTTCTCTACATCTGACCCTTCAAGATGAACAACCGTCATCTTATTCTTCTGACCTACACGATCCATACGGGCAACGCATTGTAGGTAAGTTTCAACCCCCATTACAGGTGACCAAAAAACTATAGTATCTGCTCTAGTTAGCGTCACTCCGTGAGAAGCAGCTTGCGGTTGAATTACTAATACACGAGGATCGTCCATGCTTTGAAACCGCTGAATAATATGCGCTCTATCTGTAGCTGATACTTCCCCGTTAATAACTTCGTTTGATATACCTTCTTTAGTTAAATAGTTATGAACTACTCGTATTGTGTGTCGATAAGGTACAAACACTAATATTTTATTTGTAGTCTCAGCAATCACTTCACTTAACGCAGATAGACGAGGTGAAATATCAAACTCAATTACTTCTTTTTTATCTGTATATACAGCACCGCCTGAGATTTGTAATAACTTATTAAGGTTAACCGCCGCATTAACTGCGCTAACTGATTCGCCCGCAGTCTCGATTAACATCTGTTCTTTTAATTGCTTATAATATTTCTGAACTTGTGGAGTCAATGGTACATCGCGCGTTTGATACATTACATCAGGTAAATCTAAACATTCATTCTTAGCATATCTAATTGCAGGTTGCAACGCTTTAAATACTTCATCTTTGGCGTTATGTTTAGGCACCCATTTAAATCTAGTAATCTGTTGCATAACTTTATCTCGCCAAGCAGCACTAAATTTAGGAACTCTCTGCGGGCAGACAAGTTTAGCTAGGCCATAAGCATCGACAGGTGATTGAGCCGCAGGTGTTCCTGTCATCATCCACAATCTTGTTTCAGGTTTAAGAATCTTAGATAGCGTTTTCCAACGAGCAGTACTAGGCGACTTATAAGCATTAGCTTCATCAACTACTATTAAATCAAATCCACCTTTAATGATTGCGTCTTTAACAATAGCTACGCCATCATAATTAATAATAACAAACTCATATTCACCATTAATAATCTTTTCTCGTTTGGCTGAAGTGCCGTGCGCAATACCAACTGATCTGTGCATACACGTATTAAAGACATCGCCTTGCCAAGCTGAATACATAATTGACAAAGGACATATAATAAGAACGCGTTTAACTTTGCCTTGCTTCATTAGATAGTCTGTAGCCCAAAGTACTGACGAAGTTTTACCAGTACCAGCTTCGTTAAAACAAAAGGCACGGTGATTGATAGATAAGAACTCTGAGGTAACACGTTGATGGTCAAACGGTTTATAAATACCTGGCCAATTATAATCACGGACGATAGGTGATGGTAGGTTAGTACGAAATGAAATAAGTTGATTAAGGCGGGTCATCTCATCAAGCCCCCAAAATACAATGAGGTCTGTAAGATTGCCTTTATGTTCTAGTACTTCACACTTCTCAATATTGCTAGTGATGTGAGAAACTATGTGTTCAGGCACTGTAAGTTTAACTGCGGTATTATCTATGATTTCCATTTAACTAAGACCCAAGGTCGCTCTTTAATAACTAGGATAGGTAGTTTAGCACGCCTATTAGTGCTGTCAAGTATTACTTGATTATTTCTTTTTACGTTCTTTAGTACTAACTTCTGATACTAACTTGTGTTGCGAATTTCTTTTAAATGATCTATTAGCTGATGCAGATTCAACACGTAATCCATCTTTGTTTGAACCGCCTTTAGATAAGGCTTTAACATGAGCTATATCTTTACCCTTACGCGCAACACCTTCTTTATCTAACTTGCGACGTGCACGTTGACGCTCCATCCGTTTCTCATGTTCTAGTGGGGAGTCTTTATAGATAGGTCTTGGTTTATTAACGAAAGGCATACAATATTATATCATGTTCTATTAAATTCACAGGTCTTGACAGGGCAGAATTTACATAAGGGTGTAGAGTTTGCAACCCATGTATTAGTTTCGTACGAATTGTCAAGCCTTGATAAAGATACTGTAAACTTATTCCATGATATGTCCATATCTTTTCTGTCGTATTCTTCTGTAATAAATGAATTATGCATTACAAACAAAAGACCCGCTTTAATCTTATTAACTTGTGGGAAATGAGCGAAGGTCATAAGAGACATCAAGCGTAATTGTTTAGGATCAGGATAGCGATTACTTCCGGTCTTATAGTCAACAATGAAAGCATAGTCATTATCAACAATAAGCAAGTCAACAATACCACGTACCCAACGATCAGGATCATCAAACGCACAGGGCGACTTGTCTTTACCCAAAGCCATCTCATGTTCCGCATACTTATCACCAGGAATGCAAATAAGCTCATCAGCTACTCCTTTAAATCTTATATAGTTTAGGGCTAACTCTTTACCATCTTTAACATAATCTTCTAAAGCTTTGTGTACTTCTGTACCGTAGATCATTTTCTCCGACGGAATTACAGTATAAGTTTTTGCTACACGAATCTCGTAATACTTCTTAGGACAATTCTCATACTCTTTAAGAGCTGAGTATGACCAAGTGAAATTAGCCATCAGTCTTCTTTCTTTTGGACTTCGCCTGTTGATGGGTTAAGTTCATACTCGGGTAAAACTTCTTTTCCTACGGGTTTCATTTGATCCCATTCTTTATCTATAGGTAATTCTTCTTTCTTCTTTCTAAAAATTAAATCAAAGTTCTTTTCAAACTGTTCGTTGTTAGGTTTTGACTGTAACCAATCTCCTGTTACATCATTTTGTGCAGTATTTTTACTCATAGTTACTCCTTATATCTTTTACTAAGTCTTCGAAGGTTAATTGGTCTTTATCTTTAGCAAATTCTATGCTCATAAGATACCGAGTCGTTTCAAAATTATATACTGTATGGGGCACTTGCGTATTAAATATATAATATGTTGCGGGTTTATATTTTAATTCTTCTATCTCAAACACTGCGCCCTCTTTGTTAGGAGCAAAAGCACAAACACTCCTATCGAACGGAGTCAATAACATATTGATGCCTACTCCTCGTCTTGTATCTGTATGCCAATCATAACAAGTGTAAGGGTCTAATCTTAGTATTCCTACAATAAACTCATACCTTGCGTGTAGCCATTTAAAAAAGTTATCCTGCGCTATTAATTCTGTAGGTATAGGTTTAACATTAAAATTGTAGTGTGGAAACCATGGCTGAGGATTGAAAGCATAATCATATAGTTCTTTAGCTATGGTTGATTTAATGCTTATTTCATAATAAGGTTTCATTACTTATCCCAATGAAATGGACATTGTTTTACTTTTTTATTTTTTAATATATTTTTACGTTTTATATATTGGTTATAAAAAGATACGCTGACGTTAGATAATTGAGTAAACTCTCTATCTGTTACTAAATGATGTCTTATTTCAGTTTCATGTTCTGTTATCGGTATTAGATGATACATAGGATGGTTAAAATCTATCTTAATTGTTTGGTCTTGTAATTTAAAAAATATATTTATATTGGTGCCATACTGATACTTAAAGTTAACTACGCCTGGTGCAGTCATATAGTTTGTCTGTAATTTATTATTCCAAAAAGGGTCTGTACAAGACCACATAATATCTTTTTTAGTCTTTATTCGCCACGGAGACATAAGTTTTAAATGCCCTATATTTTGTGCGTCAGTAAAATTTTCCCATTGTTTTTGAGAGTGTATTTCAGCAGTAGAAAATTTATCGCTATATGTCCACCTATACTGTTTGTTTTGTATCTCTAATATAAAATCGCTCCATAACGGAATAATATATCCATGATTATATGTATCTATAATACCCCTACATTCTTTTATTGTTATACATGGCTCAATATTATTAGGTATAACAATTTCTCTAGGTGTATTTATCCACCATTCAGGTATAAATTTATTAGCTTTTTCTATGGGGGATAGTTCTATAATATGTTTATACGGAGTAAAGCAATCTACTATTATTTTATTTCGTTTAAAAAAGAAAAACATTAACAATCTCCATAATTATATGTAGTTAATAATTTGTTTACTACCATGCCCATGATACAAATGTATCTCGTATTCCTTTAGTTACTGGGGCTACGCTGTGCGGATATAAAAATACAGACGGGAATACCATAATATCTCCTTGTTTAAGTTCTATCTTTTTTTCTTCGTCAAACATTAAAAACTCTCCGCCTTCATAGTCATCATTTAATAATCCTACTACAGAAAGTATAGGAATGCCTTTGCGTTGTCCATCAAATATATCATGTATGTGGTCACAATGTTTAGCCATAAGACGTTTAGGTTCATATCGATTAAATCTAATATAAGTAAATTCTGAAAAACGGTTGAAGTATGAGGCTTTTAAATCTTCTAGTATGTATTTAGATATAGTTTCACTTACTTTTTTTGTCAATTCTATTCGACTTGGTATGTCATCCCACGATATATCCAGTTCATCGTCTTTACTTATTTTTGTAAATGTACCGTCAATTGAATTATAAAATTCGTGTTGTTTCCACGTAATAGAATTTAATTCTAGTCTAACTTTTTCACAAAAATCTTTATTTAATGCGGGATATATTTTAATGTAATCTTCAAGTTTTTTAGACATCAACAGTCACCATAACTTTCTCCGTATTTGGCTTCACAAGCTACAGGTAATCCCGTTGCCCAATCAGGCGGGGTTGACATTGTACCAATAATATACTCCATTGCGTTATCTATTTCTGCCTTAGGTATAACATTTACTACCGCATCATGTACTGTTAAGACAGGTCGATACTTCTTATTAATCTCTATCATTTGCTCACCAATAATAATCCGAGCCAATGCCTGTACAACATTCTCTACCACAGATCCACCCCAAATGGAAATGAATCCACGTCTTGACTTATATACAAATTTAGACTTAGCTTCTGAGGTATCCCAAGTAAGACCAGGATATTTAATATATAAACCATTAGGTAACTTGATGCCTTGAGGGGTTGCGTATAGTGCATTGTGTTGACCAATAGGATAGGGTTGTTTGCCTTCAGGCCATGAGGCTATATCTCGTAGGGCCTCTTCACATTCACGCCATAGATCAATCACCTTACTATTACTATTACGATAAACACTTACTAACCTTTTACATTCACGTTCATCTAACTCAACACTCGCCGCCAATTTTAAAGTCTGTTGTAGTTTAGCCCACCCTGTACCATAACCAAGCCCAAGAATACAAGTCTTACCTACTGCACGTTCAGTCTTATTAGCTTTAGTAATAGGGCGTTCATAAACGGTTGTTGCGAACTCACAATATACATCTCGTTCTTCTTTGTACCATTGGACAACATCGTTCTGTCCCGCTAACCATACTAATACTCGAGCCTCAATCTGTGATGAGTCAGCGTTAATAACCTTATAACCTTCAGGTGCGATGATTGCGTTCTTTAAGGCTTTCTTTTTCTTATCTCTTGCTGGTAAGTTTTGGAAGTTAACTTTGTCCGATCCTGCCCATCGACCCGTATGTGCGCCGTAATACTTAAGAGGAATAGGCAACCTACCCTTATTACGCGACCCAATACCGATAAACCTTTCAATTCTACTCTCCTCAATGGTGGACTTCGTACCTAATCTAACAGTACAAAGTTGTTGAATGAACGGGTCTTCATGTTCACATAAATCTAGGAAACCCTGATCGCCTTTAGCTAAAGCAAACGTATCCTTGCCCGTCGCGGGACTCACCTTTAATGGAACGATAATACCTAACTCTTGTAGTATCTCGGCAAACTGTTTATTAGATGCTAACTTAGCTCTTACACATTCTTCTGTCTCACATTCTAACTTAACCATGAGGCCTTGTAATAGCTCTGACTTCTCTGTTTGTACTTCAATGAGTCGGTCTTGTAATAGGGCGTCGTCCACTTCTAAAAGAGGTTGAGTATACATACGAAGTGTTAAGTCGATGAGATCAATCTCTGACTGAGGGAACTTAGGTGCGAGTACGCCGAATAGTTTATAGGTTAAGTTGACGTCATTTATACAGTAGCCCGCGTATGCTGACAATTCAGTCTCACTAAAGTCTTCTAACCTTTTACCCTTAGCTTGAACGACTTCTGTACCCTTTACACCGAGATCATAATACTCAACCAAGAATGCGAGGCTTCCTCCTACTTCAACACCATTAGTAGCCCGTGCCATAGACAGAGTATCCAAGTAGAGACCAGGAATGACACCAAAACGGAATGCAAGAATAGCCCCGTCGAACTGCGTGTTGTGACAAAGAAGGGCAGAGTTATGCCAATCAATTTTATTAAGTGCCTCTTGTACAACTTCGTGAGACCCCGTAACCCAATACGTTTCGCCTTCATCAATCTTAATTGCAACACCAATAACTTGGAATCTTGTATCCCGGATATACTCCTCTGTGGTAAGACCTGATAGACTAAAACCTTGCTCGTAAAAGGTTTCAAAATCTAGTGTGATTAAATTCATATTTTATGCTGATTAAATCTGTCAATTGGGAAAGTGGCATTTGACGCTAGGTTATGCAAGAAAAAAATTAATACCAATCTAGAATCTTCTATATCTTTGCCAAAAAAATTGTTTTCCGCATGAAAATAGTTTGCAGGGTATATCAATGCTCTGTTATATGTGTTTTCTATTGTTATACTTTTTATATATCTATTATTATTTTCTTCTCTTGCTTTTTTATATGTTTCTGAAATATTATCTTTTCTGTCTTCGTAGGCAGCGTTTTTTAACGGCTGGGGAAGGTCTCCAACATTGTTAAAATCTTCGTATATTAATGTTCCAGAATTTGGAGGGGGGTCTGGCGCCAAATAAACTACGCCCGCTAAGTAAGTTCCCACATCAGAATGTACCCAACCTTTTTCCCATACAGATGGGGTCCACTGAAACGATACCCTGATATTATAATTTATTATAAAGTGATTAAGGTCTATAAACAAAGAAAATATTTTATTAGATATAACTTTATGAAGTTCAGGGTCTATATTACTTAAGCATTCGGTTCTGTATCCTGGATGATTACCCCGAATTCCATATTCATACGACAAAGCTTTTTTTCTAATAGAATCTGGGTCTTCAAAAAAACTATCTACTATCGTTAACGGTATAAATTGTGTTTTTGTCATAGGGTTGATAATATTAGCAGAACAACTGTCACTATGACAAGCATTATCTTTTGATTTCTTGTTTCATTCTTTTCAGAGTCGTCTCGGTTATATGTACCACCCCACGCTTCTTTTGCTGAACGAGGTGTAGGTTTATCAAGTGAGTCAGGGTTAAAGAATCGCCACCCTTTCTTTGCGTTTTTTGCAAATACCTTATGTTGCCATGCTTCAAATTCTTTTATTGCTAAACGAGCTTCAGGACTAAAGTTATTTAAATTTGCGTCTGCCACAATTTTTCTCCTTTTATTATGCGTATTTTTCAAACTCATTCCTACATTCAACTGAGCACCAACGCCTATCGTCTTTGATCGGTGTTTCACACCAGATACAATGCCCTGTTTGATTAGAAGGTTTTTTGATTTTATCATGTGCATTCCTTATTCCAACATCGATAGCGTGTTGCATTAAATCATTTGCTGTATCGATCTCATCACTCATCGTATAAATGTCTTATCTCTTGAGTCAATATGAAAGTATTTACCCCAACTACTATTTGTTCCTTTTGGTAATGCTTTAGGTAATTTAATAAGACCGCGTTTATCCAAGTCTCTCACTCTTTCAGCGTTACCTGTGGCATGTAATACAACTTGATTACGAGTTGCTTTTGGGTACTTTTCCATATATTGAATTACCATTTCAATTAATTGCTCATCTGTTTTTACTTTGTTATTCATTAAAACAAACACTCCCCTACTAGTTTAAATAAGTCTTCTTTAACTTCAATTGGTTTATCTAGTTTGACTACGTTCTTGCCTTGATCTTTGTGCCACTTAGCTTCCTTGACAGACCATCGATATTGGCGTATGACTTCGCCATCACTATCTACTACTGCGTAACTAAACGGAATCATTCACCATGTCTCCTATTCCAATTTTCTTCATTCCAAAACCATATGCGTCTATATCTTTTTGTGTATCGTCTTGTGTTCTTGTCTGACACTCGCATTTTAATAACACGTTTTCTTAAACTAAACAAACCAACGACTCTGTAAACAATCACTTAACTTCTCGTCTCGCAATTTCTTTAGCTATCTTGGAACGCTTCTTGCCCGGCTCTTTAATCTTATCAAGCATCTCGTATAATACTTTTAATGCTAATGCTTTTAATCTATCTTTACCCGTCTTTGTTTTAACAGGGTTAGCTTTACGTTTACTTTTGTGTATTTGTTGTGTCGCCATTTACTTTCTCCGTTTGTTCTACTTTTGGTTTGTCTAATCCTAAGTCTCTCTTAATATCATCTTTGTATACACCTACCCATAGGGCTATGTATAACGCGGTAATAACTGCGATTGCGTACATATTAAAAACTCCTTTGTTCAAAACATTCTAAATGTGACTTAACATAAAAGTTAGGTTTAATCTCTTCATACAGTTCACCTTGCATACATTTTAAATTCATCTTGTATTTCTTTTGTATATGAATAGTTTGCATAATTGACCACGTAAGTAACGCGCCTAATATAAATCCTACTACAATATATCCCGTGCCTTCGTATTTATTAGAGTCCATTGTATGCCTCGATCATTTTAGCGGTTGATTCTTTGTAACTCTTAATCCCTGTTATCTTCTCTGCTTTCGATTCATCTTTGTAGAGAGGGGTTAAGACTATGTTATGTTTCTTGGTGGGTAAGTCTTTTATCCACGATAATTCTGTCGGTCTAAACTTTGATATAGACGACCACACAAGTTCCCCGTCGCTATTAAATTCTTCTATTGCCCACGCGTATGGTTGTTCCATTTTAAGTCCCTAATAAAATACATGGTTGTTTATTATAACACGGGGTTTCATGCCCCATTGGTTGTTTAATGCTATGCTATGAAAATTTGTTGCGCCCCTACTATAATCTTTTGCTTTTAAATTTAATATCTGATATGCAATATTGTAATACTGAGTTCCTCGTAACGCCTCGGGCGTCGGAGGTTTTAGTTTACCATACCATGAAAACTGATAGGGCTTCTTCATCTCATTACATATATTCTTCGGGTTAAAATCAGCGCGACGATATAATACATACCCTACTGCAATCTGTCCCGCTAGTCCTTCGCCTCTTGCTTCCATGAATATAGTTGTAGCTAGGCACGCTAATGCTTGATCTATCATACGACCTCCTTGTTTAAGGGACTAAATTATTTTTTGTTTGAAGTAACTTCTTTGATGAGGCGTTGTAGATACCAATCTGCTTTATACAAATCTTCTACGCCGTTT
>Ga0114962_10003874_pt1 | contig 12035 bp, 14 predicted proteins | sample C_130820_MF_Meta_FD_87017 | JGI IMG/M metagenome (GOLD analysis project Ga0114962, IMG submission 87017) | Freshwater microbial communities from Lake Croche, Canada to study carbon cycling - C_130820_MF_MetaG | ecosystem: Environmental > Aquatic > Freshwater > Lake | place: Lake Croche, Canada... | reverse complement strand
CGTGGAGCCTGTGCCAGACATGAGAGCAATCTCGAGTGCCTCAGAGCTCGGCAGGGGTGAGCGTTTCTCCGCTGAAGTCGGGGCCCTGACTGCCGCCTTTGGGGACCCAACCCGGCGATCCATCTTCCTGCATGTGACCGAACACCCCAGTTGCTCGGTGCGAGACGTCGCCGATGCCTTTGGGATCCACGCCAATGTGGCACGCCACCACCTCGAGCGTTTGGTAGCCGGTGGCCACCTCGAAATCGCCATTCCTCGCAACCATGGCAACACCGGCAGGCCAGCCAAGCGCTACTCCGTGTCAGCAACGGATCACTCTTTGGAGATCACCACGAGGCTCGATGACCTCCTCGTCGCTCTCCTCAAAGGCGCCCTCACGGCCCTAGGGCCCGAACAAGCAGAAAACCTTGCCCAAGACATCGGCGAAGAATACGGTCGCGACCTGGCCACCAAGATGTCACCGGCCGATGGCACGCGCTCCGTCTCTGCCGCCATGCAGGCCATTGCCGCCACCCTCACCGCCCATGGCTTCGCTGCGCATGCTGAAGAAGTTGATGGTGGCACTTCAGTCGTTTCCGATCACTGCCCCTTCGGCACGGCTGCTCTGGAGTTCCCCGTCCTTTGTGCGGTGGATCGCGGCATGATTAATGGCATGCTCTCAGGCCTTTCGGGTTCACGGCGCCGTTTAGGCAGTGTCATGTTGTCCTCAAAGGCTCGTGGCGACCTCTCCTGCCAAGCCACCGCCTAACCGTGGCCCGTCACTACTTCGATTACGCCTCAGCCGCAGCCCTGCGACCTGAGGTCATTGAACAGATCAATCACGTTCTCCCCTACCTCGGCGCCGATGCCGGGCGTCTGCACAGCGAAGCGCACATCTTGCGCGACCTCATCGAGCAAAGCCGAGAGATTGTTGCGTCCTTTTTCTCCACCAGCCATCAACGCGTCATCTTCACCTCCGGGCTCAGCGAGTCCATCGCCATGGCCACCTATGGCGTCCTCGAACGTAGCCAAGAGCGCCGCGTAGGCCTGAGTGGTCTCGAACGATCAGCGGTCGCGACTTCAGCCGAACAATTTGGCGAAGTCTGCAGTCTTGAAGCAACCGAAGCTGGTGCACTCGACCTCCACCAACTCGACGAGGAACTCGCGCTTGGTCTCGGCCTCCTCTGGTGCCAGTTGGCCAACCACGAGACAGGCATCATCCAGCCCCTCGCCGAAGTAGCAGAGCGCGCCGAAGCTTTCGCAACGCCCTTGGCCTGCGACCTTTCCGGCGCCCTCCCTTATCTGCTCCCAGAGCTTGAGGCGGATATCTTCGTCCTCGGCGCCGAAGCCTTTGGCGCACCGGCTGGAACAGGAGTGCTCATCTTGCGCGATCCTTTGCGCTTAGAGCCACTGGCCACCGGAGGTAGTCAAGAACGCGCACGACGCGCAGGACTCGAGAATGCACTCGGCATCATTGCCCTTGCTGCTGCACTAGAGACCCTCAGCCCCACGCGCCGTCGAGATGAGGCAAAGCACTTGCTTAGCTTGCGCCAACAGATCGAAGAGGGCTTTTGCGCCATCGATGGCGTTACGCTCATTGACGGTGGCGCAAGTGAGCGAGTTAGTCAGACCAGCTGCTTCACCATCGCTGGCCTTGAAGCCGAGCCCGTACTGATTGGCCTAGAGCGCCAAGGTTTCGCGGTGCATTCGGGTTCCGCCTGTGCATCAGAATCCCTCGAGGCTTCTCCCGTGCTTGAAGCCATGGGAGTGGATGCCCGCCACGGGCTTCGCATCTCTACGGGCTGGGACAGTTCCCCTGAGGGCGCAGCGGGCTTGATTGCAGCCTTTGGCGCAACGGTCACCCAGTTGCGCTCCCTGCGCTCCTAGGGCGTCTGAGCCGCCGGTACGGCTAGCCCTAGGGCCCCGTAGGCCCGCCTGAGATAGGGAGCGGCGGCAGTCAACTGCTCAGCCGAAGGAGCTAGGCGTAAGAATTGATCAAACTCAGCCACCGCTGCCTTGGCGTCATGATGAAGCTGCCAGGCAATGGCTCCAGCGAAGAAGTGTGTTGCCGCTCGCTTGGGCTCAAGCACAACTGCTCTGCGCACGAAGGCTTCAGCCTTGGTGGCTGCTCGGCGATCTCCCGACAGCATGGACTCGCGATAGCTCAGCCAGCCAAACTCGGCGAGAGCCTCGGAGTTACGAGGACGCAGTTGCAGCACCGCGGAATACTTCGTTATGGCACGACCGATGTCATTAGCTGCCACATAGCTGCGGGCGTCAGCGAGATCATTAGCAACCTGCTGGGCGGGATTGAGTTGGGCCTGTCCACCGGAGGTGGATCCCGGGTCTCGATTCACGAGCAAGGTAGCCGCAAAGCCAAGGGCCGCGAGGGCAATGCAGCTGAAGCCAAGCACGAGTAACCATGAGCGTCGCCTCCGCGCTGCTGGCTGCTCCCCAGAACGACCATCATCGGCTTGGTCCACAGCTGGCTCTGCTTCTTGCTGGGAGGCCTCAAGGGCTGAACGCGCAAGCATTAGCTGCGCATGGTCACGACTGCGCAGTCGCTCATAGTCACCCTGGGACAACTCACCCTCGGCAAACTCGAGTTCTAGGTCAGCGAGAGAACGCTCAAGCAGGGTGACTTCATCGGCCAGGCGAAATCGTGCGTTGGAATCAGGCACGCCTAACTGCGCTTCCGCTTGATCACGAGAAAGACAAAAATCACCGCTACTCCCAGGGCTAAGGCAATGGGCAGGATCCATAGCCACAAACTCAGGCCGCTCTTTGGGGGGGCGAGGAGCACGGAAGCACCAAACTGCGCGACCAAGCGGTCCTTGATCATCTGATCCGAGATCCCATCCTTGACCCAAGCCTCGATCTGATGGCGCACGGCGATGGCACTCGGTGCATTGGACTCCGCCACTGAGAGACCTTCGCAGGCCGGGCAACGGATTCCCGCTTCGACAACAGCAATGTGGTCGGCGCGAGAAAGCGGCGCCGAGGACAGCGCACCTGAACCGAAGATCAAGGTCGCGAGCAAGAGCAGGCCCACCCCAAGGGCACTTACGCGCATGGAGCGCTGGCTACGAGCCATTGCTCATCCGCTCTGCGAGCTTGGCCTTAGTCAACACCGCAGTGAGTTGCGCCTTGGTACTCGCCCCCGTCAAGGCGGCAAGGACTCGGCCTGAAGGATCAATCACAAAGGTCTCCGGTGGGGCCAAGACGCCAAAGCTGTTAGCCAACTTGCCACCGGGGTCAACCAGCAGTGGCCAGGTAGCGCCGTAGAAGTTTTGGAACTGACTGGCGGCAGCATTGGAATCATTGAAGACCACGCTGACTACTTGCGCACCATCGGGCGCTTGGCTTTGTGCCCAATGAAAGGCAACGAGTTCTGGCGCCTCCTCTTTGCAAGGAGGGCACCAACTCGCAAAGAAATTCACGACCAGCCAATGACCACGCTGTGCTCCAAGATCGAAACTCGAGCCATCAACACTGCGAGCGACGAGCGGAGGCGCAAGCTTGCCAATCAGCGGACTCGGTGTTGCCACAGCTTCAGTACTCGGCCGCGTGGCCAAAAAGCCGGCCAAGCTAATGACGGCTAGGAGTACCAGCACGAGTGCCAAGCGCAGGCCACTCAGCGACTTCAGCGGCGCGCCAAGTCTGCTCATGCGCTGGCCTCAGCGGGCTCGGAAGAGGCATCTTCTCCTGCTTCGCGTTCACGGCGCCGTGGTCCCACAATGGCAAGAATGCCCCCGAGGCCAACGACCAGCCCGCCCGCCCAGATCCAGGGGATGAGCGGCTCAACACTGACCCCAATGGCCACCGCACCAGCTGAGAGATTCGGTGAGACCTGAGGACCAGAGACGCTGCCTGCTTGGCCAATGGCGTCGAGCGTGAGGTAGATGTCGCCACGCCACGATGAATCAATCGCTGGTGTTCCTACTGCCGCAGATGATGAGCCGCCGAACTGGTTAACGGCTGGGCCAAAGGCCTTCCCATCAATCTTGATCACCGCCACGGTTGAGTTGCGCTGGGGGCTGCGAATTTCACGAAGTCCCGTGAAGCGAAAATGGTGACCAGCGAAGTTTCGTGATTCCTGCGGGTGCAAAGTCAGTTCGCCGCGTTGGACATAGCTCGTGGCCGCCACAATTCCCGTAGCCAAGATCACAATGCCTAGGTGCACCACCATTCCCCCACTCGTGCGACCGCTGAAGGCCAAAAGGACTGAATCCCCGCGTCGGCGAGCAAGGCTGACTTGGCGCGCGAGTGTTCGCAACGCGCTACCGGCTGCGACCATGCCCAGCCAAAAAGCGCTGAGGGGCGCCAGGCCACGCACACCAAAGATGACTAAGACGGCGAGAAGCAGGCTCGCAATCCATACCGAAGTTTCCAGTCGTTGCCAGATGGTCGCGAGATCAGCAACCCGCCAGCTCAATACGGGAGCCACGGCCATCAGCATCAACAAGAACAGCCCCACCGGCACCGCAACCGCTGAGAAGTAGGGCGCACCCACGGTCACTTGACTGCCATTCAGCGCTTCATAGGCAAGGGGGAAGAGGGTGCCAAGCAGAACCACCAGGGCAAAACCCACAAAGACCAAATTGTTGAGGACAAAGGCGCCCTCTTTGGAAAGACCTGAGTCAATCCCTTGGGGCGAACGCAAGCGATCGCCACGCCAGAGCAGGAGTCCAAAACCTGTGCCGACAGCCACCGCAAAAGCAGAGATCAAGATCGGCCCCAAGGAAGAGGCCGAAAACGCATGCACCGACTCGATGATGCCCGAACGCGTGAGGAAGGTTGCCAGCAGGGTGAGCGAAAAAGCAGCGATAGCCAGGCAAAGGTTCCACACCCGAAGCAGCCCGCGTCGCTCTTGCACCACAAGCGAATGCACCAGTGCAGTGCCGCAGAGCCAAGGCAGCAGGGCGGCATTTTCTACAGGATCCCAACCCCAGAAGCCTCCCCAACCCAGCACCTGATAGCTCCACCAGGCACCGAGCACGAGACCAAGGCTGAGCAGTGTCCAGGTGAACACGGTCGCGCGGCGTACCGTAACCAGCCAAGGCTCATCAACCCTTCCGGTGACCAACATCCCAATCGCAAAGGCGAAGGGAACGGAGAAGCCGACCATGCCCGTGTAGAGCAGTGGCGGGTGGATGGCCACAAGGGGATTGTTTTGGAGCAAGGCATTCGGCCCTGCTCCCGTCACTGGCCTCACGCCCACGACCAGCTGGAAGGGATCAGCTGGTCCAAGCATGAGCAGGAAGAAAAAGGCGGTGATCACCATCATCACCAACACGGCGATCCGCGTGACCTGGTCGTCTCGCCTATCGCGCGTCGCACGCACCACCAAAGTCGTAGCTGCCGCCATGGCCAGCGCCCAGAGCAGGATGGATCCTGCGAGCGCTGACCACATGCCCGTGATGGAGTAAATCAGCGGCGTGACCTTGGCGTTATTTGCCGCAACGTAAACCAGGGAGAAGTCGTGCGTAATGAGCGCTCTTTGCATGCCAAAGGTGGCGAGCAATGCGCCACCCAAGGCGACCATGGGCAAGAGGGCGAAGGGGATGACATCAAGCTCAGCCCCCTGGGCCTTGGAGCGAAGCGACCAGAGTAAGAGCAATGCACCAAGTATCGAAGCCGTGAAGGCAAGCCACACGCCAAGGTGACCGAGGAGGGCATTCACCTAGCGCACCGACCCATCCTTGGCCTTCACCCGCTTCGGATGAGCGGCGATGTAGTTCTGCGAATGCTTCACCATGAGGGAATCAGAAAGAAAGATCATTGACCCTTGTGGCCCGAAGTGCCCAATAGCAACCACAGGAATGCCCGCTTTGAACAGCTCCGGCGGAGAGCCGGTATTCACCACCTTGACCAGTTGGCCACCTTCGCTGAGCGAAAAGCGGGCGCCCTCATTCGTGCGCTTGACACTGCCCTTCACCACCTTGCCTTCGAGTCTGATAGTCGAAGTTCCTAACTTGGCGCGTTGCGAAACGGCTTGTGAAACAGTCTCGAAGTAATTCAAGGAACTAGAAAGTCCCAGCCACAGCAGGCCTCCGATGGCGACAAGGAGGATTCCGAGCACCAAGTAGAGACGACGACCGGAATTCGACCGTGGGCGTTCCTCAGCTGTTCTTGGACTGAGTGAGTCGGTCACCGAGATCCACCGCGACGATGGCGAAGGATGAGATTGATCGCGTAGCTAGCCAGCACGACGGCAGAGCACAGGTAACCGGCAATGACGTAACTCATGAGGCGCTCTGTTCACTGGTCTCGGCACGACGCTCACGAATTGCCTCATCGAGTTCGCTGCGAGCTTGGCTGGCCTGCCGCTTTTCAATCGCAAAGCGCAGTGCGACCATCCATACAAAGAGGAGGGTGAAGGCCACAAAACCGAGCAAGAGGGTCCATGCCATCGAGCCATGAATAGTGGGATGCAACTTGGCGTTGAGCACCGTCGCGCTTTGGTGCAGGGTCTGCCACCACAGCACGGAGAAGTGAACGATGGGGACATCGACAAAGGCGAAGATGGCCATAATCGCGCAGCGCCGTGCACGGATCTCCGGGTCGGCAGGAATTCTTCGAATGGCCATGTAACCAAGGAAGAGCAGGAGGAGGATCGCGGTTGAGGTCAGACGCGCATCCCAGGTCCACCAGACACCCCAGGTGTCGCGGCCCCAGATGGCTCCGGTGAGCAAGGTCAGGCCATTAAACACCACACCCACCTCGACGGCTGATGCCGCCAGTGCATCCCAACGATCATTGCGCGTGCGTGGCCAGAGATAGAGCAAGGAGGCCACTGCCGATAAGCCAAAGGCAAGGTAGAGCGCGACCCAAGCCATAGGAGGGTGGATGTACACCAAGCGCACTACGGCACCCTGAACCGCATCGTCAGGCGTGACCCAAAGGCCCATGATGACCGTGCCAAGCAAGCTGATGGCCGCAAGTATGCCCACCACACTCACCCATCTGCGCTTCGCTATCTGCTCTTCCATCATGTCTCCTGCAACGCTCCAGAGAGCAGTACCCCAACGGCTCCGTAGGCCAAGGTGAAGACTGCAAGAAGCCCCAGCCAAGCGGCGGGAACTCCAGCCCCCGAAAGGGATGCGGCATACACCTTGGTGCCCGCTATGAGGATAGGGGCGACGGTGGGCAAAGAGAGCAAAGGCAGGAGCGTTTCTCGTAACTTTGTTCCCTCAGCGAGCGAGCCATAGAGGACGGAGGTAAAGCCTAAGCCGAGGCTGGCGAGGATCTCCGCGACGGCTAGTGGCCACCAACTTGAGGGCGTGGCCCCGAAGAGCACGATGGTCCCAGCGGTCAAGACCAGCGCAAGCGCAAGCAACTGCAAGGTCACCGCCAGCGCCTTGCCAAGGAAGATCCCGGCCGGGTCGAGACCCGAGAGGATGAGGCGATCGCGAGCGCCGTCATCGTCCTCCACCCCGGCACTGCGCTGAGCCGCCAAGACCGCCGCAAAGAGCATGGTGATCCACAAGACGCCAGGTGCTGCGCGTCGCAGGAAATCGCGGTCGGGGCCCAAGGCAAGCGCAAAGAGCAGCAGGCAAGCCACCGCAAAGGGAAGTACCTGACCTAAGAGCACCCGCGATCGCAGTTCAATGCGGAGATCTTTCTTTGCCACGAGGAGCGCATCACGAAACATCGGTAGCTCCTTCGGCCTTGAGCCATGGTCGACCACCGGGCTGCGTTGAGATAGTTATCCCGCCAGCAAGTTTGACCGAACGATGTACGTGAGGACGCAGGGTCGCTAGGTCATGGCTAGAGAGCAGGACGGGAATTGAAAGACTCGCGAGCTCATCAAGAAGCGAGATCAAGATCCTGCGACCTGCTTCATCGAGACCGGCTTCAGGTTCATCCATCAGCCACAACTCTGGAGCCCTGGCAATGGTGATCGCGAGCGAGCAGCGTCGCCGTTGCCCTGCAGAAAGTTTCCAGGCAGGAAGATCCGCTTTGGCGCTCAAACCCACGCGCTCGAGAGCCGACGCGACTCTTGCACTATCACCATGAGCGGCCCGAACTTGAAAGGTCACGTTTTCCGCGACGCTGAGTTGGTCATAGAGCCCTGCGCCGTGGCCTATCAGGCCAACGCAACGATGAAGACTGGCGCGATCCTTGCTGAGGTCAAAACCGAGGACAGAACCCGAGCCATCGCTCAAGGGCAAGAGCCCTGCAAGGAGGCGGAGCAGGCTGGTTTTCCCTGAACCATTTTCACCCTCGAGGAGCAAGATTTCTCCCGACTGGACCTGAAGATCAAGCCCCGCCAAAACGGGGTATCGGCCGGCGAGAACCACGGCGTGGTGGAGGTCAACAACAGGTCCCATGGGAGACTCGTAGCGTACCGGTAGCACCGCAGCCCGCCGGAGGCAGCCGTTAGCCTAAGGAAATCGGGGCTTCAGCCTGCCTAGGCAGTGCCGAGAGGGAGGAGGACAGAGCGTGTTTGCAACAGCATCGAGCACCGTGAGTTCTGGTTCCTTTCTCCTAGCCGCACCGCTGGCCGTCCTTGCTGGCTTGGTCAGCTTCGCCTCGCCTTGTGTCCTACCCCTCGTGCCGGGCTATCTGTCCTTCTTGGCCGGGGGCGCAGCGGTGGAAAACAAGCACAGCAAACCGCGAACGGTTCTCGGTTCTTTGGCCTTCGTCGCCGGATTTACTGTGGTCTTCGTCTCTTTTGGGGCCCTCTTTGGCGGCCTCGGCCAAGCCATGAGAAGTCACGAACGCATCCTCTCCATCATCTTTGGCTTACTCACCATTGCCCTTGGCGTGTTCTTTGCGGGTTGGCTCCCCCGCTCTCAGTTTCTCAGTCGCGAAGTGAGACTGCATTGGGTGCCGAGGGCCACCATCTTGGGTGCCTTCGCGCTGGGCTTCATGTTTGCCCTTGGCTGGACTCCCTGCATCGGTCCTGCTCTGGGATCCATCCTTGGTCTCGCCGCGTCTTCGCAGGGAACCACGGCGCTACGTGGTTCAGCGCTCGCCGTCGCTTACTGCTTCGGCCTGGGCATTCCCTTCGTGCTTGCCGCCCTAGCCACTGATCGCTTCAGCGTCGTTTCACGCTTCATCCGCCGTCACGCAAAGCTGATGATGGTAGGCGGAGGCGTATTCCTCATCGCCATTGGCGTCGCCGAAGTTACTGGCCTGTGGTCACACTGGATCATCTGGCTACAGGATCACTTCTCTGGATCCTCGGTACCGCTCTAGCTTTCTTACCCCTAGCAGGGGCTTTAGCGCTGAGAGTCGTGGACCATCTTCATGTCGGACTCCACCATCATCTGCACGAGCTGAGGAAAGTCACACTCGCGCTTCCAGCCCAGCTGAGCTTCAGCCTTGGCTGGTGAACCGATCAGCAGGTCTACTTCAGCAGGGCGCATAAAGCGCTCGTCCAAAACCACGTGGTCATCAACGTTGAGGCCAACGGCACCAAAGGCAATTTCACAGAACTCGCGAACCGAGTGCGTCTCACCCGTTGATACGACGTAGTCATCAGGCTGATCTTGCTGCAGCATGAGGTACATGGCCTTGACATAGTCAGCCGCAAAGCCCCAGTCACGACGTGCGTCGAGATTGCCAAGGGCAAGCTGGGTGTCGAGACCCTGCTTGATACGTGCCACACCGTGGGTGATTTTGCGGGTTACAAACTCCAGGCCACGACGTGGGGACTCGTGATTGAAGAGCATGCCCGAGCAGGCGAAGAGGTCGTAGCTTTCGCGGTAGTTGATGGTGATCCAGTGGCCGTAGACCTTTGCAACGCCATAGGGGCTGCGGGGATAGAGCGGCGTGTTTTCGGTCTGAGGAACTTCTTGGACCTTGCCAAACATCTCTGAGGATGAAGCTTGGTAGAAGCGAATACCAGGGTCAACGGTGCGAATGGCATCGAGCATGCGCGTGACTCCAAGGGCCGTGGTCTCGCCGGTGAGGACGGGCTGGCTCCAAGAGGTCTGCACAAAGCTCTGAGCGGCGAGGTTATACACCTCTTGTGGCCGGTGCTCGCGAAGGATGTTGATGATGGAGACCTCATCAAGCAGGTCGCCGGCCACCAGCTCAATATCGTTCTGGATATGGGCAATACGTTCAAAGGTGACGGTCGAAGAGCGGCGAACCATACCGATGACCTCGTAGCCCTCGGCGAGGAGGAGTTCGGCGAGGTAGGAGCCGTCCTGACCGGTAACCCCGGTGATGAGCGCCTTCTTGGCCATGGTGTTCCTTCCAATCCTTGATCTCGGTGCGAATTCGCACTTCAGTACCTTGAGGTTAGTCCCCAGAGGGCTTCAAACTGTGGGTTTGGCTTGGGACCTAGGCTGAGCCTTGTGCCCCGGTGCGCTGTGATCTCCTACCGGCTCGGCGCCGTCGACGGTGTTTCCATTGAAGCAGCGAAGTGGTGCTGGGCCCTAAAGCAACTGGGCTACGAGCTCACCACCATTGCCGGCGAAGGTGAGGCCGATCACATCATCGAAGGCTTAGGCCTTCAAGACCTTGGTCCCCTGGACCCAAAAACCATTAGCGACGCCATTGAGGGCTGTGACTTCGTTGTCGTGGAGAACCTGCTTTCCCTCCCCATGAATACCCACGCCCAAGAGGCTCTCGTCAAAGCCCTGACTGGTCGTAGAGCCATCCTGCGTCACCACGATCTCCCGTGGCAGCGTGAACGTTTTGCCACGCTTGCGCTGCCAAGCTTTGACGCTGACTGGATTCATGTCGCCATAAACAGCCTCAGCGTCAAAGAACTTGGTGAACGTGGCCACAGAGCCAGCTTGATCTACAACGCCTTCGATCTTCACGCCGACCAGGGCGACCGAGAAGGCAGTCGTGGCCTGCTCAACATCGCCGAGAACACCCGCCTTGCCCTCCAGCCCACCCGAGCCATTGCGCGAAAGAACATTGGGCTCGCGATAGCAATTGCCGAGGAACTCGAAGCGACCTACTGGTTACTCGGTGAAGCCGAGGATGGCTATGGGCCCAGCCTCGATGCACTGCTGACTGAGACCAGTATCGAAGTACTGCGTGGCCCTGGACGGAGCAATGCCAGAGCAAATATTTATGACGCTTACGCTGCCAGCGATGTGGTGCTCTTTCCCTCCAGCCTCGAAGGTTTTGGTAACCCGCCCATAGAAGCAGCAATTGCGCGTAAGCCCATCGTGGTAGGCCATTACCCCGTAGCCGTCGAACTCGAAGCCCTGGGTTTCACCTGGTTTCACCCCGAGAACATCCCGGCCCTGAGAGCATTTCTTGAAGAACCGGATGAAGCAGTCCATGAGGCCAACCTGGCCATCGTCGCTTCAAGCTTCAACCTTGACCTTCTCCCCAGCAAGATTGACCAACTCATAGACGAACTTCCCTAGGCAAGCCCGCCTCCGAGTATGGTCGCAGCGATGGGAACTAGCTCAGGGCGTTTGCCCGCAGCCGTCAGGCGCCAACAACTCTTTGACGTCGCTATAGACCTCTTCGCCATCCGTGGTTATCGCGCCACCACCATGGATGACATTGCCAATGCCGCCGGCGTTACCAAGCCACTGCTCTACCAACATTTCGATTCCAAGCGCGCCCTGTACCAAGAGATCGTTGATGCCATGGCTGGCCAACTCCTCGGAGCAATTAGTTCACTCAGTCCCGCAGCCCTCTCTCCTCGCGAACAGGTTGAAGAAGGTTTCGCTGGCTACTTCAGAGTCCTCGCGCGCAATGCCAACGCCTTCTTACTGCTCTACAGCCGCGAGACTCCTGATGACGAAGAGTTGAACCTTGCGCTTGAGCAGGTAAACGTGGCCATGGCCGTTGCCGTTGATCCCCTCATCGATGCGGGTCTCTCTCCTGACCATCGCATGATCGCTGCCGCATCCATCGTTGGCTTGGCTGAAGGAGCGGGACGGCACTGGCTTAACTCCATCACCGGCCATGAATTCAGCCTTGAGGAACTAGACCTTCAGGCAGCCAAAATCGCCCAACGCACGGCCGAGATCGCGTGGTCCGGCCTTCGTGGCGTTCAGCCAGACTGAGCAGCCTCGTCAAGAATCCCATGCAACACCTGAGCTAGCTCCCAGAGCTCTTTTGCACAGGCT
>Ga0114962_10003869_pt1 | contig 12042 bp, 10 predicted proteins | sample C_130820_MF_Meta_FD_87017 | JGI IMG/M metagenome (GOLD analysis project Ga0114962, IMG submission 87017) | Freshwater microbial communities from Lake Croche, Canada to study carbon cycling - C_130820_MF_MetaG | ecosystem: Environmental > Aquatic > Freshwater > Lake | place: Lake Croche, Canada... | reverse complement strand
TTTTGTTGGGAACAGGAGTAAAGGCAAAAAATGAAAAAACCAAAACCAATAGCCAAAGCGGTAATCCAAACCTGCTGGAAATACTTATTGCTGACAATTGTTTTTGTAATGGCACCATTTTTTTCGTGTAAAACTAATTGTTTTTCGTCTTATGCCTATATATAAGCCTTATATATAGCGCTAAAAGAACAATAGCCTACTTTTTAGGTTTGCCTTTGGGGCTTTTTTTAGAGATGCTTTTCTGTTTTATGGGCATTGGGATTTCTGCACCCATTTGGGTTAAGTAATCGGTCCAATTGGGCATTCCAGCGTTTAACCTTCTTTTTTGAACTTGGGCAAAGCTATCGTAGGGCTTTGGTTTCAGTAGTTTATCGGTCGGGTCACGGAAAAGTTGGGTGCCGTAAAGCTGTTTTTTGCCTTGGAGGCAAGCCATAAAATCTTTTATGTAGGCACAATCTGCTGCGGAAAGTTCTTTCATCTGAATTAAAGAATCTATAGTTGGTAGCCATAGTGAGATATAGGCAGAATCCGACCTTTGCAATAAGGAAAGCGCTGTTTGCGTGCCCGCTTGCTGTACTTTAGAAATGGTAGGGAAACCTTTGGCAGCAAATAGGATTTTAAGTTGCTTTTGATTTTCTAGGTCTAATAGCTTTTGTAGTCTTTTTGCATTCGCCATTTCAGGGCTGTTATAGCCATGTTTTAGGGCTATAGGTTCGAAAGTTGCTCTGTACAACTGGTCATTATTGTATAGGCTATGGAGGCTATCGGCAAAGGCTTGGTCTATTTTCTTTTCATAAGCAGTCATAGTTTCCTCGCATCGAGTGAAAAGATCCAAGAATCGTTTTTCGGCTTTTAAAGTTTGAAAATCTTTAATGTGGCTGCCAAGGTATGCGCAAGCCAACTTCCAATCGTTTTGAAAAGCCTGGTTAAGTAATGAAATGGCAAAGTCTGTTTTCCCTATTTCAGCATTGGCTTGAGCTGCTTTTGAAAGCGTTCGTACGCTTTTATTGCTGATGGCAAAGGCCTTATCGTATAATTTAGAAGCAGTAGCAAAGTCACTCTTTGTCATTGCAGAATCGGCCTGCTTAACTAAAGTTATATAGGCAGGGTTTGTACTCGCAAAACGCTGGGCATTTACAGAACCACCAACTACCAGGAGCAAGCAAATAACTAAAATACTATGGACCTTAATTTTATTCATTGTGCAAAATTACCATAAAGCTAAACGATTGTACTAATATGCTTGTTACTATACCTTTATTTGCCTGTGAATGTTGAAAACCAAAACCTGCTAAACTTATGAACCAAGAAACTGAAATATTTCAGCTAACCAAATATTCGCACGGGGCGGGCTGCGGCTGTAAAATTTCGCCTGAGGTATTAGACCAAATGCTGCATACCGGAATTGGGCAGCCAAACTTTGCAAGTTTATTGGTGGGCAATGCCGAAAAAGACGATGCAGCTGTCTTTCAAATTAATGATGAACAGGCTATAATTTCTACCACTGATTTTTTTATGCCTATTGTTGATGATGCATTCGATTTTGGGCAGATAGCGGCGGCCAATGCCATTTCAGATATTTATGCAATGGGCGGCAAGCCAATTATGGCAATAGCCATTTTGGGTTGGCCAATAGATAAGCTGCCAGCCTCACTTGCTGGGAAGGTGCTGGAAGGTGGAAGAGCCATGTGCACTCAAGCTGGAATTCCATTGGCTGGCGGGCATAGTATAGACTGTCCAGAACCTATTTTTGGTTTGGCAGTTACAGGTTTGGTACACCCGAGTAAAGTACGCAAAAACGGTGGCACCAAGGTATGCGATTTGCTTTACCTAACTAAGCCAATTGGCGTAGGTATACTAAGTACGGCCCAGAAGAAAGGCTTGCTAAAACCCGAGCATAGCCAAATAGGACCAAATAATATGCTCCAGCTCAATAAAATAGGATACGAACTTGGCTCATTCAGCGGTATTTCTGCAATGACTGATGTTACTGGTTTTGGCTTACTTGGGCATTTGATAGAAATGTGCGAAGCAAGCGGGGTTTCTGCAAAAGTTACTATGGCGCAAGTTCCTCTACTTCCGCAAGTTTTGAATTACCTAGACTTGGGCAGTATCCCGGGTGGAACCGTGCGTAACTGGAAAAGTTACGGACACAAGGTGCAGCTAGAAACTGAACTGCAAAAGCACATTTGTGCCGACCCTCAAACTTCAGGTGGACTCCTAATTGCGGTAAACCCGAACCAAAAGGCTGCCTTTGAAGATAAACTAAAAGCGGAAGGTCAGTTTTTTGCTTGTATTGGTACTATTATCCCTTCGGAAAGCAAAGTTGTAATTGTGGCGTAAGCGCCCAATAGGCAAATAAGGTTGTAAAACTATCAACGATTGTTGTTAAACGTTGCCAAAATTACAACTATCTGAGCGTATTGTTGTAAGGTAACTAAAGTTTTAAGAATTTTTTAATAAGTAATTGCCGTACTTGCCAAAGTATATACCTTTGCAATACCCTAATGCCAAAATATTGTTTGGCGTTTCAACGATAAGTTGATATTAACAATACCTAGTACCAAACACCCAATTAACCCCCGAACCGCATCTCTTGTAAAAGGGGTGCGGTATTTTTATGTTGCACAATGGAAACCTATTTGGTGTTATTTTTATTTGGTTTAGCGGGTGGTTTCTTAGGCGGACTAATAGGCATAGGCGGAGGTATTATTTTTGTAGTAATCCTCCCTACTATTCTAACTAGCCTAGGAGTAGCAGAAAGCGAGATAGCCCAGTTTGTAGTAGCTAATTCATTATTTGCTATTTTCTTTAGTAGCCTAACGAGTAGCATTAGCCTTTTCAAAGCTAAAAACGTTCACCCAAGAGAAGTGATTATTATAGGATTGGTGAGTTTGGTAACCGCTACTTTGGTGTTGAAAGGTTTTGTAAATACCCCCTATTATGACAAGGCTAAGTTTAACATTATAGTAATTGGCTTAATGGGTTTTATGCTTTACCGCACCCTGTTAAGTGCCAAAAAGAACGATGCAACAGAATTCATTACCCTAAATAGTAAACAGCTCGGTAGCCTAGGGCTAGTGAGTGGTTTAGTGGCACCGTTAAGTGGTTTGGGTGGTGGAATAGTTATAATTCCAATCTTAAACGGAATATATAAAATGCAAGTACGCTATGCCAATAGTATTTCGTTAGGGGTTATAGGCATAACTAGTTTATGGACTACCATATTAAACCTATTTGAAACCCCCAAAAGCGATATCGCGGTTTATCATATTGGGTATGTGATATTCCCTGTGGCTGTGAGCATGGCAGCAGGAGTGGTAATATCATCGCCATTTGGAGTTAAGACTAGCAGAAAATTGCAACCAACCACAATTAACTATATATTCGGGTTGTTTATAATATTGAGTATGCTCAAAAAGCTTTGGGAAATATTTTTCTAAAGTTCTAACGTAAAATACCTCCTTCTTCAACACACAATGAAAAAGATAATTCTACTAATACTTCCTTTTTTATGGTTTGCACATGTGCTTCAAGCGCAAAATGCACCTATAATGCAGTTCGATAAAGACATTTTTAACTTTGGTAAGGTTCCTGAAAAGGGAGGCCTAATGAAGCATACCTTTGAATTTACCAATGTAGGGAACGCCCCTTTAATTATTGCCAGTTGCAAAGCTAGTTGTGGCTGTACCACACCAACTTACAGCAAAGAACCTGTAATGCCTGGCGGCAAAGGAATTATTGAAGTACAGTTTAACCCATCTGGAAGGATAGGTAAGTTTAACAAAGGGGTATCTATTATGTATAATGGCGCTTACCCGGGTTCTAGTATGGTTACTATTGAAGGCGAGGTTTATGGTGGCGAAGTTCGCCCTACACCAAAAGAGTATATTCAGTATTTGCCATTCGATAAAAAAGTGAACCTGCTTAGCGATACCGCTTTCCCAACTTTCGTAAAGCTTGCTAGAGCACTTTACGATAGAACTGGCAAAGTGAGCATTAACATAGAAAGCAGTTCCAGCAGAATTCAGAACGATAAAAATAAAACCAACCAAGTATTGGTAATGAAACGTGCCGAAGAAGCTAAGGAGAAGCTAAAAAAGGCTTTAGACAAAGCAGGTATTAACTTGGACTTAGTGTTTTTTAGCGCCCCATTAACCCTTATTCAAGGCCCAGAATACAAAGACGATTGGAAAGAAAGTATAGCGGTTTACCAGCAATACCAATACCTTAAAATTACTGCCTATTAATTATAGCAACCTTGGGTTTATTTGTCGGAAGGTGAGGTTTATTCGTGGTGCGGAAATGAGCTTTGTTTTTGGCAACTGATGCTTATAGTGGTTTTGGGTTTCGCCCTGCATTAGTAATAAACTACCGTGTTCGAGTTTTAAATTCTTGGAAAGTCCTTTTTCAGTTTTGTGCTTGAGTTGGAATATGCGTTCTGCTCCAAGGCTTAGCGAAGGAATTATCGGGAGTTTACCCAAATAGGCTTCATTATCTGAATGCCAACCCATACTATCCATACCATCCCGATAGAGGTTACAAAGCACTCCATTGAATTCGGTTCCCAAAAGGGACTCAATTTTAGCTTTAAGAACTAAAAGGGTAGGTGTCCAATTGTTGGGTTCAAAAGTAACCCCACTGTATTTAATGGGAACATCAGGATTGCCGTACCAAGCCATAAGCCGAGGCTGCATTATCATTTTCCCAAATATTTTGATTGGCTGGCTTTGCCAATAAAGTTCTTGAAGTAAGTTTTCTAAACATTTATTAGCCTGCAGTTGGCTAAGGAATTGTGGATAATAATTCAATGACGCTCCGGGTAAGGCAACCTCATAATTTTGATTTTCAGGAATTATTTCATTGAAAAGCATAGCAGTATGGGTAGTAAGAGGAACGTGGTAAAATACTATTTTTTATAATCTGACTTTAGGCACACCTTTTTGGTGCTGAAATAAGGTATTTTTACGCTATGTTTCCTCAAATCATAATCCTTGACTTTGGTTCTCAATATACACAGCTCGTAGCCCGTAGGGTAAGAGAGCTCCATATATTTTGCGAGATACATCCGTACAATAAAATACCAGATTATGCCTCGCAAGCCAAAGGCATTATTTTGAGTGGCAGTCCTTGCTCGGTTCGCGATGAAGATAGCCCCACAGTTAATTTGAAGGCCCTAATTGATGGTGTGCCATTATTAGGCATATGCTACGGGGCCCAACTAATGGCGCATTTGCTCGGTGGCAGTGTTGAAGCCAGCAATACCCGAGAATATGGCAGGGCAATGCTAGATATTAAAGACAATACCAGCGACCTATTCATAAACTTAGCTCCTCAAAGCCAAGTATGGATGAGCCACGGCGATACCATTACTGCCTTACCTACTGGTGCTAAAATAATAGCTTCTACCGAAAGTGTGCCAGTGGCGGCTTTTCAATTTGAAGGTAAGCAGGTGTATGGGCTTCAGTTTCACCCAGAAGTTACGCATAGCGAATTGGGTAAAGCATTACTTTCTAATTTTGCCATTGGCATTTGTGGCTGCGAACCAAACTGGACACCAGCCAATTTTGTAGAAGATACAGTTGCTCGCCTAAAAAGCCAATTAGGAAACGATAAAGTAGTAATGGGGCTAAGTGGCGGCGTAGATAGTAGCGTAGCAGCTTTGCTTTTGCACAAGGCAATAGGTAAAAACTTGTATTGCATTTTTGTAGATAACGGTCTGTTACGACTGAACGAATTTTCCGAAGTGCTAGAAAGCTACCAACACTTAGGCTTGAATGTAAAAGGGGTAGATGCAGCTAATCTATTTTACAAGGAATTAGAAAACCTAACCGACCCTGAAGCCAAACGTAAAGCTATCGGGAAAGTATTTATAGACGTATTTGACCAAGAGGCCAAAGCTATTTCAGAAGTGAAATGGCTTGGGCAGGGAACCATATATCCGGATGTAATAGAATCGGTTTCGGTAAATGGACCGTCTGTTACCATAAAGTCGCACCACAACGTAGGTGGCCTACCCGATTTTATGAAACTAAAAGTGGTAGAACCGCTCAATACGCTTTTTAAAGATGAAGTGCGCCTAGTAGGGGCAGAACTTGGCTTGCCAACCGAAATTTTGCACAGACATCCTTTCCCTGGTCCAGGTTTAGGCATCCGTATTTTAGGCGATATAACTGCAGAAAAGGTGGCCTTATTACAAAAAGCCGACGGCATTTTCATTAGCCTTTTAAAGCAGCATAACCTATACGATAAGGTATGGCAGGCTGGTGTAATGCTATTGCCCGTGCAAAGCGTGGGTGTAATGGGCGATGAACGTACCTATGAAAAAGCTATTGCTTTAAGAGCTGTTACGAGTACCGATGGCATGACGGCCGATTGGGCACACTTGCCTTATGAATTCTTGGCTGAGGTGAGCAACGAAATAATAAATAAGGTTAGAGGTATTAACCGCGTTACTTACGATATTAGTTCAAAGCCTCCTGCCACTATAGAATGGGAATAATTAAATAAATTCTGTAACGTGTATCCATAGGAATATGAAGAATTGGGGTTCGTTAATAATTGCACTTCTTTGGGTTTGTGGCTTCAACTGCCAAGCCCAAGACGATATTTATGCAACCCCAGATCCGAATAAAGTTAAACCAAAATCTGCCTATTTTTTTGAATCTACCAAAGGCAGAGCTAAATGGCTCTTAACCGTGAAAGGTTTTATAGACCGTACCTCTTATTACTATGATAGTACCGCTTACAATTTCTCTAAGCCTTTAAACTTTAAGCCCCAAACCAACTATGCTACGTATTTGGGGGTAGACTATGCGGTTTCAGACAAACTATTGCTCCAAACAGAAATGGGGAAAAGTGCCTTTAGTTCTTATTACGAAAATGTGATAGATACTGGTGTGGGTCCCAGAATTGTGACACGGCATATTTTATTTGCCTCTTATATGATTATGCCAGTAACTGCAAAGTTTTCTGTGCTAGAGTTTAAGAATGAGGTGTTTAAGTTAAGTATTACACCTTCCGTTTATTTTGCCTATTTGCTACACGGAGAATCTCGAAGAAACCAAACGCCAACAATGCCCTCCTACTATTGGCAGGTGGTAGATCAAACCGAGAATTTTTCCAAATTCCTAACTTTTGGTGGAGCGGGGCTAGAAGCGAGAGTAAAGTTATTGCCCTATTTGTATTTAACAGCCCAAGCTAAGTTGCTTTTTAGCCTCAATAGTATAAATAATGGGGTATTGCTAGTAGTTAGAGGTACTTCTACTTCTAATTTACCGCTGTATGTAACAGACTTTCAAACTGGGTTAGGTTTGGCTATTCGCCTGAAATAGGTTTTAAGAAATTAACTTCTTCGGATTTTTTGATAATTGAAATAATAATATCGTCTAGTTCCTTAGCCGAAATTTCAATTAAAGGTAAGAGTTCAGAAGCTTCTGCATTGTTGTTGTTGAGCAGGTTAACCAGCCCCATTAGCCTAGCCAAGGGTGCCCTTACCACGTGCGATTGGAGCCAAGTAATTTCTCTAAGTATTTTGTTTTGCTCTTCTAAGGCAATTTGTTTATTCTTTTCTTCGGTAACGTCTTGTTCTATTGATATCCAATGTGAAAGCTCATTGCTTTGGTTAAAAACGGGAACCACATTGAACCGCGCCCAAAAGGTTTCGCCATTTTTTTTGTAATTAATGGTTTCCACATCGCAAGTTTCCCATTTGTCCATAGCTTCTTTTAATTTAGCTAGACCTTCCTTATTAGACTTTTCCCCTTGCAGTATCCTAGGACTTTTGCCCATTAATTCATCTGAAGTGTAGCCCGTAAGCTTTTCAAAAGCAGTATTTACATAAACTATGGTTGGTCCTAATTCGGACTCCATATCGGCATTAGTTATAACAATAGAATCATTGGCATTACTAACTACCGATTCAAAAAGTAGTAATTTTTCTTCCCTACGCTTTTTCTTTGTTATTTCTTTAATGTGCCCGTGCCACACTGTGCTCGAATCTGGCCGATAAATAGGCGTTCCGGCGTTACATTGGTACCATTTGGTTTTACCTCCTGGCGTTGAAATCTTAAAGTCAAATTCCCACGGAGTACCATGTGCTCTGGATTTATGGATGCCATCTTCAAGAGCTTTAGCATCTAATGGGTAAATTCTATTAAAAAACTCTTGGACATTAGTTTTAAGCGATTGCACAGTTTCGTTAGAGAACAAGTTCAAAATGCCATTGGCAATGAAAGGGATGCTCATTTTTTGGTAGGTATCCATTTCAAATTGGAACAAAATAACAGGAGAGTGCTGGCTAATTTCTTCTAGCTCTTTGCGGAGGGCTATATAATCCAATTCCTCCTTTTTTTGGTCGGTTACGTTAGTTAATGTACCTGCTAAAATCTGTTCATCTGTGTTTTTGGTGGTAATAAGCCTACCACTTCTTTCAATCCAAACATAGGAGCCATCGGCTTGTTGAAACTTCAAAGTATCCTTAAACCTTCCAGTAGGATAGTTGAAGTAAGATTCCACATTATGGATAGCAATTTGTCGCTCAACAGGCGACAGAAAATTATTTATGTTCGGATTTTGAAGCGATGGTTGTTTATACCCTAAAATTTCCCAAATTGCCTTACTGCATTTGAGTACATCCGAATTTTCCTTTCGAATATACCAATAGGCATCTGCAAACTCAATGTTGGTCAAACCAGATTCCAAAAACAAATTATTAGTTTCTGAATCAACGTAATGCCCAATTTCATTCCAAAATTCCTTCATATATAAAAGAAAAATACCAACGGTAAGTGTTATTTCAGAGGAATTTTGTTTAGGCAAGGTTCAGCTTTTTTATCATTAATCCTATATTTTTTTCCTTTTACCAAACTAAACAGTAAATGTTCTGGATTATTGACGACGACCCAATTTTTAGGCTTATACACAAGTACTTACTTAGCGAACAAGGGGTAGAGAGTGAAGCTTTTGATACTATAGCTAATGCCAAAAATGAGCTTTTAACTATCAATAAGCCGGATTTGTTACCTGAAGTAGTGCTTCTTGATATTAATATGGGTGCCGGCAGCCTGGGGTGGGAGTTTATAGAGGCTTTTAAAAGCCTGGCATTGTTTCAAGAGTTTGTTAATAGCACTGCTATATATATGGTATCTTCTTCAACCGCTTCTGAAGATATTGCCAAAGCAAAAAGTTATACTGAGGTATTGGGCTTTATAGTTAAGCCGTTGAACGAATACTATATAACAGAAGTAAAAGGAAAAGCATCTATTTGGCCCTAATAGCTTTTACTGGGTCCATTCTGGAAGCCATTAAAGCTGGGATTATGCCTGCTAGAATGCCTATTACACTACTCACAATAAGGCCTGTTAGTATATTTTGGTAGGTAAGTACCAAATCGAAGGCTGGAATGCTAATAAATGTGCAAGCAAAAACTAGGAGCAAGCCAAAAATTCCCCCCAAAAGGCATAGAAAAACAGCTTCAAATAAGAATTGCAGCAGAATAAAGAAATTTTTAGCCCCTAACGATTTTTGAATACCTATAATATTGGTTCGCTCGCGCACCGATACAAACATAATATTGGCAATACCGAAGCCCCCTACCAATATGCTGAACAAACCAATAATGGTTCCTGCAATTTTAATAGCTGTGAAAACTACGGTTATAAACTTAGCCAGCATTTCAGATCGGTTAATGGCGAAGTTGTTTTCTTGCAATGGTTTTAGCCCACGTTTGCCACGCATAAGGCTAATGGTTTCGTTTTCTAATTTTTTTAAGCCGGGGTCGTTTTCAAAGCCTTTTATTGCAATTACTGGTTCTACCCAATTCTGAATATTAAAGAATTTAGAAAAGAGCGAAAAAGGTATGTAAATGGTATTATCTACAGAAAAGAAGCGGAACATGCTTTCCCCTTCTTTTGCCAAAACGCCTATTACTTTTATTTTCCTGCCTTTAATAGTTACTGTTTTACCAATAGCATCTTCTTTTCCGAAGAGCAGGTCTTTCAATCCCCAGCCTATTATACCTACCGTAGAGCCAGAACTTATTTCGGTGGGGTTAAAATAGCGCCCTTGTTCCAGATTAAATGGGGTAATTTTATCGTATTCGAAAGTCATTCCCATAATAGTGCCACCTTCAAGGGAATTGCTTTTGTACTTTATTACTTGGGCGTCTTTGGAAGCATAGAGAGCCAAGGCTTCGGCATTTTCTATGCGTTCTTGTAAGAAGTTTAAATCGGCTGGTTTAGCCACAGGACGGTTCAAATATTTCCACCACGGGTAGTTTGGTTCAAAGCTCCAAGGCCATTTCTGTACATAAATAACCTTATCGTTTACAAAGCTAAAACTACCTCGAATGGCAAGTTCTAAGCTATCTACCATGGTATACACCATAATAATGGAAAAAATACCTACCGTTACCCCCAAAAGTGAAAGGGAAGAACGAAACGGATTGTCTCTCAGCGATTCAGCAGCGAAGCGGATACTTTCAAACAATAAGCGGAAGTAAATTCTCATGCGCAGTTCGGCCGAATGGTTATTGCCAAAGGAGGGCTTGTTATTTTTTAGGCTTACAAATTTCGTAATTCAAAACTAACCACCACCATAAAGTTTACCAAAGGCAACAAAGCAGGCTTATCGGGGTAAAATAAAGGCTAATTAGCTGCCAAGTTTAAAAGCAAAACGGAACCATAACTGTTGCAACCTTGGGCCCTCCTGTTTTATAGAACTTGAGTACCCAATTGTAAGCACTTTAAATATGTTGCCTATGCCTGCCCCTAGTTCTAAGTATTGCTTGCTTTTTGGGGTATATAGGTAATTGGCAATGCCTATTTCATAGAGTTTAAGTTTCCTTAGTCCTGGTGCTTTGTTAAATAATAACCCGCCGAAATTATGGGTCAAATTCGCTCTGGCATATTGCTTGGATGTGGAGTACTTATAGTATGGCAAGTTTAGAAAACTACCGAGTAAATTGCTTTGTGGGTAAATAGTGCGGTTGCCATTAAAGTGCACATAATCGTTAAACGGTAAATTGTGCTGGCTTAAGAATGCACCACCTTCTACATCGAAATCCATATTGCCAGCTAGACCAAAGGATAAATGATGGTTTACGCCCAAATAAGCTCTGTTAAAGTTGCTTTTGGCAGAAACTCCAAAGCCTAACCCTCCTCTATATCCTAATCGGAAAGTGGGGTTATTGCTAAAACTACCTTTAATAACTGGGTGTTGGATGCTGTAAGTGTTCGGACGGTAAACAAGTTCGCCTCCTACCAGAACCATTGAATTGGTAGCATAATCGCCTACGTATTCCAGGCTTTCAAAAGGTAAATTAGTTTCGTAGGGAGTGCCTCGTTTACTTTTTGGCCAATACCCAAAGTCTGAATTATTAGAAAGGGACCTTCGCCTCGCTATTTCGCCGCTTAGGTTTATATTAAAATCTCTTGCAATTTTATCTGAAACCTGAATTTTAAAGAACTCCTTTCTATTTAACCTTCCTAGGTACCTATGTGCAAGGAGGCAATAATCGATAATGGTAGATTCTGAAATGGGATCTTGCTCGTTGTATTGGAAAATGTAATCGCCACCGGAAATATGCCAGCGTTGGTTTTTTAAGTTATGGTAGTAATAGTTTCCTTTCAAATAAAATCGGTGAGAAGCAAAACCATATCGCGGGTCTAGACTAAAGTTCGTTTTATCGTTTCGTTTAAAATAGATCGTATTAATTAAGGTGTAACCTTCTACAGGATTAAAAATGAAGGATATCAAGGGTTTGGAGTAGCCTATTGTACCAAATTTGGTTTTAAACGCTTTCGGGTTAAGGTAAGAGGCTAAATTGTTTTTCTTTTTTGCCGAATCTAGTTTAGCGCTGTCAATTGGAGCTGTTAGGAGGCTATCTTGAACTTTATAATCTAACTGCTCTAGCGTTGTAAGTGGTTCGGTTCTTACACTATCCCAATAGGTATTGTTGTTTTTGTATATGTTGGTATCGGCTTTTAAGATTACTTTATCTTTAAAAAAGTTCTTCGTGTACACAGGTTTCAGGTCATAATC
>Ga0114962_10003867_pt1 | contig 12053 bp, 11 predicted proteins | sample C_130820_MF_Meta_FD_87017 | JGI IMG/M metagenome (GOLD analysis project Ga0114962, IMG submission 87017) | Freshwater microbial communities from Lake Croche, Canada to study carbon cycling - C_130820_MF_MetaG | ecosystem: Environmental > Aquatic > Freshwater > Lake | place: Lake Croche, Canada... | reverse complement strand
TTCTTGGCGAATTTTTCGATTCACCATTTCGGTTAATTTATCGGGATCCACTTCCTTGCCCCAACTTAAAATACGCTCTACTTTAATTTTATTTAAGTATTGCTCCATACCTTTTACCAATCCATAAAAAGCTACTTCGGCAGTATTCGGAATATAAGAGAAGATTGTATTTTTTAAATCCTTTTCAATACGATCTAATACAATTTTACTTAAATGATTGCCTAATGCAATACGCTCTCTGTATATTTTTTCATCACTACCTCTTGAAAAATAAATGCGTTCAAAGGAGCAGGCTCTTCGCTCTCTTGGTTCAATGATTTGTTCGATTGTATAATCCCCTTTGTCATCTACAATTAATGCAGTGCCTGGCATTAGTTCCAACACTTCGTTCTCCCCTACATTAAAAGTAGTTCGGATAGAAGCACGCTCACTTGCGGCCACAATGACTTCTCCGTCAATATAATAATAAGCAGGTCGGATACCATTTGCATCACGCATAATAAAACTATATCCATTACCAATTAAGCCGCCAATGGTAAAGCCACCATCAAATAAAGGGGCTGCTTGTTTTAATACATTAACAATATTGGGTGCATTGGGATTTAATGCTTCTTCTTTTACTAAAAAATGATGAATGACTTCCATCATCGCAGCCAAGTCACTCTGTTTTTCAAAAGCACCTGGATCAAAACCAATATGTTGAAATAATTCGTCGGTATTAACCAAGTTAAAGTTTCCAGCCAACGCAATATTCTTGCCAGGGACCAAATCTTTTTTCAAAAATGGATGACAAAATTCTACATTGTTTTTTCCTTGTGTGCCATAACGTAAATGACCTAACAAAATCTCACCCATAAAAGGCAAGTGCCCTTTCATCAAACCTGGATGCTTGGTAATATCGGGCTGAAATTTTTCAAGCTCCTGAATTTCCAAACCTATCTTGTAAAATAAATCAGCAATAGGTTGGGGCGCGTTACTTCTTTGTCTATATAAAAAAGGATTGCCTGCTTCGATATTTAATTTTAAGGTAGCTAAACCGGCACCATCTTGTCCTCGGTTATGCTGTTTTTCCATCAAGAGGTACAACTTATTTAAACCATAAGTTACAGTCCCTCTTTTTTGCAAATAATACGAAAAGGGTTTTCTAAGTCGAATATAGGCTAGGCCACATTCGTGTTTGATTTCGTCGCTCATGATGGTGTTTAAGGAGACACGAATTTACAATAGTTCCGCAAACTGAACTAGCATCAGGCCGAAAAAAATTAAATTAATAGGATTTTTGCTTAACCAATGCATTTGCTACCTTGGTCCACTCTTTAATCTCAGTGCAAGGTTGATATTCCTGATCGATATTAATGTAATAATTGGTAATATGCTCGTTAAACCATGCTTCTAAAACTTTAGATTTTTTAACTTCTAGCGCACGGGCAGCTACACGGTTATAATCTTCTTTTAAATTTTCTTTATGTGGCTCAGTTCTATCTCTAAAGTATACCAAACGCACCGTTTTTCTACCTCTATCATCTGTATAAACCTGCGGAGCCGAAATGTCGCCTGGTTTCATCGATTTTAACAAAACAACCATGTCTTTATCAGGCAACATATCATAATTCACATAAGTAGAGCCGTCTCTTCCCGAAACTGCACCTCCAGTAAATTTACTACTTTCATCGTCACTGTGTTTATTAACCGCTTCTCCAAAAGTATATTTATTAGCTACGATATCTTTTCTAATACTATCTAAAAAATGTTTGGTCTCATTAATCTCATCAATTGAAATTGGAGGAATACGTAAAATATGTTTTACTACCGCATCGTCTCCTGTTCTTGAAATAAGTTGGATTAAATGATAACCAAATTTAGATTTAATAGGTGCCGAAATTTGACCTTCCTTTAAGCGGAAAGAACCCGCCATAAATGCAGGGTCAAAGTTTTTTTCATTTCTGTTTAAACTAAACTGACCTAAATTTTCTTTGGCACTAGGATCTTCAGAATATAATTTAACCAATTGGTCAAATTTATTAATACCTGCCTCCACCTGATGACGATAATCTGTTAATTGCTTAATCACATATTCTTCTACATCACGATTTGCTTTTGGATGCATAACCAACTCCAACACTTGTACTTCACTTTCGTATAAAGGCAAACTGTCCACTGGAATTTTATTGTAAAAAGCACGCACTTCAGTTGGGGTAATTTTTACTTTGTCAACAATTTTTTGTTGCATTTCATCCGCCAATTTTTGCTCCTTAATTAATATTTTAAAATCATCTTTTAATTGAGCAATGCTTCGGCCTGCCACTTCCTCCAACACTTCTTTGGAACCAAATTGTTGTAAAAAGCTTCTGATACGACTATCAATTGCATTTTGAATTTCATCTTCTGTAACATTGATGGAATCTTTTTCGGCCTGCAGTACCAAGGCTTTACGAATTAATTGACCTTCCATAATTTGACAAACCGAAGGAATGGTCACACCTTCTTGTCCCTGAGCCTGTCTTTTATAATCCGCTATAGAGTTGTCAATGTCGGATCTTAAAATAAATTTATCTCCAACGGTGGCTACAATTTTATCAGCCAATACTTTTTTTACTTGTGCTTTTGCCGTAACCGACAATAATATTAAAGAAAAAATTACACTAACAATTTTCATCAAAATAGAATTAATAGGGTAAAGATCTGATAGCCGGATCATTGTGCCAACTATCAAATCTTAATTATTTTATAAAGTACGTTTTACTTCTTCTTCTTCGAATGCTTCAACAATGTCACCTGGTTTTAAATCACTAAAGTTTTTAATGGTTAAACCACATTCCATATTTGAAACTACTTCTTTCACGTCGTCCTTAAAGCGCTTCAAGCTACCTAATTCTGCTGCCTGACCTTCGCCTCTAGGGAATTCAACGATACCGTCGCGGATGATACGTATTTTAGAATTACGGCTTAATTTACCATCTAATACAAAACATCCAGCAACGGTTGCTTTGTCAAATTTGTAAACCTCGCGTACTTCCACATTGGCCACAATTTTTTCTTGAATTTTTGGTTCCAACATACCTTCCATCGCGCTCTTGATTTCATCAATCGCGTTGTAGATAATAGAGTACATTTTAATTTCAACGCCTTCAGCTTCTGCTAACTTATTTGCTTGCATACTTGGACGAACGTTAAAACCAATAATAATGGCATCGGATGCCGCTGACAACAATACGTCTGATTCAGAAATTTGTCCAACTCCTTTTAATACTATGCGTACCGCAATTTCTTCGGTAGATAATTTTTGTAAAGAGTCGCTTAGGGCTTCTACCGAACCGTCCACGTCACCTTTAATGATGATGTTTAATTCTTTGAAGTTTCCTAAAGCCAAACGACGTCCTATCTCGTCTAATGTAATGTGTTTTCTCGTTCTTAAACCTTGCTCTCTTAATAATTGAGCACGCTTGGTTGCTAATTCTTTTGCTTCCGCCTCGTCCTCATACACTTTGAATTTTTCACCTGCTTGAGGTGCACCATTCAAACCTAATATCACTACTGGTGTGGAAGGAGGTGCTACATCAATACGTTGGTTACGCTCATTGAACATGGCTTTTACACGACCATAAAATTGACCAGATAAAATTAAATCTCCTTGACGTAAGGTTCCGTTTTGAACAAGTATAGTTGCTACGTATCCACGACCTTTATCCAAAGAAGCTTCAATCACACTACCTGTAGCTTCTCTGTTAGGATTTGCTTTTAAATCTAAGATTTCAGATTCTAACAAAACTTTTTCTAACAATGCATCTACATTTAAACCTTGTTTAGCAGACAATTCTTGGTTTTGGAATTTACCTCCCCAAGCTTCTACTAAAATATTCATTTGAGATAGTTGCTCGTATATTTTTTGTGGATTGGCTCCGTCTTTATCAATTTTATTGACCGCAAAAATCATCGGTACACTTGCAGCTTGCGAGTGACTAATGGCTTCCTTGGTTTGAGGCATCACCGCGTCATCCGCAGCTACTACAATAATTGAAATGTCAGTGATCTTAGCACCACGCGCACGCATCGCTGTAAAGGCTTCGTGGCCCGGTGTATCCAAGAAAGTGATTGCTTTTCCGTTTGGCAAAGTCACCTCGTATGCACCAATATGTTGTGTGATACCGCCGGCCTCACCTGCCACCACATTTGCATTACGAATATAATCCAGCAATGAAGTTTTACCGTGATCCACGTGACCCATGATGGTAACAATTGGAGGACGCTCTACCAAATTAGCTAAGTCGTCTGCTTCCTCTTGCTCATCCATTTCTTCGGCTTCTTCTAATCCAACAAATTCTACTTCGAATCCAAATTCAGAGGCAACCAATTCAATTACTTCCGCATCCAAACGTTGGTTGATGGATACCATGATTCCCAAGTTCATACACTTGCTAATGATATCCGCAAAGCTTACATCCATTAAACTTGATAACTCACTTACGGTTACAAATTCTGTTACTTGTAACTTATTGTCTTCTCTTTGTTCGTTGTTTTCATTTTCAGCAGCTTCTTCACGACGTTGACGACGGTATTTGGATTTCATGCTCTTACCTCTACCACCTTGGCCAGATAATTTAGCTTGTGTTTCCTTAATCTTATCTTGAATTGCTTTTTGATCAATTTCTTTTTGCTCCGCTGTTTGCGGAACATTTCTTCTTGCTCCACCACCAGCTTGACCTGGACGGTTATTGTTTGGACGATTGCCTTGATAACCTCCACCACCTCCATTATTAGGACGATTGCCTTGATAGCCACCACCGCCATTGTTTGGACGGTTTCCTTGGTAACCACCACCTTGACCTTGGGTATTTCCACCTTGCTGTCCTTGACCACCTTGTCCTTGCGGACGACCACCTTGACCTTGTACAGGAATACGTTTACGTGTACGCTTTTCTTCCTGACTTAATGGTTTAGGTCGAGTATCGCTATTGATAGGTAAATCAATTTTACCTAAAATTTTTGGACCAGATAATTTATCTGCTTGAATGTTAGTGATTTCACCATGCACATTTTCGGGTGCAATAGAATGATCCACTGGAGTAGCTGGTGCTGGCTTAGGTGTTTCTTCTTTTTTTGGAGCTGCTTTTTTTGCATCTCCTTTTGTTTTATCAGTATCCTTTGCCGATTTTGTTTCCTCAGCAGTAGGCTCGGCTTTTTTTGCCGATTTTTTAGGACGCGTAGATGAGTCAATTAAAGACAAATCAATTTTGTCAAGCACTTTTGGTGCTTCTACTTCCGGCGCTTCTACTTTTGCGGTAACTGTTTTTGGTTTTTCTTCAGCAACAGCAGGAGTAACTGCTTCTGCAAAGCCATCCACTTTAGGCGCTTCCGCTACCACAGGCTTTGCTGTATCAGTTGCTTTTGCTTTTAGGCCTGCGTCCGCTGCTTTTGCAGCTTCTTCGTCTGCTTTTTTTGTTTTGTCTGTGCCTGCATTTTTAGGCAACTCCACATGGTCTGCTTTATCTCTAGCAACTTTATCGCTTTGAAATTCAGCTTGCAAAGCATAATACTGTGCTTCCGTTAATTTAGCTGTTGGCTTAAGTTCATCTTTTGGGAATCCTTTTTTAGCCAAAAAATCAACGATGGTATCTTGTCCCACGTTAAATTCTTTAGCGGCTGCTAACAGTCTTGGTAGTTTCAATTCTGACATTCTATTGTTTTTTGTCCTATTTTTTATTGTTCATTAATAGGACGTTTCACCTAATACAAATATACTTTTTTTCAAGGGTTATTCACCTTTGTCAAACTCTTCTTGTAAGATTCGACGCACATCTGCAATCGTTTCTTTTTCTAAGTCTGTTCTTCTTTCTAATTCTTCTGCGCTTAATTTCAATACACTTCGTCCAGTATCACAACCAACACGCTTAAACTCATCTATGATCCATGGTTCAATTTCATCTGTAAATTCATCCATGTCAATATCAAATTCATCCACCATTTCTTCGTCCTCGCGGTAAACATCTAACTCATATCCTGTCAATTCAGAAGCCAATTTAATGTTCACCCCACGACGACCAATGGCTAGTGAAACTTGATCGGCTTGCAAATACACTTCGGCACGTTTGCGATCATTATCCAAATTCATGAAGCTAATTTTTGCTGGCGTCAAGGAACGTTGAATTAATAATTGTGTATTGGTTGTAAAGTTAATTACGTCGATATTTTCATTTTTCAATTCACGCACAATGCCATGAATACGAGAACCTTTCATACCCACACAAGCACCTACTGGATCAATACGATCATCAAAAGATTCAACAGCCACTTTTGCACGCTCACCTGGTTCACGTACAATTTTTTTAATGGTGATTAAACCATCAAAAATTTCTGGTACTTCTATTTCTAATAATTTAGCTAAGAACAATGGACTTGTTCTTGATAAAATAATTACAGGTGAATTATTTTTCATATCCACTCTTGCAATCACCGCTCTAATATTTTCTCCTTTTTTGAAAAAGTCTTGAGGAATTTGTTCTGTTTTAGGAAGAATCAATTCATTACCCTCCTCATCTAGCAACAAAACTTCTTTTTTCCAAACCTGATATATTTCAGCATTCATGATTTCGCCAATGCGATCAGCATATTTTTTTACTAAAGCATTTTTCTTTAAATCATTAATACGAGATGCTAAAGTTTGCTTTGCAGCTAAAATTGCACGACGACCAAAGTCATAAATATTTACTTCCTCCAATAATTCCTCACCTATCTCAAAGTCAGGCTCTATCTTAATTGCGTCAGAGTAAGAAACTTCAGCTAAAGGGTTGTCCACATCATCATCGGGTCTAATTTCACGACGACGAATGATTTCCAAATCCCCTTTTTCGGCGTTTACGATAACGTCAAAATTTTCGTCGCTACCATATTTTTTTCTTAACAATGTTTTAAATACATCTTCAACCACTTTCATCATGGTTGGACGGTCAATGCTTTCTGCGTCTTTAAACTCCTGAAAGGCTTCAATCAAATTTATACTTGCCATAACATACTTTTTTTTCAAGCTACTCGCTTGATGATTTGTTAAAATTGAATTTGAACTATTGTTGATTTAATATTTTCAAACGGAATAAGCAATTGTTGCTGGGTTGCTTTTTTACCCTTTCCCTCGGTCCACTCAATAATAATATCTGCCTCCGCTACGGTGGTTAAAGTGCCTTCTTTTTTTGTACCGTCTAACAATTCTACTTCCACTTTGCGACCTATATTTTTATTGTATTGTCTTTTTAATAACAATGGTTCATCTACCCCTGGTGAAGAAACTTCTAAAGCAAAATCACCATCGGGGAACCAACCCGCTTCTTCAATGGCCCTGTATAATTTACGGTTAAAGTAAATACACTTTTGAATTGGCAAACCATTGTCTCCGTCCAAGTACACTCTTATAATATGGCCAGGTTTTACCTTAATCCATACTAAAAAATATTCTGGATCCTCTAGTAGTAGAGGTTCAATTATACCGTGTACCCTTTCTTTTAAATCGTTTACTTCCATAGTTTAAAAAGAAGAAGGGAACGATTTCGTTCCCTTCATTTCTCTGCTTATTCTTGAACAAAGGTAATAAAACGGGATGAAATAACCCAATAATATTGGATTGGTCCTTATTTTTGCATTATGAGGTTAATAATTTACGGTTTAGTCATATACCTGCTTTATAAAGTCATATTTGATGTGGTCGTTCCCGTTAGCAATGGGGTAAAAACGGTAAGAAATAACATGGAACAAATGCAGCGTCAACAGGCAGAGGCCTTTAGACAGGCACAAAGCAGGGCTGGACAATCCAATACAACAAGCTCAAGCCAAACCAATACAACGCCGAGTGAGCCTAAAAAAGAGGTCCCTACAGACGCCGAATATATTGATTTTGAGGAAGTTAAGAAATAATTAGGTCTTTTTCTACACGCATGCCTGGTTGTAAATACAAAACCTGTATGCCTACCGAAGCAGCCGCTATCACATTGGGCTCGTTGTCATCAATAAACAAGGTTTCCTCCGCAATTAACCCCTCTTTTTCCAAAATAAACTTAAAAGAGGCGATATCGGGCTTTCTTTGACCCATTTTGTGCGAATAATAGGGCGTTTTGAATAAATTTTCGAAGTTTCCGCCAATTTCTGAAGCAAATTGAGGAATAAAATGGTCATAATGTATTTGATTGGTGTTGGAGTACAAAAATGTGGCATATTTATTATTGTGCGCTTTCACCCAGTCAATGCTCTCTTTTCGGTACCCCACTAATAAGGCGTTCCATGCATCGATAATTTGAGATTTTGGCAAATTCAATTTGCACAAAGTATTGAACCCTGTACAAAATTCATCCTCCGTAATGTGGCCTTTTTCTAAATCAAAAAATAGTTGATCGGATTTGTTTAAGGTAAAATGATTTTTAAAATTTGGAATACCCAAGGAACCAAATGCACTATACATTTTTACAAAATCAATATCGTACAAAACATTGCCTAAATCAAAAATCAAATTTTTAGTGTTGGACATAAATTATTTATTAAACTTTTATGAAGATAAACAATGCTTTTAAATATTAGTACATTTGAAACATGAAACAACATTTAGCACATGTATCCGTTGTCGTAAGAGACTATGACGAAGCCATTCAATACTATACTCAAACTTTAGGATTCACATTAATAGAGGATACGGTTTTATCTGAAACAAAAAGATGGGTAATGGTGCAACCTACTGGTGCCGAAAATGGTTGCCATTTATTATTAGCAAAAGCGGCAACGCCCGAACAGGAAAAGCATATTGGTTATCAAACAGGGGGACGCGTGTTTTTATTTTTATATACCGATAATTTTTATAGAGATTTTGAAAACTATACTTCAAAAGGGGTAGAATTCACCATTGCCCCCCATGTTGAGGATTACGGCACGGTAGCAGTTTTTAAAGATATATATGGCAACCTTTGGGATTTAATTGAACCTGCAAATAAATAAAAGGATGAGGTTAAAAGTTTAAGACTACAGTGGCAGTGCTGTTGTGATTTTAATTTCATCCATCACAAATAAACTATTAATATGTGCCACCATTGGGAGTACCGCTAATTTTTCCTGGTAAAATTTATTATAAGTTTCCACATCCTTAGTGACTACTTTTAAATAGTAATCAAAACTGCCCGACACCAAACTACAGGAAATAATTTCATCAAATTGTAAAATGATTTGTTCAAACTCAGAAAAATTATTTTTAGTTTGTTTATCCAAAGTAACGTGGCAAAAAACCACCATCCCTAAATCAATTTTTTTTCTATTAATTAGGGCCACATAATTGGCAATTACCCCGTCTGCTTCTAATCGCTTAATTCTGTCATGCGTGGGGCTTACCGATAAATTAATTTCGGCACTAATATCTTTTAAAGTGGCTAAGGCATTTTTTTGAAGGATGCCCAAAATGGCCATGTCCAGATTATCTAAACTCATAGTTCAAATTTGAAAGCGTAATAATTTCGGTGATCATGCAATTTACAACTCTAATTTACTGTAAATTTCTATATTTTAATAATATAATAGTATATTTTACTGTATTTATGTAAATAATAGGAACTATTTTCTTTTTACTGAACTTTACACAGTAATAAAAATAAAAACTATGATTATTGGTTGCCCCAAAGAAATTAAAATTCAAGAGTACCGAGTAGGTTTAACTCCCGAAGGTGTGGATGCTTTAGTAAGACAAGGTCATGTAGTTTATGTAGAAACCAATGCTGGTGTTGGTTCTGGTTTTTCAGACGAGGCCTACAAAGCCGTGGGTGCAACTATTTTAAACACTGCTAAAGAAGTGTATGAGATAGCAGAGATGATTGTAAAAGTGAAAGAGCCATTAGCAGTTGAATTTCCACTTATTAAACAAGGTCAAGTTTTATTTACCTATTTCCACTTTGCAGCTTCTAAAGAATTAACTGAGGCGATGATGAAATCCAATGCAGTTTGTATTGCTTATGAAACAGTAGAATTAGCAGATGGCTCCTTACCATTATTGGTGCCTATGTCTGAAGTAGCAGGAAGAATGGCCATTAATGTGGGCGCCTATTATTTAGGTAAACCATTTGGTGGCAAAGGAAAATTATTGGGTGGTGTACCAGGTGTTAAGCCGGCGGAAGTTTTGATCATTGGGGGTGGTATTGTAGGAACACAAGCCGCTAAGATGGCAGCAGGTTTAGGTGCCAATGTAACCATCATGGATACAAATCTTTCAAGACTTAGGTATTTAAGTGATGTGATGCCAGCAAATGTGGTTACGCAATATTCTACTTTGTTAGCCATTAAAGAAAAATTACCAAACACCGATTTATTAGTGGGTGCTGTTTTATTACATGGCGCAAAGGCTCCTCATTTAGTGAAAAAAGATGATTTAAAATTAATGGAAGCTGGTTCAGTGATTGTGGATGTAGCAGTAGACCAAGGAGGATGTATTGAAACTTGCAAACCAACCACCCATGAAAATCCAATTTTCACAATTGATGATATTACACACTATTGCGTAGCAAACATGCCAGGTGCAGTACCTCAAACAAGCACCCGTGCGTTAACACAAGCAACCCTTCCATATGCCATTGCAATTGCGAACAAAGGATGGGAAAAAGCATGTGCCGAAAATCCAGCTTTGGCGAAAGGATTAAATATTAGAGCAGGAAAAATTTTAAACAAAGGCGTTTCTGATGCCTATGCAGAAGCTTAATTTTCATTTGGTTTTTATAAGGTTTGAGCCTAGTCCAAAAGACTAGGCTTTTTTTATAACTTTGAATGATGAATGCAATTATGAAAAATATTTTAGTGCTATGTACTGGCAATAGCTGCCGAAGTCAAATGGCGCATGGCTATTTAGCTAATATGACAAAGGATAAGGCCAATGTATATTCTGCAGGGGTGGAAACCCATGGCGTAAATCCAAAAGCCATTGAAATTATGCAAGAAGATGGTATTGATATTTCAAATCATACCTCTAATAATATTACCGAATACTTTGGTATTGATTTTTATTATATTATTACAGTATGCGATAATGCTAAGGAACGTTGCCCTTATTTTCCAACCAAGGCATTAAAATTTCATTATAATTTCCCAGACCCCGCAAAAGCAACAGGTACAGAGGAGGAAATAATGAATGAATTTAGAATGGTGAGGGGGATTATTAAAGTTTATTGTGCTGATTTTATTGCCACCAATAAGATTAATGAATAGAAAAACTTATTAAAATAAAATTACTAATTAAATAACTTTTACATAGGATTTACGATCTAAGGTGAACTTTTTTCTTAAGTAAAAATTTTGGGTAGTTGTTGCACTTAAATTACACATTACCTCAATTTTATTTACCCCCATTTTTGCAGCCTTAGTTTCTACAAAAGAATAAATTTCATCTGCTAAATTAAATTTTCTATATTTTGGCGAGATATAAAATTCTTTTATTTGAAGGACGGGTTTTAAAACCTGAAAAGATTCATGCCTTTCGCATACGATACAACCAATTTTATTACCAATAGCGTTTATAGCAACACATAATAGACTAGATTGACTTTTTATCTTTTTTTTAAACATTTCTGAAAAAGAATGTTCGTCTAATTTGATTCCATAAATTTGAAAATAAGATGCTAAAAAATAATCTGCATCGGCCAATACAGCTTTTCTTATTTCCCATTTTTCTATTAACATAAATATTAAATTAAATTAAGCAGTTCTGTTAAATCATCAATAATAAAATCAGGATTTGCTTCCTGCAACTGTGCCTTTGTTTGCGCCCCTGTTGTAATGCCAATATTATATAAACAATGTGCATTCCTTCCTTCTTCAATATCTATTTTAGAGTCCCCTACTTTAATAATTTTTTGGGGGTCTACAATTGAAAATAAGTTCATTGCAAAAGTAATCATGTCAGGAGCTGGTCTTGAATTTTTGACATCAGATGCAGTCACTAGTAGATCATAATGATAAAACTGCCTCCATTGAATTTTGTCTAAAATAAAACTTGCAGTAGCTTTATCATAGCCCGTATTTAATACTACTTTTACGTTGTTATTTTT
>Ga0114962_10003865_pt1 | contig 12059 bp, 8 predicted proteins | sample C_130820_MF_Meta_FD_87017 | JGI IMG/M metagenome (GOLD analysis project Ga0114962, IMG submission 87017) | Freshwater microbial communities from Lake Croche, Canada to study carbon cycling - C_130820_MF_MetaG | ecosystem: Environmental > Aquatic > Freshwater > Lake | place: Lake Croche, Canada... | reverse complement strand
TATCCCAACATCGACATCAGGTATTATACAGACATGGGAAGTCTTAAGTACGATTTCATTATCAATCCTGGAGGAGACGCCAAAGACATTGTAATGTATATTGACGGAGCAGAAGAAGTAAGTCTGAAAAGGGGGCAACTATCCGTGCGTACTTCAGTGGGAGAAATAAAAGAAAGTATTCCTTCGTCTTATACGTTTAATACCGTTATCGGAAGGAAAGAAGTGGCGTGCAGGTATAAAGTGAATGGTAATATTGTTCATTTTAATGTTTTAGAGGCGATTGATAAAAAAACTACGCTGATTATTGACCCTCAATTTGTATTCTGTACATTCACAGGTAGCAGATCTGACAATTGGGGTTACAGTGCTACCTACGATGCATTGGGTAATTTCTATGCAGGAGGTATTGTTTTTGGTTCAGGGTTTCCTACTACGAATGGTGCATTTCAGACCCAATTTGGCGGTGGGAATAATGGGACAGGTGAAGGGTATTCGGCAGGTTTTGATATTGGGATTATGAAATTTAATCCATCTGGCACGAAGGTTATCTATGCAACTTACATTGGTGGTTCTGGCAATGAATACCCACACAGTTTGGTAGTGGATCCTGGTTATAATCTTATTATCTCTGGAAAAACAACCTCCCCCAATTATCCAGTTTTTCCTGTTGGTATCGAACACTATGGCAATGGAGTAGCGAGTGACACAAAATTTGATATAATCCTTACCAAGCTGAATGCCTCAGGTGCAGGGTTAATAGGCTCGAGGTGTATTGGCGGGACAGGTAATGATGGCGTTAATATTCAAAATAAATATTCTACTAGCAGCGCGAGGGGTGCAGTTTCTGTAAGAAGAAATTATGGAGATGATTCCCGTAGTGAAGTCATCATTGACAGTTCTGGGAATATATATTTAGCTTCCTGTACACAGTCAACAGATTTTAAAGTCACCAACAATTCAGTGCACGGAAGTAATAAAAGTGGAGGGTATAACCAAGATGCAGTCATTTTAAAGACATCCCCTGATTTAAGAACCATCCTTTTTAGTACTTATCTTGGTGGCAATGGAGATGATGCAGCCTTTGTATTGGCACTTGACCCAACTACAAATTTGTTAGCTGTTGCTGGTGCTACAACAAGTACAGACTTTCCGGGCGACACTTCCAATACACTATTCCCCCATTTCATGGGAGGCGTTTGCGATGGTTTTATTACTTTGATGACAAATGACGGAACTCGTATTCTTCAAACAAGTTATCTGGGAACTTCTGGTAATGATATTATTTTCGGTGTGCAATATGACAAGTTTGGTTATCCTTACATACTAGGTACAACTACCGGTAGCTGGCCAACTGCAAATGCTAGTTTTGTACAAAAGGGAGCCAAACAGTTTATTGCCAAACTACAAAAAGATTTAAGTGGATTTGTTTATTCCACAACATTTGGAACGAGTGCAGCACTTGCACCCAACATTTCTCCTACTGCGTTCCTGGTAGATCGTTGTGAAAATGTGTATGTTTCTGGATGGGGAGGAAAAGGCAATATCTCACAGAAATATGAAAGTTCAGGTACTTTTGGGCTTTCCATTACTAGAAATGCTATCAAGAAACAAACTGATGGAAGTGATTTCTACTTTTTTGTTTTAGAACATAATGCAAGTAGTCAGTTGTATGGAAGTTTCTTTGGACAAACAGGTGGCTACTATCCCAACCATGTAGATGGAGGTACAAGTAGATTCGATAAAAACGGAGTCATTTATCAATCGGTTTGTGCTAATTGTGGTGGTGGAGCTGCTTTTCCGGTAACCTCTGGTGTTGCCTATCCCAATAATGGATCATCGGGTGGGTGTAATCTGGCAGCAATTAAAATCGCATTCAATTTGGCAGGCGTTGGTTCTGCAATAAGATCAACTATAAAGGGAGTACAAAATAAAGTAGTTGGTTGTGTACCTCTTTCTGTAAACTTTATTGATACACTTGGTGAAGGAAATAAATATATCTGGAATTTTGGAGATAATTCTCCCGATACAACTACTATAAAACCAAGTGTTTTACATGTTTATAACAACGTAGGTGCATACCAAGTATCAGTAGTTTCGGTAGATTCAACCAGTTGTAATATAGCAGATACCTCCAGACAGATAATTAAGGTTGCAAATAATGAAGCCACAATCAACTTAGTAGCGAATAAGACAGGAGGATGCTCTTCGACAACTTATGAATTTAAGAATAACAGCACCGCCTTAAAACCATTTCAAAGCAACAGTTTTACCCTTTACTTTGGTGATGGAACACAGCAGAACATAACTGCTCCACAAACCATTAACCACCAATATCCTTCAGTTGGCACTTATAGAGCTAGCTTATGGCTTACCGACCAGACTTATTGTAATGCACCCGACTCTATACAACTTATTATTCGTATTTCGGATAGTTTGAAAGCAATAATCAGTACCAATCCGGTTGGTTGTGCACCGTATGATGCTTTTATAGAAAACAACTCATTAGCAGGGGAGTCATTTATATGGGACTTTGGGGATGGAAGTGCAAAAGATACCACTCAAGCTATTACACTTACGCATCACTATCAAGATACAGGAGTTTACACCATCAGGCTTTTTGCTACAGATAGTTCTACTTGCAATAAAGTCAACAATGCCTCTTTTGTTCTCACCACCAAAACAAAGCCTACTTCTAATTTCACCTACTCTCCCGATCCTCCTGAAACCAACAAAGCAATTATTTTTAGTAATGAGTCTTCAAATGCAAATGAATACCTTTGGCTTTTTGCCGATGGGGATAGCGTTTTAAAAAACAATACAGATACTGTCTCACATATTTTTAATACGAGCCAAGCTTATCGGGTTCAGCTAGTTGCAATCAATAATAGTGGGTGCAGGGACACTTCCAGAAAAGACATTCAAGCTGTTGTAGCCCCGTTGGTGTCAGTAGCAAATGCCCTTTCGCCTAATGGAGAAAACCGAACCATACAAGTAAGAGGTTATGGGATAGATAAAATGCACTGGGTAATTTATAATCGTTCGGGCCAAGTGGTATTTGAAAGCAGCAATCCGAATGAAGCCTGGGATGGCAGGTTTAATGGTCAAATACAGCCATCAGATGTGTATACTTACACACTTGATGTTACTTTTACGAACAGACAACATTACACTAAAACCGGTGACATTACTTTATTGAAATAAATGAGCATTTTCAAATACATATTGTTTCTATTTGCTTTGAGTGACAGCGCTGCTTTTGCACAGCAACTTCATTTTTCTCAATATTTTAATACTCCTTTGCTTATAAATCCTGCAAATACCGGGTTCAATCCAGATTATGATTACCGTCTAGGTGGGACATATCGCAATCAGTGGTCAAACGTTATGACCAACCCATACAAGACCATGAGCCTTTGGGGAGATGCCCAATTGTTTACTGAAAGGATTGAAAGTGGGTGGGCTGGAATTGGGGGAACATTATACAAAGATCAGGCAGGCTCGGGAAACCTCACTAGCACCCAAGGTTACTTATCAGTTGCCTATCATCAAATGCTAGGTAATTCTAGTTTGTTGAGTCTTGGTTTTAGTGGAGGTATTGTAAGCAATCAGATAGATGTAAGTAAATTAGTTTTTGATAACTGGGATTATAACAGTCAGTCTTTCTCTTCTTACAATGGTAATCATATTAACTCAAATACATCGTACTTAGATTTACAGTTAGGACTCAATTATGCATTATTTGTGTCCAATATTGCTTACTTCAATATTGGTGTTAGTGCTATGCATTTAAACAAACCTAAAGAGAATTTTCTAGTCTCTGCAAATAACAAGAGTCAATCAGTTCCGATTAGAAGCAACTTATTTTTAAATGCCAACTTCAAAATAGAGGATTTATGGATTCTTAATCCTAATTTATACATCAGCAATTCAGCCAATCGGAATGAGATTTTGCTTGGGATAAATGCCAATAGAAATATTAGTGGGGATGGAATAAAGCAATTGATTGCTGGAGTTTATTACCGTTCAAATGATGCAATTATTCCAATGATTGGGTATCAAGTGAGTGACACTAAGATTACTATTAGTTACGACCTCACTACATCTGCATTGGGTTCTTTTAATAACAGCAGAGGGGGGTATGAATTATCTATTATGAAAAACGGCTCTTACGGAAAAGACCACCCAATTAAATGTCCCTCAATGAAGTTTTAGGGTATAATATTAATAATATTTTTCTACAAAAAGCTTAACTTGTTTTTCCCAAGTATGTTCTTTTGCAAAGTTAAAAGCAGCTTTACTCATTTTACTTAGTAATACTCGGTCATTATGAAGTAATAAAATTGCATTTGCCAATTCTGTTACTGTTTGTTCAGGATTGTTAACCGAAGCCTTAAGACCAACCTCTTCATTTACCAACAAGTCCTGACCATGCAATTGCAATGTGACAACAGGTAATCCATAAGCCATGGCTTCAAGTACTTGCATGCCATTAGAGTCCCTTAAGCTAGTAAAAAAAAATATATCATGATTTGAGTAATACTCTTTTACTTTTTCATAGGGAATTCTACCTATTAACTTAACATTTGAGAGGTTATATTTCTTTATATCGTCTTCTACATATTTTCTCATTTCTCCATCCCCGACTATAGTTAAGGTAATATCTGAATAATTTTTCAACTTCGCCATAGTTTCAATTACCAATAATACCCCTTTCCTTGGTAATAGCCTCCCCACCCACAATAATTTCAATTGTTTATTTGAACCTTTTTCAGAGAGGTCCTTCGGAAAAAAACTTTGTGGCAACTTCACATCAAATTCTAGTGCACACTTTGATGCTCCGTATTTTAATACTTCCAGTTTGGTTTCTAAATTAGCAGCAATTAAGTTATTTGCAAATTTCAAGGTGTTATAAGCCGCAGGATTAAATTTCATAAAGATTAATGCTACATAATCTCTTACAATCTCCATATACCATTTTTTGCCAAAATATTTCTTAAACGATACCGGCGCGACCTGACCTCCTCCTGCTGGACCAAAAATGAATGGAATTTTTAGTTTATACATAAAAGACCCCAAATAAAAATTGCCCCATACTACATGATGAACCAAATCAAAGTTTTCTTTAAGATGCAGCTCTTTTGCTTTTTTATACGCTACCCATTGCCAAACTATGTATTTTAAATAGGTCAACTTTGAATTCTGTAATTTTAAAGGAGTTTGGACATATACCACCTTAAAATCCTTATCATTACCATGCATTTCATGAATATTTCTTCTGCTCTCTTCATTCGTGTACATTCTAGTAATGCAGGTAACCTTATATCCCTCTCTTCTTAAACCTGCAGCCCAATTATACCCATAACCTGGTTCTGATCCTTGAGTTGGGTCACATTGATAAGCAGATAATAATATGTTTTTCATGGTTTAAAAATAAAAAATGATCCATCATGGAGTAGAGATGTCTCAAACTAAAATCTAATCATATAAAATTTATTCTTTTAAGTACAAGACTGTGGGAAATATGAGATTTGCAACCAAAAACATTTCACAATACACATACTTTAAAGTTTCAAAAAAAGTACAAACTCTTTAGCTTGTATTACAGATTTATAAGGATTTAAAAATATGATAGATTCATAATAATAAAATAAGTATAAAAAAATGTTATGAAATTAAACGCTGCCATGCTTTTGCAACCTCAAGATCTAAAGCATCATCAATATCTACGCAATGAATTTTGGGAAGTATAAATTTTACTGGATTAATTCCGTGAAAATAAGACCATTCAATCATCTTTTTACGAGGTGCCATCAATATGCCATCCGTTACAAAATAAAGCTGAGTAAGTTGTTGCGATGGAACATGTTTTATACCCAACTCATAATTTATGGGGCCTTCATCATTCCACATATATCTTTTAAATGGTTCAACTGACATTAAAGAATCATACCCTTCATCTAAAGCAGTTAAATATTTACCAATTGCCTCCTTATAGTTGAAAGGAAGAACAAGGGGTGAAGTACATGTTGCCCAAACGATATGTTCACCTTCAACACTTTCGCAAACATGTTTAACCACTTCCCCAAATGTTTTTGACTTCTCATCACAATATTCTAAAGCCCTTTTATGAGTAAAAGCTCCTTCTGAATCAGCCATTTGAAGCATTTCATCTGAATCACTAGAGACTACAATTTTTGTTATCTCTTCTACTTGCTTTAATTGTCTAATCTTATTTATTAGAAGATTAGTACCATGAAAGGGGGCAATGTTTTTATTAGCCAGTCTGGTACTACCGGCTCTAACTGGAATAACTGCTGTTATCATAATTTATTTTTTTAATAACTTTCTATTTGTCAACTTGAAAAGGGAAATAATTATTTATTTCAATGTGCTAATTATTAAATATAATTCTATTCAATTTATGAAATCCTTTAAGGTTTTACCTTGCCACTTTTTTGTAAAATAATATTGTCTCAAATAATTGCCATTAATTAGCTTTGTTAGTCCATATACAATTTTTGCAAATTTCTTTGGTGTTCTATAATTTAAAATTTTATACTTTTTCTTTAGTCGCGCTCTATCTACCGTCCAGATATCACCATTTTGAGAAGTTTTTGTCAACTCATGCTGGCGAAATCCTGCCAATATCTGAGGCACTTGATCCATTTTAGCTTTAGCAATAAATTGTCTCATTATGAATTCAATATCCATACATGCATGACATCTTTCATCTAAATATCCTAAATAGTCAAACATTTCTCTTTTCCAAAACCAAGATTGCTGACCAAAATAAAAAACGCCTCTTTTTGCAAGCCATAAAGAAGGTTTCGGTAAAAAATGGTTGAATAATATTTTATTGTCTTCTGATATTCTAAGTGTCCAACCAAAAATAACATCAGGATGTGTTCTTTTTTTAAAGGCAGCACTTATTCTTTCTAATGATTTGGGCAATAATATATCATCACTGTTTATCCAGCCAACAATTTCTCCAGTAGCTTTTTTAAACCCTTTATTTATTGCTTCTGTTTGTCCACTATCTTTCTCACTAATCCAGTATGCTAACCTATCAGCATATTTTTTTATTATTTCAACACTGTTATCAGATGATCCCCCATCGATTACAATATATTCTAAATCCGCATACCCCTGATTTAATATTGAGAGAATAGTTTGTTCTAGGTATTTACCTTGATTATAGGATGGCGTAATTATGCTTATTTTCATTTCTTAAAATTAAAATTTGATAAATTATCCTCTTTGGCACTTTTTCCCAAAATAAAGCCAATTGATGCCCAGATAAACATGTAATTGATAGAAAAAATAGGCACATTTTCTATTGCCAATAAAATAAATTGTACTAATAAAAGTAATGAACATCTAAAGGACACAGAATTATAAGGTTTCTTGATTAATCCTTTTACAAATGACCGTACTACTATTAGTAGAAACATTACAAGTAATAAAAGCCCTCCCTTTAAAATAAAGTCAAAAATACCGATTTCAACTGAAAAACGATTGGCTGAATCTCCGAAACCGCTATTGTCGTGATAAAAATAAGGGCTGTAATAGGTGCCCAAATAGCCTCTACCAGTAAACCATTCATTACTTTTAAAATCTTGAAAAAATTCAATAAAAATAAAACTTCGCGTATCAGTAGTACTAACAGATGAATTATTTGATACAAAACCAGAGGCAAAAGCAAAAACATCATCAAAATAAAAAAAAAGGGTATATAACAAACAAATTATGAAGCAACAGATAACTATTTTGATGTTTCTATTTCTTAATATCCTAATATTTCCAAAAGAAAACAATAAAGTTCCCTCGCCTAAAAACCTTAAAATAATAGTTCTATCATCCTCTACTTTAGCCAAAATAATTAAAAATATTGACAATAATAGCAAATAAACCTTTCGGTTGAATGTTAATTCTGAAAAAAACAATAGCTCAAATAGAATAAAAGGAGAGAACTCAAAAATACAATTAGGGTAACCAAATACTACCATATCAAACAGGTAAATACCTAAAAAATAGGTATTCACAACTCTAGTAGTTTTAAATAAGACTTTGAATGCATCGGAATTATCATTAAAAGATATAATACTAATAAAAAAGCCAGAAAAAGCAAGTGGGTTAAAAAATAGGGTGTATAAATCCTTGGTATTAAACTTTATAGAAGTTGCTAATAATATACTAACTATGGCTACATATCCTAAAATAAGTTTGTCGGCGTTTTTTGTCTTAATTTGTCTTTTAATTAACGGAATACATTGAATATAAAACAGAAGGGCGCCCAAAAATTCTATTCCCTTAAACAGGGGTGAATGCCATTCGACATTACATACATATCCCAAGCCGGCTAAAATAACTGGGAAGTATATATTAGAGAATAGAGAATTTGACTTCGTCATAGTTCATTTTTTCTTATAAACTTTGCAGGATTACCAGCCCAAGTTTCATTTGAGGGGATTGATTTTGTAACGACTGATCCTGCACCCACTATTGAGCCTTCGCCAATTTCAACTCCTTTTAAAATGGTAGCATGCGCACCAATAAATGCCCCCCGCCTTATTATTACAGACTTCCTGTTAACATTATTAAAAACTTCAGGCCTAGTAGTTCTATCCTTAATGTTTAAGGAGTGAAAGTCGGTATCGTAAATAACAACCCCTCCTCCAATTCTTACTTCAGCTTCAATTACTATTTCTTTTTGACATACAATAGCGGCACAACTCATACCTACATTGTCTCCAATAGACAACTTAGCATTTTTTCCTACAATAAAAAAGCAAGGCTGCTGTCTGCCAATCATATTGTGAAATAACCCATTATTAAAGGAAAAGCCTTTCCCTATAGAAAAAAAGCCTTTCAGATTTACACTCACGATTGGTATTCCATACGCTATAAAATCATTTTGAAAATTAACTCCGTTAACTTTAAATTTAATGTACGTTATAACCCAAGACATAAAATTGGCAACTTTATAACTTAAAGTTTTTATTACCTTATATATGACTCTTATTAGCATTTAATGATAATATTTGAGTGTTAAACAATTTTTTAAAGTATGACTATTTTTTTAATCCAAAAAAACTAGTTTGTTTAAAATTTAAATAGTTAATATTTAGATTATTAGTAAACACAAAACAGTGTAAAATTCAGTACGTAAGTATGTAATCTTTAATAAATATTTTTTGAAATTAATTCTTATCTCTCCACTATGAAAAAAAATTAAGTGTTTGAAAAATATTATAGAAGTATCATGAAATAATAACTATAGAATTTTTAAACTCAATGAAAATTTGATGTATGAACTAAAAGTGATTAATTTTTTAATAAAATTTCTGTAATAACAGTTTAGAATTTAATAACTACCCAATTTTTAAATCCAAAAAGGAATAACCATTTTGATTAATATGTCTTACAATTTATTTTTTAATGCTTTTAATTAATTGCTTCATTTCTTCAAACTTGAAATAATTAATATCAATAGGACTTATTTTTTTAATCTTAAGTGCAACATATAATGATATCGTTATTAAGATTTCTGTAGCAACCCAATTATAAGCTACTCCAATAAAGCCGAAACTATGTATCATTATCCAGTTTAGTGATACACTAATAAGTGCACTTACGGTTACTATTGAAAAAAATAATTTATCCATGTTTAGATTCATCATAATTTGAACCCCAAATAAATTACTAAGAGACAAAATAGGAGGTATAAATATTAATATTCTGAATACTGAAACAGATGAATTAAATTTAGCTCCGTAAATTAAAGTTAGAGCCGAGGGACCCATGATATATAAAATGATACTTATGATTGATGTAAAAAAAAATATTATTGGTAATACTCGTCTAACAATATTCAATCCATTTTCACTACCTTGTCCGAATGCTTTACCTATGTATGGGAATAATACAATCGATATTGGCATACCAATCACAGAATAAAATATCATCACTAATTTTTGACCTGCAATATAATAGCCAACCTGTGTTTCAGTTTGCATAAAACCTAGCATTACGACATTCGTTGTTGTATAAAAACTAAGTGCTACCATTGAGAAAAAAACTAGCTTTTCGTTCCAAAGTAGTTGTAAAATATTTTTTATTTTTACTTTTAATATTTTTACATCATAAAGATATATTGACCAAAAAAAAGAAGCAAGTGAAATAAGTATCTGAATTCCATTTGAAATTAATGGTTGATATACATAGTCAGATCTTTGTTTAATAAAAAAAATCAAAGCTGCAGTTTGTAATAATTTAGCTATAAAGGTTAAAATTGCTACCTTATATAAGTCATTCATAGCTTGAAATAACCAGTACTGTGTTAACACACTTACAATACATGCTTGAAATGAGAAGTAGGCTACCCTTTTTTCATTAACCAAAATAGGGATGTAATTAATACTTATTGCAAATAATATAATTGACAATACAAATAAGAGACACTGGGCAAAAAAAACTTCACTAAAAACCTTTGACCGTAGATGAAGATTGTCAGGTTCTTTCGAAATTCTTCTTATTGCGGTTAAATGAAACCCATAGGTTATAAGTAAACTAAAATAGGATACAAAAGAAAGTGCATAATTGATTACGCCAAATTTATCAGGTCCAATAATCCTAGTTATTATAGGAATTGTTAGTAATGGAAATACATAACTACCCACTTGTACTACGCTAAAAGAAGCAAGGTTTTTAAAAAGTTTATTTTTTAGCAAATTTCAAATTTTTTCTTAGTGGATTTAACCCTAAATTAAATGTTAATTTAAAAAAAGACCTAAGTGGTCTTTAAAAATTTATAAAAATAAAATCAATTATTTATTAGCAATGATTCTTTAAATGAATTAAAAAAAGGATAAATAGGACCACCAAAATTTACTAAAGTAAGGTTATCCGAATCTGTAAAATAGATACATCCTGTCGATGATTCATGTAAAACAGTAACTTTATTAGTTATTATCAGTCTCATGATTAATAACTCCAACATTACATTTTCTAAAATAAGTTCATACTTTAAATCATATAATTTCGAAGCTTTATCTTTTACTAATTGAGGATGAGGCTTTATAAATATTTTATCGAAACCTTTGGAATTTTCATCAATGTACGCAACTATGTCGTGATTTAAACTATGATTAGTTGCATAAATTAGAATCTTTTTATTCTCAATACGCAAAAAATCCATTTCGTTCAGAGAGAATAAATCAGAAAGTTCGTTTTTTATTCTACTTAGTTGCTCTTCAAATTTAAATTTAAATTGTAAAACCTCCCTACTATAATCGGGATGTAATGTTTTGTAATAATACGTATTATATACATGAATACCCTTTGTTTTGTAATGACCACCTAGGAATTTTCCTGCGCCAATAATATTAAACAAACTGACTTTTAAGGGGGACACATTTAAACTTTTAACATCAAAAAAATAAGTACCAATACCCTCTTCATATACAAATACATCTCCGTTATAAAAAAGGGTTTGTAAATACCCCTTAAAACCATAATCGGCATCTATATAAAGTTTATCTGGTCTTATTTTGAGGAGAAAAAGGGATACTTCAAATCTATTTTTTAAGATATAAATATGATCCCAATGAGGAAAATTTTTCTTTATTTTTTCTACAAACTCTACAACATTAGGAAAAAAGGCTAAAACGAATAGTATGTTCTTTTCACCCTTGGTAGACTGAAATAGATTTTCTACATTAAACCATTGAATTGGCTTGGTACAAGAGTAAACATTAGTTTTAACCACTCGTTAATCTTATTTCAATTTATTAATTATCGTTCTTTGTAGATATTTCGTAGACCCATTTACAATATCCCTTTCATTAAGACGTATAAAGTCTATCTCGGCATTGGAAAATCTATTATAATCATACACAATATACAATTCACCATTTTCCATCTCTACCATATCAGGATAACTAACTTGTGAACGAGAATCTAGCAACAAACTATATGGCCATGTTTGACCATTGTTATTTGATAAAAAAACAGTGAGATTATTTCTTGTTAAACTGTTATTCATTATTAATAGGAGCCTC
>Ga0114962_10003864_pt1 | contig 12061 bp, 24 predicted proteins | sample C_130820_MF_Meta_FD_87017 | JGI IMG/M metagenome (GOLD analysis project Ga0114962, IMG submission 87017) | Freshwater microbial communities from Lake Croche, Canada to study carbon cycling - C_130820_MF_MetaG | ecosystem: Environmental > Aquatic > Freshwater > Lake | place: Lake Croche, Canada... | reverse complement strand
TTGGTAATAAGATGCAGGTTCACTTTCAATGTGCAAATCAGCACGATCTTCCCATGACTTACCCATAGGGGTTTTAGCCATGCCCTCTACAGGCATACCCACTTCTTGCCTTCTTTTTTTGACGCCTTCAATGTAAGGTTGGTGTGCTAATTGATCTGGCTCAAGGTGAATCTTAGTTTTTTCATCAGCTTGCTTACGCAATGGGTCAAAAGGTGTGCCCATCTCATTCTTGACATAATTACGCAAGTTCTTATTCAACCATTCATGCACTGCTGAATAACCTGGCAATCTTTTAATTAAGTCTGTGTAATCCCGTATTTCTTGTTCTGTGGCGGGCACATCAAAAAACGGTGAATTTTTATTTTGTTCTAAATTGTATTGGTGTTGTCTCAACGTATTTTCTAACCACAACTTATCGTCTATTGAATAACTTGGCCTCATGTCATCAATCATGCGATCAACTGTCTTGTCCAGCCAGGCGCCACCTTTCAGTGGTTTAAGCACACCAGACACGCCCATGTTCATGTTGAGCATTTGCTCTGTGGCCATTGTTTGGAGCAGGTCGTGCGCGGCTTTGTTTGTAACCTTTGCAGGATTCTTGGGGTCACCGTAGGCCATACGGGCCAAATCATCAAACCGTTTACGGGTATCGGTCATTTGCCCCAAAGATTGCTGTATGACGCCTAATGGGTCAGAGGCAATGTTTTTGACCTGGCGCTTGGCATAGTCTCCAGCAGAATATAAGGCGGGTAGAACACCGCTAAGTAAACCTTCAGGCATTTTGACCTCGTAGGACTAGACTGACCACATTATGCCTAAGGTTTGGGGTTTGGTCTAGTAAGCGCATAATCATTGAGCGTATGGATTACCGCGGCGTTTGACCATTCCAGCGTCAATCAAATCATCCTCGTCATAGTCTTCTGGTGCGGGCCCATCAATGTCCAGCCAGTGCGAATCCCTCAAGTACCTCAATGCTTGGGTCATTGCGTCCACGTAATCGTCGTGTGCTGACTCAGGGAATGAACACACCTGGCTTATCATTCCTTCGGCCCAGTCTCTGACGTAACCCTTGTTCTTAGAGCTTTCAGGCACCCATACACGTCCTGCGGCAATGATGTTGGACACAATGTTCAGCCGTTGCGTCTTGTCGGCTTTGCCTGGGTTGTACCCACGAACAGGCAAGTGAGCACGTTGCAGGTCCTGTATAAGGCTGATACCCGCGGCTTTGTCCTCCACCAGGATCAAGTCAACCCTCTTCTTGTCTTTACCCTCACCGTAGACTACCTCGAACTCTTCGATCACTTTGGGGCGCAGGTCAGGATACTGTAAGCGGTCTTGCCAGCAGTCGATCACCATCACGCTCATTGGACCGTCAGTGGGCTTGAACACCCCAAACACAATATTTGCCGTCGCGTCATTCTGCGTCTTGTCCGTGAAAGCCACGTCATAGGAACTTAATATGTACTCAAACTTGGGGAACTCTTTATGTGGCGGCCACAACCTGAACATAGAACGCTTGATAATGCCAGTGTCTTCTGGGTCCAGCACCTCTGCATAAATCTCCTGGCGTCCCAGCTTGGTGCCCTCATAGCTAAGAATCTGTTTCTTAAAGCTTGGGCTTAAATTCATCAGGTTGGTATAGGTGGACGCCGTTGTCAGCGCAACATCATCACCAGCCCGTCCTATCAGGTCCACAATCAAATCTTTTGGCCTGGGGGTAGTAGTGACTATGATCCTGGTGCGCTGGCCCAGACGGACGCTAAACTGCACCTGGTCCCATGTCTCTGTGATGTAGTCATATGCGGCCAACTCATCCAGCCAGGCTCCATGCCACTGCGGCCCCCTGAATCTGTTGGGCTCAGATGCTGGTATGCCGCCAATGATTGACCCATTGATCAACGTGATCTGGCTAATACTTTTGTTGTAGTCTCGGATCAGTATTTCAGGGATGACAGCAAGCAGGCCAGACTCACCCTCAAAGCAAGTACCGCGTATGTCAGCGCTTGTGGGGGCCGCTACAAGCCAGCGTGACTTAGGGATACTCCAGGCCCACCAAGCCATGTTCTCCGCGGCCAGCCTCGATTTACCCGCTCCTCTCCCAGCAATGACCGCCCATATAGACCACCACTCCCCCGTGGGCTCGATCTGGTGATCGTGAGCGCTTGCTAACCAGTTCATGCGCCACTGGAATGCGGCCAGGTCCTCAGGCGCCAGCTTAGACAGCGTCTCCTGGATCTCTGGGTCCTTTAGTTTGGCCTCGATGTCATCTAGTATGTCAGCTTGCATTGCTGGCTAATTGACGTTTCATTTCGACGTTCTTGATCATGCTGGTCACAATCTCTTTGGCCATGACGTCCACCACAAGCGGGTTATTCGCGTCTCCAGTGTGTTTGAGCACGTCCCCATACTTAGTGGCCTTGAGCTTGGATGCAACCCATTTGCGGGCGTCTATGCGGTTCTTTTGCCACTGTACGTAAGCAGAATCAATCCGAATGTTGCCGTCTTTGTCAGTGATCTGGTACGGCAGTTGGTCAGCAATGTCCACGATTTCGTCAGCGTGAGTCTCAGCCTGGTCTTCACGTGCGCGAGCGTATTGGTTGCAGAAATCTGGTTTATCCAACAACCAACGGTAAATCGTCACCCTATCGGGCATGTTGTCATCCAGTACTATCTTACGTAAGCTTTCCCCTTCAGCTATACGTACACATATGACCTGGGCTATGTGTTCAGTGTATGTTGATGGCCGTCCACGTTTATTAGGCGGCGTTGTTGTCAGCTTTTTGTCAGGCATTCCCTATTCTCCGAAAGTCCTATGCACTGCGAGTAAGTGTAACTATTTTGGTTTATCCCTGCAAGATGCGATTCTTGAGGCGTTTTATCGACTGCTTGTGATAATCGATCTCATCTGCTTGTAATGCCAATTTGTTTTCCAGGTATCTTATGCGGCTTTGGGCGTATTCCACCCAATTCATCCACTCTACGTCTTGTACTTGTTCCATGGTGGGCGCCTTGGGCGGTCCTGGTGGCTTTGTGCCCTTGGCGCTGACTATCTTCTGTTTTGGGTAAAGCTTGTCTTCTTTTGGCTCGACTGGGGTCCGTTTTCTTTTTGTAACAGTATCGATTAAGGTTTTGGCCATTTGTTTACTCCAGGTTAAGATTATTAACTATTTGTTAATTATACCTAAAAGGTTGCTGTTTGCTACCAGGGTTTCGTTATTTACAACGTCATATCCCAAATAGTTCAACAACCCCGTAAGGTCCTGGCCTGTTTGTAAAGCATATGATAACACGGCGTGTGCAGTGAAATCTTCACCAGCATTGAAAAATTCTAATTCTTTGAAGTTCATTGTAGGTCCAATAAAAAAGGGGCCGTAGCCCCGTGGTTGTTAAACGAACACTTCCTCTACATCGATCACGTTGGCTTTAAGCTTTGCCATACCGTCTGCAAGGCTCCACAAGGCGCGATTGAGCTTGACGTTCTCATTGACACCTGAGACGCCTCTTGTGTGCATCCTGCGGCCTGTAGTGGTCCTTCCTGATACCCCACCCTTGATCATGTTCTCTTGGACGCGGTTAAACGTGGTCCAGAGGTCAGAACTTACGTCTTCGTGGCGATTGGCCTGGAGAACTCGTTCAGCGGTCACAGGCGCCTTATCGTCCCAGCGCAACTGCAATGCAGTGTTGGCAAACAACTCTTGCTCTGATCTGTTCAATGTAATACTTTTGAACTCACCAATGCTGTTGCTGATTTGCTTGACGTTGTCCAATACTTTGAATGAACCCTCGATCACGTCATGGACCACATTGCCGCTGTGGCGTACACGAACGTCAGACTGGATGTCACCAGCGATTAAACCGTTGGAGCACACAAAGCGGAAAAAGCCAGCCAACAATTGGTATGAGCTTGTGCCGTCATGGCTGTTGATCAACACCAACTCAGGCACTTCACCCTGGGATGCAATAGCATCAGGATGGCGCAGGCGGACCATGTGCTTGGTGAACTCGCGCTTGGCCAGGTCACGGCAATTGGTTTGGCGCACCTCAAAAGCCTCGAAACCCTCATTGCGTAAACCGTCAATTACTTGCAATGTAGGGATGAATGTGTAACGGTCACCGCGGGACTCATGGGCATTGTCGGCCAATACGCTTGGCGCAAAGCGAGCAATCTGCTCATTCGACAAAGGGTTGTTTGAACGATATGCTGATTGCTTGGAAGAAGTTGAAAAACGATACATGATTTAATCCTTTAAAAATGTTTCAAATAAACTGCGATATGCAGTGATTGGTATCTTAACAGAAAGTTAATAGCCTTGTCAACTCTGGGGTTATTGTTCCGCAATAGGTAAATCCAAAATGGCTTTTAAGCCAGCGAACAATTGCTCGGTTTCTGCTCGCGTAAAGGTTACATGCATTGTTGCATGGTGAGCCTGAAGACTTAACCATACGCTGTCGTTGCTCCACTGGGAGACTGCTACGCGGACACCGTCTTCGGTGCGGACGATTGTTTCGATTTCTTCGTTCATACCATTTCCTTTTTCATTTGTTCCCACTCTTTTACAGTGATCATTTTTACTTCTGTCTCATCCCAACGACTGAGGTGATCAAAAGCCTCGCAAGCTTGCTTGATAGTCATTGGCATAGTTGGCCTCCACAACTTCAATGCACCAACATATGTGTCTCTACGAATCACAATCCATTCTTTGCGACCATTTGGGTTTGATCCAACTCCACGATTTCTGCGTGATGTTCTGACTATTGTTCCGCAGGCTGATGAGTATGTCATTTTGGTTCCTTTAAGCCCCCCTAAGGGGGCAGTTGGTTTAACTATATTTTTTAATGAATGCTTGCAGTTTACGTACTTCAGCTTTAGCCCATTTTTTTTGTCCTGGACCGTTCTCTCCACGCAAATCTTCTGCATTCCAATGTGTCTCGTTAGGATCAATGAATAATCCTAAAACGTATTCAGCCTCATGCAAAATTTCAGCATCTGTATAGTCTTCAATTTCTTTTTTGTCATCAGTAGAAATGTTGTCTAGTGTGTAAGCCAATTCAGAAATTGACATTGCTGATTTAATGATTGCTCTTGTCATTGTGTACCCCTTAGTTTGAACGGGCTTTGGTAGTAGCTGACAAAATGTTGTAAGTCACTGTGGTGTGCTTTTCAACAATTGAGGCGGGTATGTTTACCTCTTTGGCGGCTTTGGCCCAGGATACAGATTTCTTCTCTGGGGTGTTGGTTATGTTAGTTACAAACAAGGCTCCAACGTATGTGCCTGCACCCAATAATTTGAGTTCGTCTTTTTTGGACTCAAGTTCTGCTTGTTTGTTTTTGATCTCTTCTTCTAAGAAACCAATTTCGTCAACGATTGCGAGGGTAACTAATGTTGCTGTTGTCATGGTGTTTTCCTTTGTGTTTCAAATAACCTGCTCTGTTGCAGTAACGCTATCTTAACTCAAAGTTAATATCCTACGCAACTGTAGGGTTATTAATTAATTCAATCACCCGCTTAATTGTTGTATTTAACGCATCATCCATGTCCATTTTTTTAATGCCCCACATTCTTTTCTGCCCGTGCCAACCCAGCATAGGACCCTGGTGACAGTCCCAGCACAGGGCCACCACTGTGTATTGGTTTCCTTGTTTAACGTGATGGGCACTGCTGGGGCCAGCCGCATCACATACAGAGCAGGGTAACAGCTTAACCAGGCCAACGTAATCGCGCTCTTTTGTTGTTAGGCTGTTGTTCATACCACCGCCTTATCAAATGCCCTGTTGCTAGCCTCCTGGGACCGCCACACGTCGATTCTTGCTTGGGCGGCAACCAGTTGCCACCTTAGTTGCTCTTCAAGCTGTATGGCCTCTTTAATGGCCGTCAGGTGCGCTTTGTACTTGGGACTGGAGTACGCCTCCCGCTCCTGGGCATTGACAGCCTCAAAACCAACTTCCAATGCTGTCTTACATAGCTCTGCCTTTAATGTCTTGCGGTACTCTTCCAGGTAAAACCTGTTTGCTTTGGCTTGGGCAAATTGCACAGCGTGGCTGTACATAAAATCAACTGCGTCATTTGGATCAATTAATTTATCAGTCATATGTTCTTCTCCTTCAACTTGGCTTCAACTAAGTCAACAATTTGTTCTATACAAGCGCCCATCATCAGTAAATCTGAGCGAGTAAATCCTGCATCATTAATTAGTTTCTCAAACTCTTCTTGCGTCAGTCCTACCCATGTGCGCTGTTTGAGGCTTTGAATTTCTGCCCGTAATTCAGCATTAATCTTTCCTTCTTCAATACCTTTGCGAATTAACTGGCTTGTGACTTGTGTATCACGATGTTCCCAATCGCTATACAACATATTTGTTCTGGCAAGAAATTCAATTTTTTCATTTAAGCGTTTAATTTCGTCTTCGTAATTCATGTGTATGATCTCTTCTTTAATTTCTTCTTTGGTTTTCATGTGTTTTTCCTTGTACGAATATCTTGAGCAATGCTTTGTTGGGCATAAAAATATCCTTTTTTTATATTTTCATTTTTATCATCCAACATTCTATTTTCTGCAATCTTTGCACACGCCTCACGCTCACGCTCTGCTATTTGCCACTCTAACTCGTCAAGCATATCAACGATAGAGTCTCCATGACCTGTCGCAAAACCTTTTCTCATCAGCCAATTAGCTACCAATTCACGTTCTTTTTCTGTTACCAGTTTGGCAAATTCGTATAAAGGCATCATGTTTGTGGCTGGATTGTCCCATCCACATTTTTTAGCAATTTCTATGATTTCTTCTTTAGTCATTTTTTTCATTTTTGATCTCAAATTTTTTTAACAAGTCCAATACACTTTCTTTGTTGTACCAACCAGCCTTGATAAAAATCTTTGACGGGTCATACACTTCAGTGTCTTTTTTTTCTATTTCTATCTGTCGCTTACGCCATCCTGACAACTGTCTTTCAAGCATTTCAAATTCTTCATCTTCAGGTGTTTTCATGGAATAGTCTCCTTCTAAAGTATTCCGCAATCAATAAAGCCTCCGCCCTTCCCCCGTCTTTTACCCTGGCCAATGGCGCCAGGGGAAACAACTCTCTTGCCAACGCCAAACTATGTTTCTTGTCAGAATCGATTTTGAGCGTTTTTTTCCACACTTGTGGGGTAACGTACTCAAACCTTGATTTAAAGCGATACATGAGCGCCTGGGCCCCTCCAAAGGCCATTCCAAACTTAAACATGCTAACAACGCCCTGGCCTGGCCTTGATGCAACCCGTTCAAGGATGACGTTTATATCCTGGCCATCGCGGGCATTGTTCATTTCGTGCCATATTTTTTCAGTGTCCAGGCCCAAATTAATTCCCAGCAAATGCATATCGCCGCAGGACCAGTATTGGCCAGTGTGATCAACCATGCCCCAGGCACCCGAAAACCCTGGGTCAATTCCGCAGATCAGCATCTTTGATCTCCTTGATTCGCGTGGCTACCAGCTTGCCAAGTCCTATCCACAATCGTGTTGGCTCTTTTTCCAAAACCCTGACCATATAACGTGCATGGTCTATCGCACCAGGATTCATTGCCATCCTCGCATAATGATCCGCATAAGTCTCCAGTGAGAAACAAGGCCAGGTTGATTTCTTTAAGGGTTGTTGGTCTTCCATGTTTTACTGCTGTAAGCAGGTCCTGTGCTTGAAAATAATTCAAAATTCATCCTTTGGTTCGTAGTAATTTTTTTTGGCCAAATTTAATCCATTGAGCTTGGCTGTCACTAAACCCCATTCTGAGGGGTCAGCCCATGCGTGAGCAGAGCAAAGCGGCCTGCCCATACTGACGGACCATCTGTTTGGACAGCCGTGAGCAGAGCACATCAAGCGGGATTCTTCGTTTGAACTTTCACTCATTAAAATTTCCCCCTAAACATTTTTTTCAATTCCTGTAACTTTTCAAGGCCCGTCTCTTTTGCCTTATCGTGTTCAGCCTGGTTAAATTCTTTTGGCTGGTTTTCAAGTAGTGTTTGTTTGCTAGGAATACTTGGGCCCTTGTTGCACAACTCCCTGAACTTGATGGCCGACGGGATGAACTCAGCATTCAAATGTTGGATAGCAAAATCCATCGATGGTTTGTAAGTAAGAAAATCCCCTATTTGGTCCTTCCATACGTTTCTTACCATCTGGGGGTCAACCCCATCAAAGTGCCTGATAAAAGTTGCACCATAAATTGCACCCATGGTTGCATAGATGTAATCAAGGCCATCATCTGGTGTACAGAAATTAACTTCCAAGTAGTTTGACATTACCGTCTCCTTTAATAAGTCCGCGGGTTAACCCTGACATAACATTTTGATTAACTTGTCCCTGCTTGGACAGTCCACTTTTTTGCTCTTGCATATTTTTTTCATACCAGGCGGTTTTAAAAGCGGCCCAATTACTCAAGCAACAGTACTCAATCCCTTGTTGGTCAGAAAGGTTGGACTTGCGGAATTCATTTTGGATTTGTGACCAGGCAGTCTCAGTCATTGGTAGACCCTTGGCTTTCCGTATTTGTAACCAGTCAGACCAAACCTGTTGTTCAACAGTGAGCGGGCAAGCAACAACTGTTGCTTTCTTCTCTCTAATGGGTATTGTGTTATGTGTCTTGGGTATTGTGTCTTGGGTAGCATTGCTTTTGGATTGCGTTTGCAATGCGTTCGCATCCCATCTTTTCCTTGCAGAACAACGGGCTTTTTCTGCCTTGTCGTTTACCCTCTGTACCTCTTGTTCTACCCTGGTGGAAAAGTAACCCTCATCAGTCTCTTGAAAAAACTCTAGCAAAACAATGGCAATGCATTCGCTATGCGTTGGCATACGAATCAATCTGGCAATCTGTTTGTGGTCTTTCGGCAACGGCCGCTCATGCAAATAACACCAATCAAGCAGGCGCCTATATGCTAAATCTTCTTCGAGGGATAAATGAGCAGTGTGACTTTGATAGTCACCAATATTGAACTGGTAATAATGCATAACAACCTTACGTTTTTCGGTCATCGTTACTGGAAAAAACATTGGCAGGACGGTAACGAATCGTCTTTTCGGGAGCTACCCTAGCCATGTTCTAAATTTATTCTACAGAAAAAATATCTGGACGCAACACTTTCCTGGTAACCAAACCTTGTGTAGCAAACTCAATTGCAACAGCAAGCTTGGGGCTGGGTACTCTGTGGCCATGGATCAACAGTGACATCCATGATGGAGTAATACCCAGGTGATTCGCCATTTCGTTGATAGCCCCCAGGGGCTCTTCAGCAAAATATTCTTTCAATTTCATTAAATCATTCCTTGTTAAATGTTGGTGCTCCCATAAAGCAGGGGCGGCAGAACAACACTCTTTAATATCTTCTTGCCACGGCACTAACCCGTTTCGCCAACAAGAGTAGAGACTGTTCGAGGACATGACCCCCGTGGAGCATCGGGATGAAAGCGTTAACTACAACTGGCTGGCCAGACGTTGCAGTTCAGAGCGCCGTTGACCGACTTCATACCCACCAATCTCTACACTTCTTGGGGTTGGTTACTCGCTCCATCAAGAATGAGTTTTCATCTTCTCAGCTTAACATCTGCTTTCACCAACCAATCGATTGTATATTAACTTATGATTAAGAACAACCCTACAATTCAGTCAACAATATATTTACTAAAAGTTAAAACAAACATAAAATTCTTGTGCGGTATATGCCGTTTAATGGAGAACACAATTGGAAAAAGAATATCACGTTACCAGTACTGGTATAAAAATCGGCGGTGGGTACATACCCCCAGCTAAGCCCATGAGCAAAGATGAAGAAACCATTCAAGATTTTTTGCTTGGTCAATCTAACAAACAAAAACAACCTTTAATTGAAAAAGTTTTAGTTGCTGTTTACTTTATTGCTGTGGTTGTCATGCTCTTAGACTTTTTTGTTTGGAGGCCATGATGCAGGAAATTGCCAAAAAAGAATTTATTAAAGCTTTAAGAATGCTTAACTCTTTAAATTGCAAATATTGTGTGATTGATCCAGATGGTGATACGCATGGTGATTTAAAAATTCTGCCGCCAAAAAAAGAATTTAAATATCCCCGTGGAGTGTTAACCAGCATAGTAAAACCACACCTTTTAACCTTGCAGGAAAAACAAATTAAATTAATTCCTTACGGTGAATTTGAACCCAAAGACATACAAAGCATTGCATCCACTGTAGGCTGTGAGTTGTATGGTGCTGGTATAGTTACTACCCACATGACGTCTATGGGATTGGAAGTCTTTAGAAGAGTTCCGTTACAGGAAGAAAAAGAAAAGCTTTTATAAAATTTAAGGAAACACAATGGAACATCAAGATGAATACAAGGAGTGGCAAAAAGAAGTAGAAACAACAGGTGAATATGACAAGTGGTTAATTGAACAATTATTGAAACAACAAGGAGAAACAAAATGAGTTTTTACGTAGAAAGCAATCAAGAACGTAATTTTAAAAACGTACCAGCAGGGTCCCATTTGGGCCGTTGCTACCGCATAGTTGATTTGGGTAGTCAGCGTTCCGAGTACATGGGTGAAGTCAAGGTCCAGCGCAAGATCACGGTTTACTGGGAGTTGTTTGGTGAGGATGACAGCGGAGCACCCCTACTTACTGATGACGGTAAGCCCATGGCAATTTGGAAGAACTACACGTTAAGCTGGTCTGAGAATGCCAACTTGCGTAAAGACTTGCAATCTTGGAGAAATAAACCTTGGACGGATGCAGAGGCCAGGCGCTTTGATTTGAAAACAATCCTGGGCGCCTACTGTATGCTTAACGTCATTCACAGAGAGTCAGGCGGTAAAACCTACGCAAACGTGGCCACAATCTCTCCAGTGCCATCATTGATCAAGCAGGCAGGCTTACCCAAGCCATTTAACCCCAACCACCTGTTTATGATCACGGAGCCCGACATGGCTTTGTTTGAGACATTTGGCCAGGGTTTAAAAGAGAAGATTACCAGTTCACCAGAATGGGCTATGCGTAATTCAAGCGGTGTAAAGAGCACCCCGTCCATTGAAGAAATGGATGACGATATACCCTTTTGACCATGGACATATTAAAAATTGTTCGAGATAACCCAGGCCAGTTTGTAATTGACTTTGAAGACTGGCTTGGGGACAACATGCACATTTGGTACGCCTTTGAGCGTGAGGCGCAAAACATCAGAGCAAGGGGGCGGAACCATTACTCTGCAAGAACAATTGTTGAATTTTTACGACACCATTCCACCATAAGTGAAAAGGGCGGCACGTGGAAAATCAACAGCAACAGCATTCCCTATCTCAGTAGGTTGTTTGTCTTGATTCACCCAGAGGCCAAAGACTTCTTTGAATTTAGAAAAATTAACCCAAAAGTAAAACAATTTGAACTTTTTTAAGGCAACCATGATAGTAAGAGCATCAGAATCACAACATTGGTACGACAGGGCAGGCCAGCCTGCTTACACTGTTACCGCTAAAAACGGTGAACAACGGGCTACAACGCTCCGTGACGCACGGAAATTAAACTTGGTACCTTCGGTTACCACCATCCTTTCTGTGGCCGCCAAGCCCGCCCTGGAGCTTTGGAAACTCAATCAAATGATGTATGCCTGCTTAACCCTACCAAAAGTAGAGGGAGAGACAGAAGAGCGTTTTATTGAGCGCATTATCAAAGACTCCAAAGAGCAGGGTAAAAAAGCGGCAGAACGGGGCACCATCATTCATGGAGCATTAGAAAGCTTTTATGAGGGGGTTTCCCTGGCTGACTTCATGGACTACCAAAATGGGGTAGACAAGGCGGTTATGGAAGTCTTTGGTACCCCAGAATGGTCTGTTGAGAAAAGCTTTTGCCATGAGTTGGGCTTTGGCGGTAAGGTGGACCTGCACTCCAAGGGTGGCAATGGGGTGGTAATTGACTTTAAAACAAAAGAATTTACCGATCCATCCAAGGTAGATGCGTATGATGACCAGCTTTTACAGCTTGCGGCATACCGTATTGGTCTTGGACTACCCAATGCCAGGTGCGCGAATGTTTATGTCTCTGTGACCGATCCTGGCCTTGTCAA
>Ga0114962_10003857_pt1 | contig 12073 bp, 16 predicted proteins | sample C_130820_MF_Meta_FD_87017 | JGI IMG/M metagenome (GOLD analysis project Ga0114962, IMG submission 87017) | Freshwater microbial communities from Lake Croche, Canada to study carbon cycling - C_130820_MF_MetaG | ecosystem: Environmental > Aquatic > Freshwater > Lake | place: Lake Croche, Canada... | reverse complement strand
TTCATTTGGATGTGGAAGGGATGGAAGCAAAAGTGGTCGCAGGGGCGACCGAATTGATTCAGGTGTGCCGACCGATTATCGCATTCGAACAACATTTGGATCTGGATGATTATAGAGGACTTTCACGATGTCTGATTTCAAAAGGATATACAGTATTCTTGAATAACGAAGTGTTACCAGGTTGCCGCCACGATTGCCGTAATCTATTTGCGTTTCCTTCCGAGTCTATGACACACGATTTTATTGATTCGATTCACGCGGCGATCGGTGTTACATCGCTGGAATCAATTACTTAGGAGTCTTCTTTGCTTCCTTCTTTATAGATGAACAGTGTTTGTACACAGCGTCGGCGGATTCGACGGACATTGTCGCCCAGGGCGTGGTCTCTGGAATACTGACGAAGGTTGGCTTCTTTGTGGTGCCGGTCTTGAACATGTAGAGGCCGTAGGGGCCGCGCTTGATCTTGTAGGGGCCGATTTGGTGATCGACTGCATCGGCTTTCGGGTTAGCCTTTTCTAGAAGGCGGGGTCCGATCTCTGTCATCGTCTCTTCGGTCTTACAGTTGACATTCAGTGGACCAGTCAAAGACATCCAAGTGGCGTAAAATCCATACGGTCCTCGCTTTCGGATCACGGGACTTCCCTCCAGATCCCCTAGAGACTCGCCTGCTGTAGCAGCGACCGCTGATGTAAAGGCGGCAATCGCATCCTCCTTGGTCGCGGTTTGAATCGACAGATGAGCGGGAACATTGGCAAATCGTGTCTTCTGCCCTTCAACTTCGAGAACAAACAGAGGTCCCTTCTTGCTCACCACCATCTTGTAGCCGTCGCCGAAGTCGGACTTGTTGGCTGAATTTCTTGCTGTTGTTGTTGTTGTTGTTGTTCCAACAGAAGGAGAAGAAGGAGAAGGCGAAGCCATAATGGTCGCATATCGCTCTGCGTATTGAGACCACGTCTCTTGAAGTACTAATGACCAGGGCTTGGATCCTGATGCGACAGCATCCAGCTTCGCCTCCATGCCCGCAGTGAAATCATATTCAAGAATATCACCGAATTGACTGAGAAGCCATTCGATGACGGTTCTTCCTAGCGGCGTGGTTCTCAGCTTGTCCTTTTCACCGCCCGCCTTCTCTGTCTTCGCGGTCGCCTTCGGCTCCTTTGCCGCCGCCTTCAGTTCGAGTCCTTTGACAGTGACAGGCGTGGCAGCGATGGTTGCCTTCTCAACATAGCCGCGGTCCAACACCGTTTCCACCAGAGTTGCGTAGGTACTGGGCCTCCCTATTCCCTTGTGCTCGAGCTCCTGGATCAAGGAGGCTTCCGTGTACCTCGTAGACGCCTTGGTGCGCACTTCGGTCGCATTAAAGACGGACCAGGGAAGGACATGATCCTTGACGAGGGATTTGTAAGATTCGAAGAGCTCCTTATCAGCGATCTCTTCTTCCGCCTTGCGTTCGGCATCCAGAATGCGCCAGCCGGCGAAGCGGGTCTGGGTCCATTCGGCTTGGAGCGTCAGTAAGTCGGGCTTGCCTGAGGGAACAGAGGTCACCTTCACAACATCGCGGGATTCAGGTGCCATGACGGATTGAAGAGTGCGGGTCCAGATCAGTTTGTAAAGACGCTGCTCCTGAGCGGACATCTCTTCCAGTGCTTCGACGTCCATGTGAGTGGGTCGGATTCCTTCGTGAGCGTTCTGACTTGTCGGAACGCGAGTACTAGCATCTGGTTTGCCAGATGCTTCGTGAGCGGCCTGAGGGGTTGGGGTTGATTCAGTCTTTGCCTCTATTATTTTCTTTTTGATTACTTTTGTGGTCTTCTTAGGAGCTTCTGTTGAAGAAGCTACAGGTGCCAGATAGGTAGCGCCCCACCTAGAAGTCACAACAGCAGACGCCGCATCAATCGCCTCCTGACTGAGAATCGCGTTGTCCGTTCGCATATACGTGATATGACCGGCTTCATACAGTGTCTGAGCCGCTCTCATCGTTACCTTCGGATTCATGGAGAGGCGGCTGGATGCTTCCTGTTGGAGACTGGAGGTGATAAAGGGCTTGGGAGGCTGGCTAGTAGAGATTCGTTCGACCCTGTCAGTGATCGTGAGAGTCTTGGGCTTCGGCCGGGCTGCGAGCTCCTTAAGAATCGTGGTCGCCTCTTCCTCTGACTTACAAGGACTGGTGGAGGTCCATTGAAGTCCATTCTCCGTCGTCGCTTTAATGCTCCAGCTGAAAGCGGCGACATGGGCTTCTATTGCTACGTCTCGGTCGTAGATAATACGGAGAGCCGGTGTCTGACATCTCCCTGCGGATAATCCTGCTTTGTAGCCGACAGAGCGCCACAAGCAGGGGCTGAGCGTGAAGCCGATGAGCATGTCCAGCATGGTACGCGCCTGCTGCGCATTGAACTTGTTCATGTCGATTCTTGACGGAGTGGCGACAGCCTGTTTGATCGCGGATTCCGTGATCTCGTGGAAGGTCACACGGGGTGTCGTGGCCGGATCGAGGCCCAGCAGAATACAGGTGTGCCAGGCGATGGCTTCGCCTTCGCGGTCATCGTCGGCTCCCAGGTAGACCGTGGCTCCTGCGGCGGCCTTTCGGAGGGAGGCGATCGCGTCGCGCTTCGCGGCGATGTTTTCATAGGTCGGTTTCCAGACCTGGTCGGCCTTCTTGGTTGGATCGAATCCGATCGCCTTGAGATCTTCTTGTAAGGAGCGAATGTGCCCCATCGTCGCTTGAACACGCCAGCCGGCTCCCAGGAATCCTTGAATCTTCTTACACTTGGCAGGAGATTCAACGATTAGTAAGTTGGTCATCGTAACCTTAGCTGGGTCTAGGTATCGGCGGTCGTCACATTTTTATCGCAAGTGAAAGAGATCATTAGCTCGATTGAGTTCCTGTGGGATCCACCTCACTCCCGTCCATCGGGTGACCGCTGTTACCTTCTGGATCTCATTTCGATAATAGGTAGCGTACTCATGTTGGAGACGATTCTTTGGAAAGATGAGACCGTGAATGACGGACAAATTGTGGTGCTCAATCCCGATGGCCTCTTGACCCTTGTTGACCGCGATCGTGACACCAAACAACACAGATGCCCACTCTGCTTCGGTCAAACTCTTTGCCTTGATCCAGGTCATATCCTGCCATTGTTTGCGATTCGCTGCGGCCACAATAGCTGCCACATGGGCTCCATGTCTGATGTCGAAGGAGCCACCGGTCTGGACATGGGCGGGCAGGGGCGGAGCAAAGGTCTTGTGGCCGCCGATCCTCATGTACGGATTCAAGAGTGCGCCGACGTGCCAGGGCATCATCTAGCTGTTAGAGATCGGATTGGCTTAGATTCGATCACGCGGTTTTCAACGCATCGACTGTATCACGTTTTTTACGTGATTCCACAATGTTATCGTAAAATACATGTTGATTCTCACATGTAAACCCCTTTTCCCAGTCTGATATCATTTTATTTTTTTCATCTACTGACTTATCGTCCCAGTCCTTTTTCAAATAGGCGTCTAATTCCGGTTTGGTGTAAATATCCTTTAGTAGTTTTTCATAGGGGATAGGAGTACAGCCGAACACTCCGAAGTTCTCAACCGTCGGTGTGTTTAAAAGGGCTATCAGGATAAGGAGTATAATACCTATACCTATGATCCATACTAATTTCATATCTCTAATGTGTTAGACGAATTTGAATGCGCGTAAAAAAGTTGATCGTCGTCGACGTGCCCCCATAAGGAGGGTACGATGGACCTCATACACAGGTGCGAAGTACTCATGAAGAAACGGGATGAATCCTATAACCTCTTCTCAGCAAGTGTATACTTGCCGACGAAGGAACAACTGCGAGAACAATTCTTATTAGAATTCAAGGAACACCACCGACAAAGGGGTCTCCTTGTAGAGAGATTGAAAGACTTGGAACGACAGATGTGCGACATTCAGGCGTTGGAAGTGAACGGATATGAAGAGACCAGTCTCCTCTTTGTGTTGCCGGAGGAACTGTTGGGTGTCATTGGGACCTTTCTGAGTGGCAAGCGGATTCGGGGTCTACAGAAAAAGGAAACACAGGTTGGATCTATTCGGCGTATGATTCACGAGGATGCTCAGATGATTCGGGAGTATTTGAGTCGGCCTTATTCTTTATCTTTATCGTAAATCCGATGGATCTATGATAAAGACGGTTTTTGTTTTGTTGTTTTGTTTAAGCTCGGCTCAGCCCTTCTGTAAGCCTTTTAGTGCTTACGAGAGCGGTGAGATCGTCGGCGCTTGGACCTAGACCTCTTGGTGAGACCGATCGCATTGGTGCCACGCTTCACAGTGGAGCGCGCGGCCTTGCCAACGCGACGAACAAGATTCGTGCCGCGCTTCAGAGTCTTGCTGAGGAGACGGAGGATAGAGGATGCCATGTTTCTACTGTAGCCGGCGAATTTGTTTGAACCAGGTCAGGGTTCTCTCAGGCCCCCTTCGCTCCAGAAAGGTTTCCTCCGCGGTATCCATCAACCGCGGGTAGATCGGGGACTCAATCTGTACGAGGCAGCTGTCGGGGTCATGCGGGTTGTACAAGGCCAGATCTCGGAAGAGAAGGTATTCGTTTTCTTGCCGGAGACGGGTCTCGTAGGAGCGGAGATGTTGATCGTGGAACGCATTCAGATCTCGAATATCCCCTCTGGAACAGATATCGAGGAAGTCGGCATAGATTTCCCAGGACCGGAGATCTGAGATATTCGGTTTGTCTTGGAGGGAATAACGGAAGATGGGTCTTCGGGATAGGGAACAGATGCTCATGAGACGTTGATTGAACATCTTCTCTACTGTTATTTGGTTCAATTCGCTTAGCCTTAGGCGTACCGCCTAACCGTAGACACGTTTAGGCTTCGTGAATCCATTAAAGTACGACGCGCTGACCGAGGTATAGGCTCCCATGTTCGGCACATCCAAGACATCTCCCACACGGAGTTCAGGGAGTTCTATGTCAGAAGCCAAGCAGTCCGCCGAATCGCAGGTGCGACCAAACAGTGTCGCTCTCACCCTCGGTCTCGTCGCGGCATCATCCGACAACAGGTTGTACACGGGTGACTGACCATCAAACGGAATGTTACTGAACGAACCGTAGACCGATTCATCCAGAGTGTAGATCCATCCTGATCGATCGTGACGGGCCTTGACACCAATGACGGTAACGCGGAGCGTGACAACGGGACCTGACATGAAGCGACCGGGTTCGGCGATCCACCGTGTCAGCGGTGAGAATATACCCTGGGCCTTCCTGATTTCTTCGGCCGCTGCCTTAAAGGATTCGGGGTCCGGTTGAAACCCGCCACCGATGTCGACGATCTGGGCAGATGTTCTGGCAATGTCCATGGCTTCGCGACAGACCTCGATCGCCTTCGAGAACTGATCGGGTTCGTTACAGAGCGAACCGACGTGGAAACTCCAGCCTATGTTCTTGATCGACGAGCCTTTCATGAGTTCCAGTGTTTCGGGAATCCAGGCCAAGGGCATGCCGAATTTCCGACTGAACGGTTGCGCAGAACCAGCATCAGGAACTTTGAGACGGATCAGAGTGGCACCGGACCATCCCGCTTCTAAAAGTTTCTGTACTTCTTCTGGGCTATCGACAACCGTTGTCGATATACCCAGCTGCGCAGCAGCGTTAATGTCCTCAGGGGACTTACAAGGATTAGCGTAAATAATGTTTGCTGGAGTAGAGCCGGCTTTGAGAGCCTGTCGGATCTCATTGGGAGACGCACAGTCGAAGCCGGCACCGGCGGCCTGGAGCCACTTGAGAAGCCGCGTATCGTTGTTCGACTTCACGGCATAGTGCGGCGTGATCGTGGGTAGGTGATGACGCCAGAGCGCGACTTGGTTCAAGAGGCGGGATCGGGAGAATTGGAGAATCGGCAGCCTTGATAGTCTATGTACGCAAAAACTTTAGGCCTGCGTGTACTTTTTCATTTACTCGAGTTCGGGAAGTTTCGTGAGATTCGCCGCGATTCGTTCCTGAACGTTGGGCTTTTCACTCTTGTCGCTGGATCCGATGGGTGTACCGGGAGCCCAACGTTCACTGTAGGTAGGTCTGGGAGGAGAGGCAGAGGCTTTGGTTCTGGATACAAGAGGAGAGGCGGAAGCTTTGAGAGAAAATGCGGAGGCTCGTTTGGGCGAAGAAGCAGAAGGAAGAGTCGCGTCACTGAAGTTACTGGTGCGGTTCGCGCGTCTTGTGCTGGACGAGGACTTACGATAGGAAACAGGAGTGCCGGGAGGGGCACGACCGCGGGGTAGCATCTGCGGGTTTCTCGGAGAAAACATATTGCTGGGACCTCGTGCCACCTTCGATGCGGGAGAGTATATGACCCTTACCTTGGGCTTCTTCTGGGTGGTCTTGCGTCGTCGAACAACGGTCGTAGCTACCTTCACTGCTTTCTCGGCCGCTTGACTTGCCTTGGTGGCCGCCACAGTCGCCTTTCGGGAAGCGGTGATACGCTTACGCGCTGCCGCGGCGGCCTCCTTTCCTGCCTTCAGCGTGACGCGGCGAAGCTTGTTTTCTGCTGTTTCGATCTTGTGACGTTCCGCTGATTCCTTGCGTGACGCGACTGCGGCGACCCGAGTCGCCTTGGCGGCCTCCTCTTCGGCTTTTTCAGCGACAGTCGCGAGAGTCGTGACCGCTGACACTTCTGCCTTCGTCGCCTTTGTAGCAGTCGCTTTCACCGTCTTTACTGCGGAGGCCGCCTTCTTCGCGGCCGTGGCCGCCTCCTCCACGCGCTTTCGGATGTTCCATTCGGAGCCGACAATATGGGACGCGGCCGGGATGGGGCCACCCATGCGCCCGTGCCACTTTCCGGGCTTGCCGCCCATGTTCGCCTCCTCGTGGCCCTGACAGATCTTACAGAGGTCGGAGCCTTCGGCACACGCACGCTTACACACGGCTTCTGAGTAACGGGCTGCTGTTAATCCTTCCATCTCATATTTCGGACCGCATTGACGACCTACGCACTTGGACATTTACCTACTTTGGTCACCGTAAAAAACTTGAAAGGGCTTGGGCCTAACGGTTAGGGTTGTGTAATACTCTTAATGATAAGATGACAAACACTGTTAGCATGATAAACACTGTGAGCATGACAAACACTGTAAGCAATAAATACGTTGGTGCGGGAATCATATTGATGGCGCGATCGCCTGTATGGTGGGGGGAGGAGAAGGAAGAGGATCGCTTTCTTCTGTTGAAGGGACTCGATAGTGGTGTCTGGAGTTTTCCAAAGGGGCACCCCGAGGCGATGGATGGAGGGATGCCCCTGTGTACGGCGGTGCGCGAAACGCGGGAGGAGACGGGCTTGGTCGCCGGTGTCGACTATGACATCTTGAGTGACTCGATTCGCTTCGGCAAGCGGCCTTACTGGATCGGCGTGGTGCGACCAACGATGGGTCGTATCCAGTTGGCATGCGACGAACATTCGATGGCGGCGTGGTTCACCTGGTCGGAGATCGCGAACCTTGAGGCCTGTAATACCGATGTGCGATGCTGGGTCAAAAAGTCGCGGGGGCCGAATGGCGTGTTTGTCCGCCTTACTTCGCTGATTGATTCGCTGTCTTTTCCTTCTCCTTCTCTTGGGTCGCAAGAAACGATCGATACGCATTCGACCTGCGAGGGTCATAGCGGGTCTTGAGCATGGCGGCCGCGAGTTCGTGGATGATCCGATCTTTTGGATCCAGGGAGGCTTTAAAGGCCTCTAGAGTAGAGAGAGGCATGCGACCCCACACAGTCGATGAAATGTCGTCACTTTTGTTACGGGTGGGTCGGCCTCTGGCGTCCTTTAAAAAGGGGGACAAGATACGTGTCAGTAACAAAATGGCCTTGCGACGATCGTATTCGTATGTGCTCGCAGAGGAGCCCGGTTCGTTGGCAGGGGATCCCACCTTTACCCCCGAGTTGTCGCCTGGAGAAATGCTGCTGCTCGGCGTATTCGAGGGGCGATATCTGAATGACTGTATCACGGAATTTCCGGCGGAATGGTTCTGGGGTGGCCTTCATTTCGGTCGTCTGTCGCCCGAGGGACCGGATCCAGCTGGCTGTAATCTATTTGGCGTCAAGACGCGTCAGCCGTTGTCTGTTTGGCGTTTGAACGGGTGGGCTCCTTCTGCGGCGCGTCGAGGCCGCACGGATGATCATTATTACGGAGCGCTAGGGGATCCTGACCGGAATCCCGATGAACGCGGTTGGTTTCAGTGGTACTGCCGGTACTGGATGGGGCGGCGGATTCTGGGTCTCGATGACATTCAGATTCGACGATGGCGCTCCTTTCGGCGTCATGCGGGGGCCTTGCGCGGTGGCTGCCCTTCGTGGAAACGGAACAAGACATGTCGGCTCAGAGAGCGCCAGGCGCTGCTTCAGTGGGCGTATGATCCTTTTATCTGATCAGGGCTTACGATCCCTTTATTTGATCAGGTGTCCTTTTATTTAGGCAATTTAATTAATATTCTTGCCGAAATATAGGTCATGGCTTGGAGCAAGACAAAGAAATATCTTGTGAGTATATCACTCATCGTATCCTCACTTCTTCTTATAGGTCTTATCGTATATACTTTGGTATATGGAGAGAGTCTAACAAGCGATACAAAAGACGCAATTCTTCTTAGCGAACTAGGTCTTTCGATTGTCGTAAGCGTACCCATATGGATGCTGCTCTTTGTAATGATAGTGTTTGGTGTGTTTCAATCAGCGCCATTGTTTTTCTTAACTCCGTTTATATTGACACTTGTTCGGCTCATTCTCATAAAGAGTTATTCGCAGAATCAACTCTATGATATGGGTCTCTCCGTTCTAACAATTCTATCCACTGTGCTATCCAGTGGCTTTTTCGTATATAAAATAACGTATTTTTAATGAGCCTAGACATTGAACCATTTATTTAGTCTAAGGCATCGACAACTTGTAAGTCTCAGAAAGCATGGCTTCGTGGGGCGTACAATTCAGTTCAGGAGATCAGAGTGAACAGGGGCGACTGACATTTTGGCGCTCGGCCTTCCAGCGATGTCCCTGCGGATCCAACAAGATCGAACAGACCAATCACGTGGCGGGCTGTCGTAGGAATGGCGATGCGTATGGAAGCGCCTGTCAATGGACGACCAGCTTTCAGTACGATGACGCATCGGATGTGTATTACTACGAGACACGCGACTGGAAAGAACAGTGACCCGGTTCACAAAATCCCGCTATACTGTAGAATATGGCAAAAGAACGTTGGACGCTATATGATTCGTTTAAGCAACAGGCCCATTCCCTTGTCCCAATCTTTTTATCCGCGGTTCTTCTTATCGGCCTCATCGTATATAGTTGGATTGAAGGAGAAGGGTTGTCGAAAGAAACGAAGGACACTATCATGTACACCGAACTAGCACTGTCCTTCGTCGTCAGCATACACATACTCATGTTATTCTCTGTATTCCTAATGGCGGGTCATTTGGATCTCGGTATACTTCTATTTTTTCTATTATCTCCGGTTGCGTTGACACTCAGTCGGATCATTCTCAAGAACTATTCGCCGAATGAACAGGTTGATATAGGTGTCTCCGTGCTAACCATTCTATCGACAATATACAGTTGCTTGATGATATTTGGCTTTGCGTTCAGGGGTCTCATCCATAAACCGTGGTTCTAGGCCTTGATCGCCGTGATCGTCGCAGCGATAGCGGACGTCACAGTGAATAGGAAGGTGCCCCAGATCATGTCTGTAAGAGCGAAGTCCAGCGTATATCGTTCCAGCGTCGCGTAATTTGTCAGATCGTAGAGACCGAACATGGAGAATCCGAGGGCGGCGCCGCGACCGGCCGCATCAGTGATGTTTGTGGAAGGATTCACAGCAAAGTACCAGACAGCAGCGACCATGATGGTGTAGACAGCCAGAGTGGGAATCCACCGAGGTTTCAGGGGTTGCCCCTGGATCGCGGCGAACATGGGTCGCGTCGTGGCGTTTGTGGCGGTCAGCCAGATGATATCCATGATCAACATGACAACGGTGATTGCGAGGACTTGAGTGATGACGATGTTGGAAATCATCTGCGTCTAGAATATACTAACAAAAATGGGTTTATGTATCAAGGGATCCAGAATGAATACGCCGAAGAAGGGAGCTGACACCATTCGACTCGAGGAATATACGGATACGATTCAAGGAGGGCTGATCACGGTCTGGCAGGCACCCGACTCCGTGAACGCATGGCTGCCCACGGAATTCTTGTTGGGCCAGTACATTACTCGCATCCTCGTGGTCGGTCGGACATCGCCTGTCTCGTTATCTTTAGCGGCGGACCCGAGTTGGACGCAGGTGTGGCGGGTACCGGGTGCCAAGGAATGGTCATGTCTTCTTGGTATTCTGGCTCATATGCCTGGGCCCGTGCTCATCGTGGTCGGTCCCGATGTGGCCTTGTCGCCGAAGGTGGTGACATCGTTGAAGGAGGAAAAGGGCGCGACCTCTGTTGTGATCAGGGTTCCAGGACCGCAGGGAGGTGGGTTCGTAGGATCGGAACCCACGCATGTGTTTTTTCCGGTCTTGTCGCAACAGGGTCCCTTGCTTCAGATCGCGCAGGAATGGACGACGAAGGCCGTACCGAAGGCACTGGATCTGAAGGCGGTGCTTCCTCAGTTGACTGCGGCTGGCTATGGTCTCGCGATCGCCGCCGGTATCTGGCATTGGTATCGACCGGCGGATTCGCCTCCGATGGCATCTCTAACCGTGGCACAGGTCGCGCGACAGTTACAGATCTTGGGGGCCACTATGGAGAGAATGGTTGTTTAGAATAGGGGGTATGCGTAAAACCAGAAAATTACGCCCAGATACTATTTATCGAATCTTGAAACGAAGGCGATTTACCAGGAAAAAATTTCACATAACGAAACAAGCGACATACGATGACGGATCTTCACCCTCCGAATTATTGAGGCATACTCATCCGTTTCCTGCCCCTTCTGATCTAGGGGGCAGGACGGCATATATACCTGGAGGTATTCGTGTAGGGGCGCGATATCCAGATATAATCATCAATAAACAGGATGTTGGACGCGCAAAACTATTTATGACGCATTATGATGTTCATTCCATAGATGATATATGTCATTTAATCAATAAAATATTTAATATAAAGAATATAGTACATATAGAAAAGGTACTGGCATCGTTTCTTCCTTGGGGTGAATCGACCGGATATCCCATGTCACCATATAATAAAGCAGAAAAATGCTTTGATCGGAAGGTCTTTCAATGTAGTAAGCGAAAGGTGTGTAAAACCAGGCGTAGGGATGAACCGAATACACTCACTAACATTATGGCACTTCCCTATATGATTGGAGACTGTAGAGAAATAGCATGGTTCACTGGCTTCTTGTGCCATTTTGCGAATGTGAATATATCAACATCATACAGAATATGTTATAGTACACTGTATACTGTATTAGCGGATAAAAAGGAGATACACAAGATGTTTGATCATGTGTTTGTGTTGGCGATCAATGGAGATATAATAACCGTGGTGGATCCGTCTAATATGCGAAGAGCACCAAATATAATACTGTTACATGGTACCGTCGTTAAACATGTAAAACGATCTGAACTCCGTGATTACAAAAGTGAGAGTGATGTTCATGAACGAATTAAGAGGGCGCCTATATTCGAATGCGGCAAGATATTTGTAAATGGGAAACAGCAGGATAGGCTGATAGCTGTACCTAAGATTTATGATGGAGGGGTGCGCTGGATAAATACATCTTCGTTACTAAAAAAGCCAGAGGAGGATGTGTTATTATGGAATAGTCCGATACCGTATTCGTTAGAGAGAACGTGGCATTATCACAAAGAATGGTGTTAAGATAGAAAATAAATCGGATATCGAGTAACTTAGGATAGATTCGGGTGTAGTAGGTATCATGTGATGAAAATCCTTGGTGTTATAATTTCCAGGCTTTATCTTACATGAGATTATCGGTTTCTTCTTGAATGTCGCATGCGCGAATTCATAGTTACAATTATAGCTGCGCATATAATCGGGCGATAATAGTGAGAGAAAGACCGTACTTTTATTGATACCGGCGCG
>Ga0114962_10003855_pt1 | contig 12075 bp, 3 predicted proteins | sample C_130820_MF_Meta_FD_87017 | JGI IMG/M metagenome (GOLD analysis project Ga0114962, IMG submission 87017) | Freshwater microbial communities from Lake Croche, Canada to study carbon cycling - C_130820_MF_MetaG | ecosystem: Environmental > Aquatic > Freshwater > Lake | place: Lake Croche, Canada... | reverse complement strand
GCAACTATGGCATTTAATGCATTGGCTACTAATGTACTAGTATCAAAACTTAATGCATAACCACTGGTAGTAGCAAATGAACTTGTAGTAGCAACTATGGCATTTAATGCATTGGCTACTAAAGTGGCTGTATTAAAACTTAGTGCAAATCCACTTGTTGTAGCAAATGAACTCGTTGTGGCAACTATGGCATTTAATGCATTGGCTACTAATGTACTAGTATCAAAACTTAATGCATAACCACTGGTAGTAGCAAATGAACTTGTTGTGGCAACTATGGCATTTAATGATTGTGATACTAGTAGTGATCCGGTATTGGCAAAAGTTATTACTTTACTGCCGTTGCTATAGATATACTCACCAACATATAAATTACCACCAACGCCAAGTCCGCCGTCAACTATTAACGCACCTGTGGTAGTTGAGGTAGATTCAGTTTTACCAAGAACGGATAAAACACCCTTACCCGGATTATATGTAAGATTAGAGCCAGCATCTGATAAAACATTTAAACTTCCGGAAGGTGTTGAAACAAATGTTAAGTAATATTCGATATCATTATTAGCTGTTGATATAATAACATTAGAAGATGTAGTAGCAAAACTAGAAGAAGTAGCAAACGTAGAGGTGGTAGCTATTCCACTAAATGCTCCAACAAATGTACCAGCACTTATAACGCCACCAACATACAGATTTCCAACAATACCAACGCCGCCTGCTACTTGTAAAGCTCCTGAATTGATTGAATTGGAATTTGTTGTATTAGATATTAATAATGTTCCTGTAACAGTATTAATACCCACTAAAATAGCATTAGTTATTGTATTAGACCAACTTCGTTTGCCGTTAAGATTTCCAATTAACAATTGGCCATTAGTAACAGGTAGGCCAAGGTCCGGTTCTGCCTGACTTATATCTAAGTATTCGTAGCGATCAGCGGTGAGATTACCACCGCTTAATTTCTTTATCTTACCGCTGAATAATCTACTTTTACTCATTACTTGTTTCTAATATGCTTAAAACTAGATTAACACTATTATTAGCACCGGCGCTGGCTGTTATACTTGCACCAGCTTCTATTACTAATTTTCCTGTAGTAACTTCACATGCGTCATTTACAGGTATTTCAAAATCTTTAAGCATAACAAACTCAGTAGCATTTTTTACCAAGGTAAATTTTACCGTAACAGGACTTGCACTGATATTGGTAGCCTGTGCTCCTAAAACAATAGTGGTAACGGCATCAGGAGTTTCATAAATTGTTTGTGTAGATGTAGTTAATTCAAATGCTTTAGTTTTAAACGAATTTAAAGGTAATGCTGCGGTTGCCATATGTTATCCTCCAATTGCCAAGATATACGGTGTCATGACCGCAAACAGACTTTTTGTAAATGTTCTTCCAGAAATTGTTCCTATGCTGTTATTTATAACCAAGTCATTACCAATTCGGAAATCTCCCTTTTGATCTGTTCCAGTATAATAAACCTTACCACCATTAATAGAAACTGCTTGATTTTCAGTAATGGGTTCTCCTCCGAGATATGGTAATGCAGCATCTATATTAGTACCTGCACCAATCCATTCAAAGCTGTGTGAAGAACTTTGTATTTGACTAAATTGTTGGAATGTTACAACAGTATTATCATCAATAATACTACCTATTGATTGTTGTAAAGTAACAGTACTCGAATACGCATTTTCTACAATATTAGCAACTATGTCTATTAATGCTTGTGCGGTATTAGAATTAGTTTGCGATCCTGCATCATTACTAGTATTCTGTGTTACTACTATTTGTCCAGGAGTAATAAGATTTTTTAGTATAATATCATCAACAATAGTTTTAATAAAATCGTATGCAGCTATAGTTGCTAATTTTTCACTATCTGCAATTCTAAATATTGCACCATCATAGTATGCATCAGCAGCCATGGCTGTTTGACTATTTCCACCATAGAGCACATCATAACTCACTGCATCTATAATATAACCCACATCTCGTTTGCAGGTTGCTGTACTATATACTAGCCCTACATAACTTGTATTAATAAATGCTACTGTTTCTGCTTGTATAAACGCTCGATTATTTAACAATAGTTCAAATGCATTTTCTACATTAACATTAGAATTAGGAGTTAATCCAATCGGTACTAGAGAAGGTGCTACACTTGGTCCATTATTAATAATATTTGTTATTGTAGATATTTTTTTATGTATCAAACGAGCTTCGGCATTGGTTGCAGTTGATGCAGAAAAATATTGACTTACTACTGTTTGATATGTAGCTGTTATAACTGTACTAGTAATGATCTTTTTTGATATATCTCTTATAAAATTATATGCTGCTGTAGTTTGTGGGATTTCATTAGCTATTACAGTAGCAGTAGTGCCTGTGTTATAACCATAATAATAAACTCCACTCATTACACTTTGTCTATTGCCACCATGTAATAAATCAAATGCTACACTATCGATCATATAACCCACATCTCTATAGCAGGTAGCAGTAGTATAAGAAAAATCTGGATAATTAGTGGTAATCCAAGTAATGGTATCATTTTGAATTGTAGTTTTAGCTGCTAAAATTGCACCATAAGCAGCATTTATATTAGTATCAATAGACACAAAACTATTAGCAGTAATACGGTCTGTAACTCCAGTAGTGCCTGTATTCAAAATATCAATAATTGTATTGAAATTATTAATTACAATATTACGAGGAGTAGTTCCGCCAAATGTATTAGCAATCGCACTAACTTGATCTCTCACATATGCTATAGCAGCAGTAGTGGTAGTTAATTCTCCAGCAATGTTGCCAACATAGCCATTTTGACTCCAATATTGTAATCCAGCAAACACACTTTGACTAGTTCCACCATATAATAAGTCAAAGGCTATACTATCAACAATAAGGCCTGTATCTCTATGACATGTAGCAGTATTATAAGTAAATCCACTTACATAAGCCACTGTTTCTTCAGCAATAAAATTCTTATTTGCCTGCAATTGAAGAACAGCATTTTGAGTGTATGAATCAGATCCAGTAGGTGGATTGTAATTAAAACTTGGTGCCACACCTAAACCATTTTGCATTATGTTTAGTATTATATCAAATAAATCAGATATACGAATATATGCTGTAGTTGCAGGAGTAAGTAATTCTAATGTTTTACCCTTTAAAAATGTTACAGCATTAAGTGTTTGAGTTAATTGAGTAGTTACTACTGGAGATGATGCTGCTCTGTAATAACTTGTACCCGCTATAATACTTTGATAATTATTATTCAACACCATATCATAACATACAGATTCTAATATATCTCCAACATCCCTGCTACATTTAAATTGATTAAAGTCAAAACCGGGAAATGTTCTTAAAATGTGATTAATAGTTTGTACTTGTAATTTTGATTTATCATTTAAAATTGTTTGTCTTGCATTTCTTAATCCTGCATCTTCTAGTGAAAGACTAGGATATGTTATAGTTACACTACCTGTCTTAAATGCTGTGCTGCTAGCAATAGTATAATAATCACCATCACCAAAACGTATAGCATCTCCTACAGCAGGTTTGATACTTAAATTATCTATAACAAATGTTCTTCCGCTAGTATCTCCATTTAATTTTCCTGAATGTTTTACTGCCCCCACACCATCTGCATATAACGCATAGTTACCAAAACTGCTATTACTATTGGTAATAGAGCACGTACCGCCCGATTCACATAATATTCCTTTATCGCAGCAAATTGTAAAAACAGAAACAAGTTGCGTATATCCGCCATTGAGCATATGGATACCGATACCGCCCTGATTGTATTGTGTAAATGCATCAACAACCATACTCTTTGTTCCTAATGCATAATTACCATCTACACGCATACCGGTTCCATCTGTAGTCATACTTGTACAGTTTTGCACGTATGGACTAGTAGAAATAACACCAGCAGTTCCGTCCGGATTAAATGATATTGCTGCCGCCGGCGATTCGTGATCTTTAAATGTCATGTGTGCAATATACACACCATTGTTAAGATAGAATATATTATTAGTTGAAGTAGTAGATCTAACAGTTACAGATCTTAAATTATCACCTACAATAGAAACAAAATCCGGCACTGTAATAGGAGTAATTTCAGTGTAATCTCCACTTTTAACAAAAATCGTAGTACCTGTGGTGGCTATTGCCACAGCCGCAGCTATAGTAAGTTTTGTTTTTGCAAGACTGCGTCCGTCATTAGCATCATCACCACTTTTGCTAACATATAAAACGTTAGAAACAGCCATGCTAAATGTAGATGTACTAGCACTACCGGTATAACCACGTATTCCACCGTAGTCTAAATCATTCCAAAAGAGATTACCGTCTCCAATTTTAAACAAATTGGTATCGGTTTCGATCCCCATTTCTGCCACGGCAAGTTTGGGATTAACAGACTGCCATTCAAATGCTGTGCCACGTCTAAATTGGATTTGTACTGCCATTTTTACCTTTTATAACTGCTCAGAGGTATTTATCAAGTTACACCGCCGCCGTCCAGGCTGGCAATTCCACCGTAATTAGTGCCTGGAGTACCACCATCTAAATTATAGCTACCGCCGCCCCCTCCTCCACCAGTTCCTGACTCACCCCTTTCACCTTTTTCGCCTTTACTACCTGTATAACCAACTCCAGCACTACCTGTATAACCTGTACCTTTACTACCAGTATAACCAACACTACCTGTAAAACCTATGCCTTTACTACCAGTATAACCAACACTGCCTGTATAACCGGAGGATCCCCAATAGCCTGTACTTCCTGTAAAACCAACTCCTGCAGAACCAGTATAACCAATATTACCGTAACTACCAGTAAAACCAATAGGTCCTTGCGTACCTGTTGAACCAGTATAACCTACTCCTTGACTACCTGTGTATCCCTGACTACCTATGTATCCTTGACTACCTATGTATCCTTGACTACCTGCATATCCTTGACTACCTGTATATCCTCTACTACCTGTATAACCTTTTCCGGAAGTTGGATTTGGAGTAGCAGTAATAGTTAAAATAACTGTTCCGGTTGCTGCTTGTGGAATACTATCTTTAACAGTTATGCTATATGTAATGGGACCTATTACAGAAGTAGGAGTTCCTGTTAAATGCCCTGTAGAATCGTAAGTTAATCCACCTATATTAAATGACGGAAGTATTGAATATGTATAATCAGATCCGCCAGCTAGGAAACCGCCTGCTCCAGTAACTGGATATGCATCAACCGCTTCACCAACTGCATATTGTATATTATTTTGTGCAACTACTGCTGAAATTGCAGGCGGAGTTGATGATGCGATGGATAATGTAAATGATCCAGTGCTTACTTGATTGTTTTGATCATTTACGGTAACATAATATCTAGTAGAACTTATAGATAAAATAGGAGTACCGGATATATATCCAGTATCGGTATTAAAAATCAATCCTAATGAATTTATACTTGGATTGATATTATAAGTTAATCCACCATATCCTAAATTAGTTGCAACTATAGGTTGGAAACCAATACTAGGAATAATTTGTGTATATTGAGTTAGACCCTTACTAGGAGTTGCCGTTGTTAATAATATCGGTGGTGCTAAAACCACCAAACTAAAAGAAGTTGTAACAGATGACGGCAATGTATCACTAACAGTTATATTGTAAGTGCTGGTAGCAACAATCCTAGATGGAGTACCAGTTAATACTCCAGATGTTGGACTTATTCCCAATGTACCATTTGGTAAATTAGTTCCAGTAATAACATAGGTTAAATTATTACCTACCCCACCTGTAGCAATAACAGGTGTTATTCCTGTTGTTGCAGAATTTGCATATAGTACTATTGTTTGCGTTGTAGCAGTTGCCGATACCGGAATTGCATTAGATACGCTTAAAGTTAAAGTTTGAGTAGATATTCTACCTGTTACATTATCAGTTACTATTAATGTATATGTCGCAGTATCCGAAGGTCCGGAAGGAGTACCTTGTATGTTACCAGGTGCAACCAATTGCAAATTAGGATAGAATGGCAACTGAGGATCAGTAGAATAACTTACACTACCTCCACTACCTCCACTATGATCAATTATATGAAAATTAGCCGCTGTTTGTTTTATCAACGTAACTGAACTAGTAGTTAATGTAGTTACAAGTGGTGCATAATCTGCAGATATATAAAACTGAGTTGAGCTAGTTTGGTGAATAGGCAGACTATCAGTTACAGTTACAGTAAATGTATTGGCAAATTGTGAGTTTGGTTTTCCACTAATTGTTCCATTAGAAAATGTAAGTCCATATTGTCCTACATCGGGATTGATGGAAAAAGTTTTAGTCCCATAGCCACCACTACTGATTAAAATTGGATTAAAATTAGTAGCCGTATTAATAGTTAATGTATTAATAGCATATGCTGGTACGGTAGAAACAATTAATGGATCAGCAAGTACAACAGAAAAACTAAATGAACTTGTACCTACACTACCTAAATTGTCTGTTATGGTTATATTAAATGTTGTAGTGCTGAGTAATTGATTAGTAGTCCCAGATACATATCCAGTACTTGTGTTAAATATTAATCCTGCTAAACTGTTATTATCAATTTGATAATTGTAAGGTGTTGCTCCGCCTGTAGCACCAACAGGTTTAAATGAAACTGAAATTGTTTCTATTAATTTTTGTGTAGCATAAGTTGGCGAAGTAGTTACAAGAAATGGTGGTGGAGCAATTACTAAATTAAATGATCCTGTACTAACCTGACTTGCTTTATCCTTTACTGTTACATAATATGGAGTTGATGTGGTCCAATATGTCGATGGTGTGCCTGTAATACTACCATCAGATGTTGAATAAGTTAGTCCAAACGATGTTAATGTTGGATATATACTATATGTTTTTGTTTGGTAACCACCGTTGGCTGATACAGGTATTAAACCACTAGGATATGTAGTTGATACAGCACTATCCTGTACTAATAAGACATTAGTAATAGTAGTTAATGACAACGGTATTGGATCAGTTACAGTTAAACCAAATGATGCAGTTGTTGATTGATATGGGTCGCTAACTGAAACAATGTAATCTACTCTAGTAGTTGCAGAAGTAGCAATTCCTGCAATTTGACCTGTACTGGTTGAAAATGTTAAACCTGCTGGTAATGCACTATTAATACTATAAGAGTACGGAGGTGATCCTCCAGTGGCAGTAACAGGTGTAGCAGGTAAGTTAGTAGTAGCACCTGTGATCAATGGAATTAACGCTTGTGCTGTTAATCGTATAGGTGTTGAACTTACTGCAATAGTTATAGTAGCAGTAACTACCTGATTAGCCTTATCTGATATTGTTATAGAATATGGACTAGGTAATGCAGGTGCTGTAGGTGTTCCACTTAATACACCGGATGAATTAAAAGATAACCCATTACCAGGAGTAGGCGAAATACTATATGTTAAACCATTAACAACAGGATATCCACCAAATCCCTGAACAGGAGTTACACTAGTTGTAGAATTTACAAAAAATGTTACATTAGTGCTTGTAAATGTAATCGGTGTTGCATCAATTACATTTACATTTATACTAGTCGAAGAACTTAATCCAGTAATATTATCAGTTAAAGTTAATGTATAAGAACTAGTTGTTGATGTTGAACTAGGTGTTCCTTGTATTTTTCCAGGTGAAACAAATTGTACCGCAGGGTAAGATGGTAAATCTGGTGTTGTAGAATATGTAACACCTTGACCTGCTCCACCCGAATATGTAATTACCTGTTGAGTATTAAAAATCTTATTAATTAATGTTAATGAACTAACAGATGGTGTTACTACTAAATCAGGATATTTTACAGTTAATGAAAATTGTGTAGAACTAGTTTGTGGAGATGTTAAACTATCAATAACTGTAATAGTATAAATTGTACTAGCACTAACAGCCCTCGGAGTTCCACTTACTGTACCTTGATAAAAACTTAATCCTCCAGGCAAGCTAGGAGTAATACTATAATTTAAAGTACCATAACCTTTACTAGATACCACTAGTGGTGTAATAGGTAACCCTACACCGGAATCTAAAGTAAATGTATTAACAGCATATGTAGCAGATGTTGATATTATTAAAGGATCTGCGGTTACCACATATATGCTAAATGTACTAGTTCCTTTATTGCCCAAAGAATCAGTTATTGTTACTGCATAACTTGTAGTATTGACATTACTTGTAGGAGTCCCGGATATTTGTCCAGTTGAAGTACTAAATGATAACCCGCCTAAATTACTATCACTAATAGCATATGATACATATGGTCGTGCTCCACCTGTGGCACTAACTGGTTGAAAAATTGATACCGGTATTGTTTTGGTAAATTTAGTAACAATCGGCGGTGCATATGCAGGAGATGTTGTAACACTAAATGCAGGCGGATTAACAACTAAATTAAATGTACCTGTACTAATCTGTCTTGCTTGATCTCTTACCGTTACTGCATAGGCAGTAGAAGTAGTCCAATAGGTTGAAGGAGTACCTGTAATAGTTCCATTTGAATTAAATGTTAAACCTAAGTAGTTTATTGATGGACTAATAGAATATGTTAATGCATTATTATAACCACCACTACCAGATACAGGAGTTAATCCAGAAGGATATGTTATTGATACTCCTGTATCCTGTATTAATACAACATTAGATATTGTAGTTAATGTAATTGGTGTAGGATAAGATACTGTTAAATTAAATGATGTTGATGTAGTTTGTGAAGCACTATCATTAATTGTAACTGTATAAGATACCGCTTGCCCGTTTGGAGTACTTGTATTAGCAATTCCGGTAATATATCCACTAGTTGTAACAAATGTTAAACCATCCGGTAATGGACTAGATATACCATATGTATAAGGTAATAAACCACCAGTGGCATCTACAGGTAATGCTGGCAAACTAGTTGAGGTACCAACAGTTAATGGTAATGAATTTATTTTCTTAACTGCAACTAACGGTGTGACAGCAGCAGCAGTTACCGTTAAAACAAATGTACCGGTACTTTTTTGACCAGCTTGATCCGATAATGTTACACTATATGTTTTAGTCGATGAGGTACTAGTTACAGTTCCCGATATAGCACCTGTGCTTGTACTAAAACTCAAACCCGTTGGCAATATAGGAGTTAAGTCATATCTTAAAGTACCATATCCACTAGCAGTTGGACTTGCAGATACAGGTATAGCATTTAAAGTAGTACCTGTTGATATTGTAATAATAGCATATGACGGATTAACAATTGCAGATAATGCAGATAGTTGATTTACACGAAGATTGAACTGTGTGCTAGTAGTCTTTGATAAACTATCTGTAATAACAACAGTATATGGTGTTAATACATTTGTAAAACTAGTAGCTGTGCCAAAAATTGTACCAGTACTACTATATGTCAATCCAGCGGGTAATGGAGTAGATGCACTAATTGCATATGTATATGGAGCAGTACCTGATCCTGCTTGTACTGATACAGGACTAAATGATATAAATCCAATGTATTGTGTCAATATAGGTATTGACCCAGATACAACAGCAATTGGCAAATTGGCCAGAACTTCTATAGAGAAAGATGTAGAAGTAGTTTGTTGGGGAGTTGAACCATCCTTTACTTGTAATGTGTAAAGGGTCATCGGCGACTCTATAGTCGCCTTACCTGAAATATAACCAGTAGTTCCGCTTAATACTAATCCTGTATTGTTAGTTAAATCTGGAGTTATTGTATATGCGTATGGACTTACACCATTTAATAACGTTACCGTTGGAAAACTAGTAGTACTATTAAGGGCAATTGATTTAGTTACAAATGATGGTGTCGCAGTAAATATAAGTTGTGCAGAAACTGTGATATTTACGGTAGCAGCAGCAGACGTTCCTCCTGAATTAGTAGCAGTATATGTAAATGAATCAGATCCAGAATATCCTGCAGCCGGAGTATAGGTAATACCTGTACCAGATGCAGTAGCAGTACCATGACTCGGTTGTGTTGCTACTGTTACGCTTGTTGGACTATTAGTTACACTTAAATTAATAGCATTGTTACTTGATCCACCTACAACAGTTTGATTTACATTACTTGCAACTGGCGGATTAACTACAGGGGGTGCTCCTGTTGGACCTAATGTGAATTGTATTTGTGCTGTTTTTTGTGTAACTGAACCATCACCAAAGGTAACGGTGTAGGTTTGTTGCGTGATACTTGCGGCAGTTCCCTCAATGGAAATTGCCATGTAGTTGTACCAATTAACTGTACCATTTGACTCTGTTATTGCTTTAATATCTGCATCTATAATAATAGTTGGACTATTAACATTAACTGACCATAGTGCAGTAACAGCGCCGCCACTATTGCCAGATACTGCCGGTGATGCACTATATTCTAATGTTATAGTAGTAGCATCTGCTGCTATACATTTCCATGTACCATTATAACTGATCTTTTTCTGACCACGTACAGTATAGTAGTTTCCAACTGTTGGAGGAACCCCACTGTTCGATGCAATGGTGTATTGTACATTAAATAGCGTACCAGAAGCAGTGGCCGTAGGTTTAGCAGTTGTTGTAATTCTAGTTTTGGATGTGTATAAATTTAATCCTGCAGGTAATGCTGGACTAATGGTTGCCGTCATTACATATAATGTTGTGGTACCAGCAAAAGACGATCCGCCATATGCACTAACAGGAACGAACGATATAGGTACGCCTGCTGACTGTGTAATTACATCAGTTGGGCCGGTACCTAGTTCTCTAACAGTAGTAATATTTGGAATAGTTGGAGGACTAACTCCACTACCAGGTGTTCCAACATTTGTTTGTCCAAGATACGGAGTACTAAGAGTATATACTTTTGTGCTTATGGTACCAGCATTTAAATATCCTTGTTGTACTTGTGAAGTATTAGCAGCAAATGCAATATATATATCTTGACATGCAAAATAAACCTCCGCAGCTTTAGTAGCTGGGGAAGGAGGATTTGCGAGAATTGTCGTCGATTGATAGTAAAATATTGCCACGGTATCGTATTTACCTTACATTTTTTACACAAAAGGACGAAGTCCAAATGTGACTAGACCGGTTCCTGGATCAATAAATGCATAACATATAGACAAAACGTAATTTATATCATCGTAATAATAATCTCCAGGTTTCAAATCAGTGGATGCCATGGGTGTCCATACGTATATATTATCTGTATCAATATCATAATAAAAATCATTTGCTAAACCGGTATAATTTAAACTAGGATAACCATTTCCATATGCTTGACAATCACCCGGGGTTAATCCTAAGTTAGGACCAGTATCTACAAATACCCAATAAACTCCATTTACAAAATCAATACTTTGAGTATATACTCTTGAACCAGCAGATACTTGTTTGAATGGTATATTAATATTATGTGCAGCAGCTAATGGAACATCGTCATCAAAATACAATGCACCACCACTAGGAACAATTATAGTTTTATTAGTGACAGTTTGAACACCTGTTAGTGTTACTGCGTATTGTTCAATAGTACCGGTCGTTAATATTTCTGCACCGGCAACAAAACTAGTAGTATTAGCATATAATGCGCCGCCAACTTGTATATCGCCACCAATACCTATACCACCACTAACAATTAATGCTCCTGTATCTGTTGAAATTGATGGATCAACATTGGTTATTAATATAGCATTAGTAGTAGAATTACCTATATCAGTTACAGTTTGTAATGTACTTGTAGTTTGATTAGCGTTAGAAGCATATAATGCTATAGTAGCAGTAGTAATAATTTCTGCACCGGCAACAAAACTAGTAGTACTAGCAGAAATAGTTAAAAATGTAACGCTACTAGTAGTGTTTAGATCCTGGTCAGCACCGGGGCCAGCACTACCGGTATAACCTAAGCTACCTGTATATCCTTCACTACCGGTATAACCTAAGCTACCTATATAACCTTCACTACCTGTATAACCTAAGCTACCTGTATAACCTTCACTGCCAGTGTAACCTAAGCTACCTGTATAACCTTCACTGCCAGTGTAACCT
>Ga0114962_10003852_pt1 | contig 12076 bp, 8 predicted proteins | sample C_130820_MF_Meta_FD_87017 | JGI IMG/M metagenome (GOLD analysis project Ga0114962, IMG submission 87017) | Freshwater microbial communities from Lake Croche, Canada to study carbon cycling - C_130820_MF_MetaG | ecosystem: Environmental > Aquatic > Freshwater > Lake | place: Lake Croche, Canada... | reverse complement strand
TTGGACAGACAGGGCTGAAGGAGAACAGGACGAACCTAATGAGCAAGGACTATATCCCAAATGGGATGGACCCTCGCTATTTACAAGGCGGTCTGAAGTTGCTCCGAGTGTCTGGGCTATGGTTTACCAGCAAGAAGATGTCCAATCCGATTCCATATTCTCGCCAACAGTTGTCGCAGGATGTGTTAACGGTATGCGAAAGCGTGGACCTCTTAAATCAGAAACGCCAGGGCACCCCAAAAACATAAATTCAATTTATACTATTATTGGATTTGACCCAGCAGTAACGGGCAGGTCAGCCTTTGTGGCTGTATCTTACAATCGTGCTGATGGTAAAATATATGTTTTAGATTGCGTCAACATGGTTGACCCTACCCCTCAAAAAGAAAATGCTCTTATCAAGGAATGGGTAGAAAAGTTTAAACCTCAAGAGTTTCGAGTTGAAATTAACGCCCACCAGAAGTACTATGCTATGGATACAGAACTGCGTGACTATTTAGCATCTTATGGATGTCAACTTAACTCACACTTTACTGGTAAAAATAAATGGGACGTAGGATTTGGCGTAGCCTCTATGGCTAGCCTACTTGGTACATCACATGATGGTAGATTCCAAGATAACAACATATTAGAATTTCCAAGCAATGAAGGCTCTGAAGGACTTAAGTCTTTAATACAACAACTTATAATTTGGAAACCTAATACTAAAAACCCAACTGACTGTGTTATGGCTTTATGGTTTGCTATTATCCGTTGCAGAGAATTAATGCAGAAGTCAAGCAAGATTGGTAACTATCAAAATAATAGATGGGCTACCAGGGCACAACAAAACAAAAGATACGAAATCAATTTAGACGAAGCCTTTTCAGAACAATGGGCTGAGACCTACAACTAAAGGATATAATGGCATTATCAATTGAGCAAGTAGTAGCACGGGTTCAATCCTTACGCTATAGGAACACAGAGCGCGATGCTCGCAACCTTGATGTACTTGCTGTACGCAAAGGTAAAATTGCTGACGTGTACCCTAATTTTTTTCCAGAAGGAGTAGACGCTAATGTCGTGGCAAATTTTATTGATGTTGTTGCCAGGGACCTTTCGGAAGTTATGGCACCTCTTCCAGCGATTAACTGCTCAGCCGCTAATCAAATCAGTGACCGTGCTCGTGTTTTTGCCGATAAGCGTACTCGTATTGCTAGTAATTATTTTCAACATTCTGACCTCTCGGTACAAATGTACTCAGGAGCAGACTGGTATATAACCTATGGTTTCATTCCATTTATAATTGAATTAGATGATGAGTCAAAACTTCCTCGTATTCGTATTGAAAACCCAATTGGTTCATATCCAGAGTTTGACCGTTATGGCCGTTGCATTGCTTTTGCTAAAAGATATTCTCTTACACTGGGCGAGTTAATAAGCCAATTTCCAGAGTTTGAAAGAGAGTTACTTGGTCGTGATGGATACGGTCAAAATTTAAATGCTCAAATAGAAATGATTCGGTACTATGACAAAGACCAATCAATTATTTATATACCCACAAAACAAAATTTAATTTTATCTCAAGCCAAGAATCCTCTTGGTAAGATGATGGTAATTGTTGCACGTAAGCCGTCTATTGACAGCGAATTACGTGGACAGTTTGATGATGTACTTGGAATTCAATTACTCCGCAACCGTTTCGCCTTATTGGCAATGGAAGCAGCGGAGAAATCAGTACAGGCACCAATTGTACTTCCACAAGATGTACAAGAACTCCAGTTGGGTGGCGATGCGGTTATCCGTACTGCTAACCCAGCGGGTGTTCGACGTGTAGAACTTACATTACCGCAAGGCGCATTTACGGAACAAAGTTTACTTAATTCTGAACTTAGAGTTGGTGCTCGTTACCCAGAATCAAGAACTGGAAACATTAGTGCATCTGTTGTTACAGGTCAAGGTGTGCAAGCCCTTCTTGGAGCATTTGATACACAAGTTAAATCAGCACAGGCTATTTTTGCAGCAGCACTTCGTGACGTAATTAAAATTTGCTTTGAGGCTGATGAAATAATTTATCCAGAAGAAAAAACTATTCGTGGCGTTGATTCTGGTTCACCATACGAAGTTGTATATAAACCAACTAAAGATATTAAACAAGATTACTCTGCTGATGTTCGTTATGGTATGCTTGCTGGTCTTAATCCAGCGCAAGGTCTTATTTTTATGTTACAAGCACTTGGAGGTAAATTAATCTCTAAAGATATGGCTATGCGTGAGTTGCCATTTACAGTTAACGTAAGTCAAGAAATTGAAAAAATTGAAATTGAAGATATGCGTTCAGCCTTACTTGGTTCATTAACTGCATATACTCAAGCAATACCACAGATGGCAACACAAGGACAGGATGCTTCTGAAGTAGTAAGAAAAATTGCAGCGGTAATCAAGGCTCGCCAAAAGGGACAAGCATTAGAAGATGCTATTGAGGCAACCTTTGCACCGCAGCAACAAGTCCCTCCTGCTGGTGCCTCTAATCCAACGGTTGAGCAAACGTCCCCTGCTCCCTCTGGTGTCCCAGTAGGAGGCTCTCTTCCTCCAGAACAAGGTGCTCCAATGGCTGCTCCAACGCCACCACCTGACATTCAATCAATTCTTTCAAGTTTATCATCAAGTGGAAAAGGTAACGCAAGAGTAGTAACCAAGGGCTAATTAAGTAGGGGACAATGACAACAATTATAGGATTAGAACATAAAGACCGTTGTTTCATAGTTGCTGATAGCCAAACAACTGATGCAGATGGTAGAATTTATACACATCCTGAAGTAAAAAAGATTTCAGAAAACGGTATGTTTTTAATTGCTGGTTCTGGTGAAACATTACCTTGCGATATAGCACAACATATTTGGGAGCCACCAACTCCTACAAAGCAAGATAAAGAAGACCTTTATCATTTTATGATTGTAAAGGCAATGCCATCTTTGCGCAAATGTATGTCATCAAACGGTTACAATTTTGAAGAAGATAGTAAAGAAAATCGCTTTCAGTTTATAATGGCTGTTGGTGGAGAAATATTTGATGTTGACCAAGAATTATCAATAAGCAAATCTGCAGATGGAGTATATGCTGCAGGCTCTGGAGCAACCTATGCATTAGGTGCTTTATATGCAGGAGCAGATGCTTTTGAGGCAATGGAAATAGCATCTAAACTTACAGCATTTACTGCTGGCCCTTATATATCAAAAGAACAACCTAGAAAAATTAAGTAGGAGGAAACGTGGCTGGTAATCAAAATAGCGGCGGTATGCGCCCTACAGCACCACAGAACAATCCTGCAAATATTTCTGCTACTGGTGGAGCAGGACAATCTGGAAAACAACCATCTCGATATATTTCAGGAATGCCATACGGACAAGGACAACAATTAATGCAACAGCAAAAGAGTGCACCAATGTCTGCAGGTCCAGCATCTCCAGCAGCACCAACCCCAACACCATTTGAAAGACGTACTCCATCAGGAGCAACATTAACAGACCCATTAGCAACACCAGATAGACATATTACTGCTGGAGTAGATTTTGGTCCTGGAGTTGGTTCTGAAGCATTACCATCAAACATTTCTGGAGAAACTAGACCTACAGATAATTTAGCAGTTGTTAAAAAATATTACCCAGCGATGTTAAGAGCAGCACAACTTAAAGATGCTCCAGATTCATATAAGCGTTTTCTTAGTTACCTGTCTGGACAAATTAGTGGATAAATGGAGAGAAGGAACTCTTTACGACCATATAGACCAATTTGCTAATTCATTAGGTTATGAAAATGCAGCAGTTGCTATAAGTCTTGCTATGATTCCTTGGGAATCGGTACAAGATAGAAACAGTTTTATTCAAGCAATAACTGGTGACTCTCCAAAGGGAAATGACGGAAGAGACTATGTTAGTGGAATGCCAAGGAGGTAACAATGTCATTATGGAACTCGTTCCTAGACAATATTGCCAAACCTGCAGGCAAAGCAATTGCAACTGGTGCTGAAAATGCTCTTGGTTTCGTTGGACAAGCAATGCCTTTTGGCATTCCAAGTCCATCAAGTGTAGTATCTGGAATAGCCGTAAATGCTGGTATTGAAATGGGAGTTTCCCCAATACTTAATGCACAAGGATTAACCGAGGCTGCTTCTCAAGGATTAAAAGAAAACCTTAAATATCAAACCAATAGACAAGCGCAAAGCAATGATATCACATTAAAAATTGCGCATAATGTTGTTGAGCCAGTTGTATCAAAAGGTTTACGAGGTGTTGGAACTGCAGCACTTTTAAGCAATGTTGATAATTCAGCACTATATCAACCAGGTGAGTTTGAAAAAGGCTTTCAGTTAAATGATATTAAAGCAGCATGGAACAGAACCGAAGAAGTTTCCGTATTCCAGGCTTTAACTCAATCATCATTAATTAAAGGCAGTATAGCACAAAATGCAATATCAATTATTGCTGGAACAAATTTAAACAATGTTGATTTGTGGGATGATGCTGATATTCAAAAGAATTTTTCTGATAATATTGTAGGAAAAATTTATACTGGTACAGGTGACTTTGTAGTGAGCAATGCTCTTATTACACTTGCTGGTGGTGGTATTGGTAAAATTGGCATGATTGGTGGCAAGGCCATGGGCCTAGCAACTACAGGTAAAGCACTTACTACTTTTGAGACTGAAGCAAGAGATGGATTATTATTCATTGAGTCTAATGGAACTAAGGGTAAGTTTAGCAACAGTGCTTCTGATGTAAAATTCCTAGCAGATACAAATGATGTATCACAAATCATTGACAGACTTGAAAAATATACAACAAATTCAAGAATGATTGATGTTATTCGAGAGACACAAGACCCTAATGTTATCCTTGATTTGATTCTTGCTGATAAACAATATTTACCAGCAATTGAGCGTTTAGTTGCATCTGGTTCATCTGAATTTGGTCATATTGCTGAAGTAACCAATACATTTAAAACTAAAGCAATTGATAATGGTGGAATTTATCACCCAGAAGGTGATGCATTAGATAGAATTAATAGATTATATGATAATGGAATTAAAACTCCAGAACATAAAAAATATTATGAAACAGTTATGGACCCTATTGCAAAATCACCTCGTGGTGGTGGCAAAGATTACTTCCCAATGGAGCCTAAACTGGGAGCAAAACAACTTGCTGCATTAAAAGATAGAGTCAGCGTTGTAAAAAGTGGTGTTATAAGTAGAGACTTTACTGATATTGGTGGCTGGGAAGAAAGAATTCTTGGAAATCATTTAGTCACTAGAGCAATTCGCTTTACTGGAACATACAAACCTCTTGGAATTGTTACATTTTCTGGAGCAAGACCCCTAGATGGCATGGTAGAAATACATGCTATGCTTGATGATTTAGATTTATTTGCTAATGGAACCAATAAAATTGTTATTGCTCCACCTAAAAAACCTGGAATGGCTCCTGAGACAAAGTCAACAAGCCAATATAGACGAGATATAATAAATGAATTTGTTGGAGCAAAAAATGATATTGCTCGTAAAGCAGTATTAGAAAAAGTAGATGAGAATCTTGGAAAACACCTTGCTTATACTAAAGGTTTCTATGATGATGTTGCAATTGAAAGATTCGTAAATGATATTCGTGGCCGTATTGCTACAAGTCATTCACAATTTGCTGAAAAGGGAATGGGAATTGACGCTCAAGGACACCGCGTTACAATTGACCCTCAAACTCAACGTCAGTTAATTGACTCATATCGTTTTGCACCTTGGAATGTTATTGAAAAAGAAATTATTAGGTCCAGCGAAAAAGGACAATTAAAGAAATATGGTTCTGTTGGAGCCGAAGTAACCAAGGCTATTTACGAAGCAACTAACCGTTACTGGACTTTTGATGTTCTTGCTAGACCATCATATATTCCTAAGCAATCAATTGCCGAGCCAATGCTTAGCGCATATTTAGCAGTTGGATTAGGACATATTTTAGAATCAATTCCTACTATGGCTAAAAACTCAATTAAAAATAATAAAAATCGTGCATTAGGTACAGTACAAAAGATTCGCACAAGAAGTGAACTTAAATCTTATCAAGATTTGGTAGAGGCTAAAAGTTCTCAATTAGATGCAGCGGTAGTAAATTTAAACTCTCTTAATTCTGAATTTTTTGCATTCTTTGAAACAGAGAATCTTTCTCCTATGACTCGTTCTTTAAATGGACCAAAAGTCCTTAAAGATTTACGAGCAGCAGAAAAACTTGTTGATGAGATTGAACTTGATTTAATGTCCGCTATAAAGCCACATGGGGATTATACTCCAGTTGCAACATTTTCTGGTTTAGACCGTCGCATAAAATATCTTAAAGAAAAAGCAGGCGGTAAATACGGAAACCAAATAGCCGAGGCTCAATTTGCTCTTAATGCTGCCCGTGCTGAGACACACACACTTATTCCAAACTCATCTAAACTTACTGAAGTTAACGATGCAATAGCAAAACAATATGAAATTATTGAAAACAGCCTTAAAGAACTTGGCGATAAGTATGTTGATGAGGCACATTTAAAAGATAAAGGTGCTGATTATACTAAGCGTTATTATGGTAAAGACGTTCATTACAAATGGTATAAGGGTCAATATTATAAAATAGATTCATTATTTAATAAGAATCAAGTTGGTGATGCATTAAAGGAAGAACTTTCTAACACTGCTACTGTTGGAAACACATACTTAAATGAAATGAATGTTGGAACTCGACAATCAATTCTTATGCGTAAATCTCCCAATACGATAACTGATGTAAATAATCCACTGTATTTTTCTGAGTTGGAATACATAGTAAATCGTCAATTTCGTGGAGACCCTTTAATTGACCAGATTCTTGCTCAAAAGAGTCCTAAAGATTTAATTGCATGGGCAAAAGCAAATCCATCTTATATCGAACAATTTGGTGTTTATACTGAAGGAATGATTCCAGACTTTGTTCGTGCTCGAATTTCCTTTGTCAATAGATACCTACCCAGTAAAGCAGCACAAGCAGCAGCACTAGAAGGTCCAGTAGCCGCTAACCAATTACAGTTACTAATGGGAAAAAACTTAGATGAATTAAGTGCTATTCACCCAACAGAACTTAACTATCAATTGGCTTCAGATGGATTAGTTGGTCCGAGAGGTTTAGCAAAAATTGATAAAGCAATAGCAGACTTTTCTCGATGGACATTCCGTAAACTTGCTGCTCCAGAAAATCCAATTCGTTGGGGATTTGCAGATAAAGTATTTGTTGATATAATGGCTAAAAAAGCAGATGTGCTTGCAAAACAAGGTGTTAAAATAACAGATGCTAGGATTGATGCTTTGCGTCAATCTGCAACTAGAGAAGTAGTCTCTGAAACAGAAAAAACGTTCTATACTATACGTAGACAAAATCGTGGTCTTTATGCGTCAAGAGTTCTTACTGCATTCCCATCAGCATCATTAAATGCATTTTATCGTTATGGTAGATTAGCAATTCAAAATCCTACTAGAGTGGCTGGATTTTTACATAGTTATAATTCTATGTTTACATCATTTGGTATTGATAAATATGGAGAACCAGTAACTAATCCATTAAATGCTACACATCTAGTATTACCAATGTCAAGAGAACTTGGTTTCTTTGAAGGCAAAGGTATTAGATTAAGTGCTCGTTCAATTGGATTTTTACTTAACTTACCTGGACCATCATTTTTTGCTGCTATTGGTGTTGGAAAATTACAACAATGGAAACCATCAACTGAAGATACAATGAAGCAAGTTCTTGGAAGTAATTATGAAATTCTATTTCCATATGGAACTCAAACATCTTTAGGGGCAGGACTGCGTCCAGTATGGTTTGATTCATATATGAAATATTTACTAGGTCCAGAATCTCAAGCAGATTTCTTAAACTCTGTCAAATCAGTTGCTGATTATTATCATACTCTTGATGAGATGGGAATTCAAAAGTTTCCTGGATTAGATACAGTGCGTCAAGATGTAAGAAATATGTACAAGACAAAAGCACAATGGCAGTTCGCATCCTTTGCTGGAGTTCCTATCAAGGTTGATACAGACCCAATGCAATTATATACTGATTATTACAAAACTTTAGTTAATAAATGGGTTGTTAATGGAAATACTGAAGTTGATGCTAAATTCCTTGCAGGCAAAGAAATGCTTGCTACGCTTGGAAATAATTTCCCATTAGATAGAGTAACTTATAGTGGTAAAACACAGGTTGCTTGGATTCCATCTACCGTAAAAACGTATGACAGAGTTATGCAAGAAAATCCTAAATTGACTGAAAGTCTTGCTAAATTAGACCCTAAGTTAGTATCTATGCTTACTTTAGATATTAAAACCAAACCAGAAGAGTGGAACCTTAGTATTTATAAAATATTAAATGACCCTAATACTAAACTTCCTGGAAATATTCCATTAAATAAAATTAAACTTTCTCCAGAACAATACGAAACAGAGCGTCAAGTTAATCGTGCTCAAATTGCATTTAATGATAAAAAAGATAAACTTAATGCTCAAGCATTAGCACAAGGCAAAACAGATTATACATCTGTTCCACAATTAAAAGCAGAACTTGAAAACTATGCTTTAAATGTATTGGCACCTCAAAGTCCAGAATGGTTTGATAGGCACAACAACCCTAAGTATTCAAACAATTCATATAACTATGCTAAAGGTCTTGAAACCATTGTAAACAATGTTGAGTTTATGGCCAAACATGGAGACACTAAAATGTGGCAAGATGTTAGCAATTTCATTTCTATGAGAAATCAATATGTGGATGCATATCAAGCATTAGGAGATAGAGACCCACGAAAGAGAATGTTAATTGCTGGATACCAACAATATCTAGTTCAAAATCTTTCTCAATGGGAACCTAATTTTCAAGAACTTATTAGAAGATATTTTATAAATGATAAACTGGATAAAACAATAGTAGGGATAAATTAATGGCAAAATTAACCGCTGAAGAAATTCAAGCCGCTGCTAATGCAGGCATTGATACCACTACTGAAGCATTCACAAAAGAATATACTGCTAAAGAAATAGAAGTATTTAGAACATTTCTTAAATCTAAAATAGATGCTGCTGCTAAAAATAAAGTAACAACTATGGCTGGATTTACTAATACTAATGAATCTACTACATATAAAGACGCATTAAAATTAACACCAGAGGCAGCAAAGACTTTACTTGCAACGGCTGTTAAAGATGCCCAATATACTGGAGCATTTACAGATGCAGATGTAAAAGACTTTGTTGCTAAGTTTCAAGCATCAGCAAATGCTCAAATGCAGATTGTTATTAAAGACGCTCAATCTAAAATGACTCCTGGGGCAACTCCAGCAGATTTGGCAAAAACAGTCAGCAGTTTAATGACTACAACTTATGCATCATTCTTTAAGCCAACTGACTTTGCTAAAGACTATGTATGGTCTAAGGTTAATTTTGCTGATGATAAGACACTTGCTGGAAAGAATCTTGCTACAATATCTCAGGTTCGTCAACTAGTTAAAGATTTTAATATTCTTGGAGTATCAGATGCTGAGATTGCAACAGCAGCAAAAGAAATTGCTAGGGGCAATAAATCACTTACTGATTACACAGCAGATTTACAAAAAATTGCTATTCAAGAACACCCTATGCTTGCTGATAGATTAAAAAAAGACCCAACATTAACGCTTAAAGGAATTGCTCAACCAGTAATTAATTTACTTGCTCAGACATGGGAAGTAGACCCAGCAACTATTGGATTGGATGACCCTATCGTATCTCAATATCTTCGCCCAGGCGGAGCAGATGGTAAAGGTGCAACTTTGAATTATGCTGATGTAAAACGTATGGCACTTGCTAGCCCTAAATATGAGTTAACAACTGCGGCCAATGAAAATGCTAGAGATGCTGCTGTTGGACTTGCTAGAGCAATGGGGGCTGGATTCTAATGGCAACTAAAATGTCTGCAGAGGAAAAAGCAGTAAGAGATGCTTTAGCAGTAGTTAATGCAGATACTGGCATTGCACAGGCACAAGCAGCAATTGCTGGTGTTTCAACTCCAGCACCTGTAACATCAACATCTACAACATCTACACCTAATGTTGCATATGACCCATTAACTGGAAAAGTAATATCTGGTCAAACTAGTATTAGTGATTATGTTAATAAATCAACAACAAGTACAAAAACGCCAGAACAACTAGCAACAGAAGCAGCAGCGGCTGATGCAGCAGCAAAATTAGGTAAAAAAGATACATCTTTAACTGACAGAACTCTTGCTTCAGATACATTTATGAATACATTTGCGTTAGTATTTGGAAAAGCCGAAGCATCTCAACCATATGTAAAACAACTTTATAGCATTGTATCTGGATTCTATAAGAGTGGTTCAAGCATTGATGAGTCTTTAAATTTAGCAATTCGTCAAGCAAGACAAGATAAAAGTATACCAGAATTTACAAAAAGATTTACAGGACTATTTGCTTTAGAAGATAAATTTAATGCTGGAATGGCAGTTGAAGTTCCAACTATTGCTCAATTTTTTGCCGCAGAGTCTAAAATGGGTGACATCTTAAATCAGGCTGGACTTGGTGATTTGGCTACTCAGGAATTTTTAGGTAATGTAATAGGTCAAGGAAAATCTGCCCTAACGGTTGCAAACTTAATAAGTGATGTTTTTAATACAATTGATACAGCACCTGCCGCTCTTAAAGCAGACCTTAATACTTATTTCCCAAGCGTAGATAGAACATCTCTTGCAAAGGCTCTTTTAACTGGCACTGCTGGTGCTCAAGAGTTAAGCAATAAAATTAAGGGTATATCTGTTCTTTCAGCCGCTGGTACACAAGGTGTGTCTGGGGTTGGTCTAGACTATGCACAAAACCTTGCTAACATGGGTATTGATTATCAACAAGCATTAACTGGATTTGGACAAGTAAAAAATCTTGAAAGAGCAAATAATCTAGCACAGTTAAGTGGTGGACAATTTACCACTGCCCAGGCAGAAAAAGCAGTATTTGAAAAAAACATTGAAGAACAAAATAAACTTGAACAAATTAAATTACAAGAACAAGGAAGATTTCAAGGTTCTGCTGGAACAAGTAGAGGTTCTTTCTCAACTCAATATTTAAATAAATCATCTAGTTCAGGGCAATACTAAATAGAATCCTGTGTGGCCGACCAGCACACACAGCGTAAAAGACTGGTAGTAAGAGCCAGACCGATTCCCCAATTGGAACCTGAGGCTTGCGACTAAACAAACGAATAGAAGGGTGGGTTGCTATGAGCAACAACTACTGGGATGAAGACGAAGACGACCAAGATAACGGTCTTGAAACACAAATGGATGGAAGCGATTTACTTAAAAAATTGCGAAAAGCCAAACGTAATGACGAGAAACGTATTAAGGAACTCACTGAGCAACTTGAGGGATTATCCAAGTCGCAGCGTGAGCGTATAGTCAAAGATGTCCTAGACAAGAAGGGTGTCAATCCAAAGGCACAACGTTTAATCCTTAAAGACTTAGAAGACGTTAACGAAGAGTCAGTTAATAACTGGCTTGATGATAACGGCGATTTGTTTGGATTAACAAAAGAGCCTGAGGTAAACCAAGAACAAGAACTTAATCGAGCAGCCTTACGGCAGCAAGATGTAGTTACTCAGTTAGGCACGACCCCTGACAAAGCCCAAGACTTATTGAATAGAGTTATGAATGCGGCTAACGCAGAAGAACTTACTCAATTAATTCAAGGCAACTAACTATACATAGTAATTCTTAAATCACCTTGGAGGTGAAAAATGGCTAATGCCTATTCAAGTACAGGCTCAAGCACTCTCGGCGGAACCGCTGGGGCTGCTGGTTTAGTACAGACAGCGTATGACAGACTGTTAGAATTCGCGTTGCGTTCAGAACCCCTTATTCGTAGTGTCGCTGACAAGCGTCCTGCAAAGCAGGCAATTCCTGGCTCAACCGTAGTTCTACAATTATACGCAGATTTAGCAGCGCAGGCAACTGCGTTAACCGAAGCAACAGAGCGTGACTCTGTAGCA
>Ga0114962_10003850_pt1 | contig 12082 bp, 5 predicted proteins | sample C_130820_MF_Meta_FD_87017 | JGI IMG/M metagenome (GOLD analysis project Ga0114962, IMG submission 87017) | Freshwater microbial communities from Lake Croche, Canada to study carbon cycling - C_130820_MF_MetaG | ecosystem: Environmental > Aquatic > Freshwater > Lake | place: Lake Croche, Canada... | reverse complement strand
GCCCTTGGTGGTGGTGCGGGAGTATTGGCTTGCACAAATTGAGTCGCCCGGGTTGCACCAACGCTTTTTGGGCGGCGGTGTGCAGTTCGCGACCCTCATGCCCATGCGCGCCATTCCTTTCAAAGTGGTGTGCCTGTTGGGCATGAACGACAAGGACTATCCGCGTCAAACCCTGCCACGTGACTTTGACCTCATGGCCTTGCAGTGGCGAGCGGGTGACCGCTCGCGCCGAGAGGACGACCGTTATTTGTTTCTCGAAGCCCTGCTGTCGGCGCGCGACAAGCTCTACATCAGCTGGCAAAGCCACCGCGCCACCGACAATGCCGAGCAGCCACCCTCCGTCTTGGTGTCGCAATTGATGGACGTGCTGCGTGCTCGTTTTGCCAATGCCCCTGCGCCTGTGCTGCAACCTTTGCAGGCCTTTTCGTCACGTTATTTTGAAGTCGGTAGTGACTTCAGCACCTATGCTGCAGACTGGCAGCTGGCTATGGGTTTGGCGTTGAATGAAGCAGCAGAGCCAGCAAAATTGCTTGAGACGGAGACATCCGCTGCGCCCAAGTTGCTCGAAAAAGTCTTGGACATGACGGCCTTGCAGGCTTTTTTGAGAAGCCCTGTACAGGTCTATTGGCGCCATCGTTTGGCCGTGCAGATTGACCAGCCCGAAGCCGCAGCACCTGAAGACGAACCTTTTGATTTGGATGGCTTGGCGCAATTCAAGCTGGGGCAAAACTTGGTGCAAGCGCTCAGCGCCGACGAGGCGCTGCAAAGTTTGCAAGGCCAAGGAGAGTTGCCCATGGCCGCCTTTGGTCGCAAGCTGGGCCACGATGTTCTTTACAAAGCCAACGCGGTGCGCGAGCGGGCTGCGGCTTGGCTGGTGCAATACCCTGACGTGTTGCCGACGCAAGCCTTGGACTCGGTGGTGGATGACTGGACGTTGACTGGCGCTGTGCCTGATCTGCGCCAAGGCCCTGACGGGTGCTTGCAGCTGAGCCTGCAACCCGGCGCTGTGACGCATGGCAAAGACCATGCCCTGCCGCGCTGGGACAAATGGATCAACCTGTGGGTGGTGCATGTCCTGGCCTGCGCCTGTGGACACCCTCTGCGCAGTGTGCTTTTGGGGATCGACGGTGAAACCACCATGCCTGTCCTGTCGCCTGCGCAGGCCCAGGCCCAATTGCGCTTGTGGCTTCAAGCCTACGCAACAGCCTGGCAAGCGCCATTGCCGGTGGCGTTGCGGACCGGATTGGCGTTCCTAGAGGTTCTCAATGCCGAAAAATCGGGGTCAGAAAAATCGGGGTCAGAGCCCGATAGTTCGCAGGCTGACAAGGAGTTCGACGCGTCGCTGGATGAGCGCGCTTTGGCCCAAGCCCGTGATGCTTTTGTTGGGGGTTATGCGGCAGAGGGTGAATGGCGCAGGTCGCCGTATTTGCAGAGGTCGTTTGAATCATTTGATGACATAGCGCAAAGCCTGCCGCAGTGGGCGGATGCGCTGTATGGCGGCTTGTTCAAGCAGGTGCAGGCAACACAAGCACAGCGTGGTGAGAAAGCGTTGCCGCCAGATCCCGGGGGCTGCGTATGAACTTGCAAGCCTTGAATCCCATCACCTTGCCCTTGCAGGGCTTGCAGGTGATTGAGGCCAGCGCAGGCACTGGCAAAACTTATACCCTGGCTGCTTTGTATGTGCGCTTGGTGTTGGGCCAGGGTCGCAGCCAAGGCGCTTTGACGCCACCCGAAATCTTGGTGATGACCTTCACCGAATCGGCTACCGCTGAACTGCGTGAGCGCATTCGTTTGCGCTTGACCCAGGCGGCGCAAGATTTTCTGAAAGCGCAAGAACCTGCCGATGGCTTTTTGCGTGATTTGAAAAACAGCATCCCAGCGCACGACTGGCCCGGTTGCGCGGCCCGTTTGGAGGCTGCGGCGCAGTGGATGGACGAGGCTGCCATTTTCACCATCCACGGCTGGAGCTCGCGCATGCTGCGCCAGCATGCATTTGATTCGTCCAGTTTGTTTGAGCAAAGCACGGTGCAAGACAGCGAGACCTTGCGAATGCAAGCTGCAGCCGATTACTGGCGTCAGTGGTATTACGCTTTGGACGAAGCCCAGCTGAGTGCCTTGCTGCCTATCGCCAAAACACCCCAAGCGCTGTTGAAAAAGCTGTTGCCTTTGTGGCGCGCGCAAGAGCGAACACCGCCTGAAGAGATTGCAGTGCCTGCGGACCCTGAGCGCAAAGCGGGCCTTGACCGTCAAGTGGAGCCTGCTGCGCCTGCACAGTCGCTCCAGTTGTGGGCCAACCAACAACAGCATGTGGCCGCGTGCGAGGCCCAGGCTCTGTCGGTATGGCGTACCCATGCCGACGCATTGCTCGCGCAGTTGACCACAGCCATGGACCAAGATTTGAATGCCAACAGTTTCAGACCGGCCCACAGAGCGGGTTATCTGCAGCAGCTGAAGGCGTGGACCTTGGGCGCAGCATTGGACAACAAGCTGGTGGCCAAGTTGGGTTTGCGGGCTTTAAGTGAAAAGACCCTTGCCAAAAGCTCCAAACCACAAGACCCTACGGGCGCCCTGGCCGCCATGCAAGCGTGGAGTGACGCTGTCGACAGTGTCGTCTCTCCACAAGAGGCTTTGTTGGCACACGCTGCATGGACGATCACACGCACTTACGATCGCAGCAAGCAACAACGTGGGCAATTTGACTTTGCTGATTTGCTGACCCGCTTGCACGCGGCTTTGCACTGGCCTGGCTCGCGATTGCCGCAGGTCATACGCCAACAATACCCTGTGGCTTTGGTGGATGAGTTTCAAGACACTGACCCTTGGCAATGGGGCGCGCTGTCCAAAATTTACCCCGATCCGCAAGCCAGTGATACAGCTTTGTTGTTGATCGGCGATCCGAAGCAAGCCATTTACAGTTTCCGTGGTGCGGATCTGCCCACCTATTTGGCGGCGCGCGAACGCGCCCAAGCGGTGCACACCTTGCTGCACAACTACCGATCAACGCCAGGGGTTATCGCTGCGGTGAACCATGTTTTCAGCCATGCCGAAAAACCCTTTGGCATTTTAAAATTCTTGCCCGCACTGGCGCCTCCTAGCGCAGGCTCAAGTTCACCCCCAATGTCAGTACAACCGGAGGTCCCATCCAGTGATGCACCCTGCATGACGGTCTGGCATTTGCAGAGCGACAAGCCCTTGACCTCACCGCAGTACCTGCAACGTCTGGCTGCAATATGCGCCAGCCAAATGGTGAGCTTGCTGCAAAGCGGTGCAGCGCAGCCTGCCCAGTTGGCCGTGTTGGTGCGAGACGGCACTGAAGCGCGCGCCATGCGCTTGGCGCTCCAAACGCGTGGCGTGCGCAGTGTTTATTTATCGGACAGAGACAGTGTTTTTGCGACCCGTGAGGCCCTGGACCTTTGGCACATCTTGCAGGCCATTGCACAGCCGCAGTCGGTACGCCATTTGCGCTCGGCCCTGACGTGCCGAACCCTGGGACTTGGGGCGGGTGAGGCCGAACACCTGCTGCAAAACGAGTCGGCCTGGGATGTGCAAGTGGAGCGATTTGGCCGGTGGCAGCAGACTTGGCAATACCAAGGCTTTTTACCCATGCTGTACCAATGGCTGCATGAGCAGCAAATTGCCCAACGCCTGACCGCCACCACCAGTGACCCCGAGCGCCGATTGACCAACCTGCTGCACTTGGGTGACTTGTTGCAAAAAGCCAGTTTGAACTTGCAAGGGCAAGCGGCGGTTTTGCGCTACTTGGCCGACCAATTGCACAACCCACAAGCCAGCGGAGACGCCGCGCAGATGCGGCTTGAAACCGATGCCGATCTGGTGCAAGTCATCACTGTGCACAAGGCCAAGGGTTTGCAGTTTCCATGGGTGTATCTGCCGTTTGCTTCGAACTTTAAAAAAGAAAAAAAGGACTCGCTGCGCAGTGATGCAGAGCGACTCGAGGAAGACAAGCGTCTCCTTTATGTGGCCTTGACCCGTGCCGAGAAGGCGCTTTTTTTGGGCGTGGCCCAGCGCAACGGGGACTTCACCGCCAAAACCAAAAAGCCCGCCAGTGCGCTGAGTGATCTGTTGGGCCGCACGGGTACCGATGACCTGAAGGACAAATTAAAAGGGTGGTCAGCTTGCCCATCGATTCAGGTGGTGGCCGCGCCGCAGCCCAGTGCTGCGGTGTACAGTGCAAATCAGGCCAAGACGCTGCCTAAGGCGGCCTTAACGCCTCATCGCCAACACCACAACCCTTGGTGGATGGCCAGCTTCAGTGCACTGACACGGCAGCATAAGCAGCCGATGCAGCCGGTGTCATGGGCCTTGCCCAGTGAAACTGACGAACGCTGGCAAGATGCCCAAACCGACAACACTGGGCAGACTGACCTGGCCGCTCAGGATGATGCAGAGCCTGCGCCAATGCTGCCGTTCAATGATTTCAAAGCGGGCAGTGCCTATGGCACTTTGTTGCATGACTTGCTGGAGTGGCAAATGCAAGAGGGCTGGCCGATCTGCCGCGAAGATTCGCTCGGGGCTGACCCCGAAGTGGCACCTGAATCGCTTGCGCGCTGGCAACAGCTTTTCACCAGCCAAACCGCGGCGCTGCAGTTGGATTCGGCGCAATGTGATTTGTTGTTGTTGTGGCTGCGGCAGATTGCGCAAACCCCTTTGCCCCTGGCTCAAGCCTTGGAGGTTGCGCACATACCCGCGCTTCGGTTGAGGGACCTCACCCCAGCTTCGGCCTGGGCTGAAATGAATTTCACTTTGCGCACCCACGGCATTCAGGCTCAGGCATTGGACGCCATCATCAGTGACCATGTTTTACCAGGCCAGTTGCGCTCACCGTTGCAAGCGCGCAGCCTGCAGGGTTTGCTCACGGGCTTCATGGATCTGGTGTTCGTGCATGACGGTCGATATTATGTGCTGGACTACAAGTCCAACAAACTCCCAGGCTATGCGCAGTCGGACTTGGCCCATGGTCTGCTGGCGCACCGTTATGACGTTCAGTTCAGTCTTTACCTTCTGGCCTTGCACCGCTTGCTGAAGGCGCGGTTGCCCGGCTATGTGTATGAAACGCACATGGGCGGCGCGGTCTATGTGTTTGCCCGGGGCATTGACCAAGTCGGTGCGGGTGTGTGGGCTCACCGCCCCGCGCAAGCGATGGTGGAGGCCATGGACGCTGCATTCAAGGAGGGCGCATGATCCGCACCCCAGCTGAACCCTTGGGTTTGGAGGCTTGCACAGCCCTGGACCGTGCTTTTGCCGACTTCTTGCAATCCCAAGCGCCATCATCTGACCATCGCCATCATGCGCTGGCGGCCTTGACAAGTTACCAAATGGGCCGCGGTCATACCTGCTTGGATCTGCAAGGGTTGCAGGACCAAGCCGCGGCCTTGCTCGGTTGGACCGCAATGCAGGCGCAAGCCTTGCCTGCTGACCTGAGCGCAGCAGTAGCCAGTTTGCCATGGTGCGTGGGTGAAGGCGCGCCCTTGGTGTTGGCCGGAAAAGCACCCGCTCAGCGGTTGTATCTGCGCCGTGCTTATCAAGCCGAGCAGGATGTGATGCATGCCTTGCGCGCGCGCTTGGCCCAGCCACTTTGGGAAACCCGCGGTTCGATTGCACACTTGAATGCCTTGTTTCCACAGGCAGCACAGCAGGCTGATCAGATCGATTGGCAAAAAGTGGCCTGCGCTATGGCTGTCCGCTCTTGCCTGACCTTGATCACAGGGGGTCCAGGCACTGGCAAAACCACCACCGTGGTACGTTTGCTGGCGCTGTTGACGGCGCAGGCACGCGCAGAACAATCATCTTTGTACAAATCTTTACGCATTCGTTTGGCCGCACCCACGGGCAAGGCGGCCAGTCGTTTGGGCGAGTCCATTCAATCCGCCATGGCGCAGTTGCCGCTTGCGCTTCAAATCGAACCCCCGCCTGCCCCCGAAACGCTGCACCGCTTGTTGCAGTTCACACCCGATGCGCCGCTGCGCGAGCTGCCTCAGCTGACCTGCGATGTGCTGGTTGTCGATGAAGCGTCGATGATCGATCTGGAAATGATGGCGCGCTTATTGGCCGCTGTACCCCTGACGGCGCGATTGATATTGCTGGGCGACAAAGACCAATTGGCCTCGGTGGAGGCTGGTGCGGTGCTGGCGCAATTGTGCGAGGGCGCAGACCGTGGCGGCTACAGTGCGACGACCGCCGATTGGATTCAAGCGCATACCGGCCAAGACGTTCGGGGGTTCGGCCATTCATCTGACTCCAGCGCAGCACTGGCGCAGCACACCGTGATGCTGCGCCAGTCACGGCGCTTTGACGCTGACAGTGGCATTGGCCATTGGGCGCAGGCGGTGAATGCGGGCGATATCAGCGCGGTGAAAACCTTGCTGAGCCATGGCCCTAGCGCCCAGGCAAGCCCAGATGGTTTGATTCCGCCCGATGTCGACCTGCTCCATGTGCAGCGACTGCCGCATCCTGCCGTGGCGCAAATCGTCCAGCAAGGCTGGTCCAAATGGTTGCTGCTGTTGCAGCCATTACGCTCCTCCCAGGCGGTTTGCAGCGATGCGCAGGCCCTTGAACTGATTCAGCGCTTTGCCGACTTTCAGGTGCTTTGCGCTTTGCGCAGCGGCCCATGGGGTGTGGAGAATCTGAACCAATGCATCAGCCGTTGGCTGGGCGGGGAGGCCGAGCGCTGGTACAGCGGTCGCCCCGTCATGGTGACCCGCAATGATCCCAATTTGAGGCTGATGAATGGCGATGTGGGCTTGTGCCTGCCCACGGCCAAGGGGCTGCGCGTTGCATTTGCGCAAGCCGATCATGTCCGATGGGTTCTGCCTTCGCGCTTGGACGCTGTAGAAACCGTTTGGGCCATGACGGTGCACAAGTCGCAAGGTTCGGAGTTCAAGCATGTGATGCTGGTGCTGCCGGAGACACCTTCGCCTGTGTTCACGCGAGAGCTGTTGTACACCGGCATCACCCGCGCCCAAAAACGCCTGACGCTCGTGCTTGCGTCACAATCGGTGGTCTTGCAAGCAACGGCCGCGCGCGTGCTGCGCAGCGGCGGCTTGTTTGAGCTGACCGAAGAGAGTGTTGAATGAGCCAACTCAGTTTTGGATTTGAAGTGCCCGAAGGGCATGTAGTGCCTGATGCGCCGCGGTCTAAGCCCCGCAAGAAAGCAGCCATGCCCCAGTCTCTGCCCAGTGCTGTTTTGGCGGTGGATCGCCATGCCCAAGTGCCGGTCGTATCCGAGATGGAGACCGAGCGCATGGCCAAAAAGCTTTCAGCGCATCCTGACTACAAAGTCTTGCGCCGTCTTCAGCCCTGCCTGGACTATGGCCCTGCATCGCCGGGCGTGGTCACCCGCCGGGTGTTGGTGCTGGACACTGAAACCACAGGGCTGGACCAGCGCAGCGAGCAGATCATCGAATTGGCCATGTTGGCCGTGGATGTGGATGTGGCCACGGGTTTGCCCGTTGGGCGGGTTGAAATCTACGAAGATTTTGAAGATCCCGGCAAGCCCATTCCGCCTGCCATTGTGCAGATCACTGGCATTGACAGCGCCATGGTGGAAGGCCAGCGCTTGAATGATGCGCGTATCAACGAAATGGTGGCGCGTGCCGATTTGATCATTGCACACAATGCCGGCTTTGACCGTCCCTTTGTCGAGGCGCGTTTACCTGTTTTTGTGGGCAAATCGTGGGCATGTTCTTTTGCGGGTATTGATTGGAAAGCGCAGGGCGCAGGTTCTGCCAAGCTGGAATTTTTGGCGCACGAAAGCGGTTGGTTCTACGATGCCCACCGCGCCCAGGTTGACTGCCATGCGCTGCTTCAGGTGCTGGCCAAGCCCTTGCCCAAAAGCACCCAAACGGGTTTGGCATGCTTGTGGGATGCCGCGCAAAATACCCGCTACAAACTGCGTGCTGTGGGGGCCCCGTTTGAGAGCAAAGACAAACTCAAAGGCCGAGGTTACCGCTGGGACACCGAAGGCCGGGTTTGGACCACGACCTTGGCCAGTGCACAGGCGCTGCAAACGGAAGGGGCGTGGCTGTGGGATCAGGTCTATGGCCACCGATCAGCGCGGATTTTGATCGAGGCCCTGGACAGCAAAGTGCAATTTTCTGCACGCCCGGGCGTGGTGTCTGAAATGCAAGTTGGCGCTTGAAGATTGAACTTCAGGCTTTGATGTCAACCCTTTTGCCTACAGGCTGCGCATGCTGGGCGGTATTTTCTTTGGTGCGTGAATAGGTCACATCGGCAGAGTGCGCAGAGGCCTTGACCTTGGCGTCAGGTCTGTCAGAAGGCAAAGCTTTGGTTTGAGGCTGTTTGTCTACGGCTTTGGCTGGTTCCCGCTCTTGCTGTGGGCGAACGGACTGCGGCATAGCGCGTTGGGAAACAGGAGAAACACTCATCACAATCCTTGGCAGATCAAAGCGGTTAGAGGCCCTTATCTTAACGGTTGGCCGTGTTTGTCTGATGTTTCTTTAAAATGGCGCTGTTTGAACACGGAGCGCTCATGTTGATCAGGAATTTGACTCGTTTGATGGCCACAGTCTTGTGCAGCTCTATGGCCTGGTCTGCGCTGGCGCAAGCGCCTGTCACCGTGGCCCCTTCGAAACCACCCAGTGAAGCCACAGCAGACTCAGCTGCCAAAGCGCCCACGGCACCTGCGGCTGCCCCAGGGGGCCTGAAACCCATGAAAGAAGTTCTGCAGGGTGCCTCGGCCTTGCCCGGCTTGTTCAAGCTGCACCAAAAAGACGATAAGGTGTGGATCGAGTTGTTGCCTGTGCAGTTCAACCAGCTTTTATTTTTCAGCTACAACGTGCCTCGGTCAGTGGGTGAGCGGGGTTTGTATGGCGGGCAAATGGGCGGCTCCTATGCGGTGATGTTCCGCAAACTTGGAAATCAGGTGCAATTGATTGCCAAGAACACCGAATTTTTCGCCAAAGAAGGCAGTCCCCAAGCTCAATTTGTGTCCGAATCATTTTCGGACAGCTTGCTGGGCAGTGCGCCCGTGGTAGCGCTTGATCCCGAGAGCAAAGCGGTTCTCATCGAGGCGCAAGCTTTGTTGATGGTCGACATCCCGGGTTACTTGACCCGCTTGGAATCGGCGTTTCGCATGCCGTTTGCCTTGGACAGCCGCAACAGCAGTTTTGCAGCGCTGCGCAACACGCCCGAGCTGACGGGTCTGGAGGTGCAGGCGCATTTTTCTGTGCCCAAACTGTCTGCGCCCCCCTTGATGCCATCGCCCACGCCCGTTACGCCCCCGCCCACGGCCACGCCGGACCCCCGCAGCTTGTTTGTGAACTTTTATTACAGTTTCAGCAAGCTGCCTGAACCGATGGCTGCGCGGGTTGCCGATGAACGTGTGGGCTACTTCACGGTGGGGCGCGTGGATTACAGCGACGACACGAGCGTCAAGTTGCGTCGCCATGTGATCAAACGCTGGCGCTTGGAAAAGAAAAATCCTGCCGCAGCGATGTCGCCGCCTCAAGCGCCGGTGGTGTTTTGGCTGGACAAGAACATCCCTGAAAAATACCGACAGGCCGTTACAGACGGTGTCCTTGAATGGAACAAGGCCTTTGAGAAAATTGGTTTTCAAGGCGCGCTGCAGGTTCAACAGCAAGCTGCCGGCGATGAGTTCAACACCTCAGACGCACGCCATGCCTCAGTCCGGTGGTTCGTCGGTGCGGACGTTGGTTTTGCGATTGGCCCCTCTCAGGCTGATCCACGTACAGGTGAAATTTTGGATGCAGACATTGGGATGTCCGATGTCTTCGCTCGGGGCGCACGACGCACTTTGGTGGAAGACTTTGAACGCGTAGCGTCTGGTCAGCTGGCGCATGGACACGCCGGTTCGGTGTGCAACTATGCGCATGAGTCGGCCCACGAGTTGCATTTTGCGATGGATTGGCTTGAAAGTCAGGGGCTGCTGATGGACAGTCCGCAAGCCGAAAAATTGGCACAGCAGTATGTCAAGGATGTGATCATGCACGAGGTGGGGCACACCTTGGGCTTGCGCCACAATTTCAGGGGCTCCACCGCCTACAGTCTGGCGCAAATGCAAGATCCGCGCTTTACCCGTGAGTTTGGCTTGTCCAGCTCGGTGATGGATTACTTGCCCTTTAATATTTCACCCGCGAACGAAAATCAGGGTGACTATGTCATGGGCTCTTTGGGTGCCTACGATTATTGGGCCATTGCATATGGTTACAGCACTTTTGAGCCCGCTCAAGAAGCCGCCGGTCTGGCTCAAATCACAGCGCAATCCGTCCGTCCCGAATTGGCTTTTGCGACCGATGAGGACGCCGGTTATGGGTCCTTGGCGGAGGGCATTGACCCGGATGTGAATCGGTTTGACTTGGGCGCGGACCCCTTGAGCTACTACAAACGCCGCATGACTTTGTCGCGTCAATTGTGGGACCGACTGCTCAACCTCAAGCTGCCTGATGGTGACAGCTATGAGCGTTTGACCCGCAGCTTCAACAGCGGTTTCCGGGGCTTGTCTCAGGTGGGCCCGTTGGCCGCCAAATTTGTGGGGGGCGTACTGACCCGTCGTGAGCGGGCTGGTTCTGGCCGCCCCTTGTTTGAGCCCGTGCCAGCTGCGCGACAGCGGGAGGCGCTGCAGTTGATCACGCAAGATTTTTTCCGTGCTGAAAGTTTTCGATTCGATCCTGCTTTGATCGCCCGTTTGGCACCTGACACCTTCGATCGGAAAGTCAGCCCCGAAGTGTCGGTGGTGGCCAGTGTGTTGGCGGTGCAGCGCTCGATTCTGGATCCCTTGTTTTCGCCGACGGTCGCGTCCCGGTTGCTCGAAGCCCCGCTGAAAGCCGCTAAAGGGGTTGCACCTTTGAGTTTGGCACAGCTGCATGACACTTTGCAAAACGCCATCTGGTCGGAGGCTTGGCAGGGGCAGGAAGCAGGCTTGTTGCGCCGTAATTTGCAGCGTGAACACCTTCGCCGTATGACCGATGTGCTGGTCAAACCGGCCAGTGCCATGCCGCCCGATGCGCGCAGTTTGATGCGCATGAACGCACAAACTCTGGTGGGCCAACTGCAAAAGGTCTTGGCACGCGGTGGATTGGGCAAAGAAATGCAAGCGCACTTCTCGGAGAGTCTGAACACCTTGCAAACCGCTTTGCAGGCCCAAGTCCAAAGGGCTGGCCTGTAATTTGGCAGCTTTTGGAAAGGGGCGGGGTCTTACTGGGATAATGTCTTGATAACGGCTTCGCCTTGAGCGCCACCCTGGCGCGGGCGAGCCGGTTGATCATTCCACTCAAACACCATGGCTCAATACGTTTTTTCAATGAACCGGGTCGGCAAGATCGTGCCGCCCAAGCGTCATATTCTCAAAGACATTTCGCTGTCTTTCTTCCCCGGTGCCAAGATTGGCGTGTTGGGCACCAATGGCTCGGGCAAGTCCACTCTGCTCAAAATCATGGCCGGTATCGACAAAGAGATCGAAGGTGAAGCCATCCCGATGTCGGGTCTGAAGATTGGTTATCTGCCGCAGGAACCTGTGATGGATGCCGAGCAGACCGTGCGTGAAGCCGTCGAAAGCGGCATGGGCGAGGTCAAGGCCGCGCAAGCGCGCTTGGAAGAGGTGTACGCCGCTTATGCCGAAGAGGACGCCGACTTCGATGCCCTGGCCGCCGAGCAGGCTCAACTCGAAGCCGTCATTTCTACAGCGGGCGATGCCTCAGAGCACCAACTCGAAATCGCTGCCGACGCGCTTCGCTTGCCCGCATGGGACGCCATCATTGGCAAACTGTCGGGGGGTGAAAAACGCCGTGTGGCCTTGTGCCGCTTGCTGCTGTCGCGCCCCGACATGCTGTTGCTGGACGAGCCCACCAACCACTTGGACGCCGAATCTGTGGACTGGCTGGAGCTGTTTTTACAGCGTTTTTCGGGCACCGTGGTGGCCATCACCCACGACCGCTACTTTTTGGACAACGCCGCCGAGTGGATTTTGGAGCTCGACCGGGGATCCGGCATTCCGTACAAAGGCAACTACTCCAGCTGGCTGGAGCAAAAAGACGCCCGTTTGGCCACCGAGCAGCGCACCGAAGACGCCCGCTCCAAGGCCATG